>Ga0308018_10000127_pt1 | contig 40486 bp, 36 predicted proteins | sample Neamet282_FD_203130 | JGI IMG/M metagenome (GOLD analysis project Ga0308018, IMG submission 203130) | Marine microbial communities from water near the shore, Antarctic Ocean - #282 | ecosystem: Environmental > Aquatic > Marine > Unclassified | place: Southern Ocean | collected 2014-10-01
TAATTAAGATTTTTTTACTAAGAAGATCTCGATCAGTTTTTTTTCCACATATCAAGTTCAAGCTAGATGCCTTGTGTTCAAGATGCGGAGGGACTTCTGGCCAATCAGTATTAATTCCGATCCCGACTACGAGGGCATTCACCTCTCTTCCGAGAATGACAGTTTCCGTAAGAATCCCAGCTATTTTTCGGTAGCCGAAGTCACCATCGACAGGACTCGTGGATGGTTCGATTGAGTCGATGACAAGATCGTTAGGCCATTTCACTTGAAGCGTTATTCCTGTAAGTTCTTGAATCGCCGAGATTGCTGCTAAAGCTAGCGCTGAGGTGAAGAGAGAAATTTGAGAAATCTTGAAAGCTGTCGGAGGAGGCCGTAAAAGAATGGACATCATGAGTGAAGTCCGGGCGGGAGCCTCCCATACTCTTCCGCGCCGCCCTCGTCCAGCAGTTTGGAGATCGGCGATCAACACTTCTCCTTCGGGTGCTTCTCTTCTTGCTCTCCTAAGAAGTTCGGTGTTAGTTGACTCTATTTCTGAGACCCATTCGACACGTTGAAATCGAGTTTCTGACAAGTCGGTAATTGGGTTATGTTCCACGTAGCGTTATCGTAGTCATCTCAGCCGGATTGCTTCTTTCTTGTTGGTCAAACTCTTACGACCGCAGATGTGGCACGATGGCACTTACTTTGTCTGACGCCCGGAGGGCGAATTCCGTGTTTTCTAAGATTTTGATTGCCAATCGTGGAGAAATAGCTGTCCGAGTTATCAGGGCTTGTCGCGAATTGGGTATTACTAGTGTGGCTGTATACAGCGAGCTCGATCGCAATGCCCTTCACGTGCGCTTAGCCGATGAGGCTTACGCTCTGGGGGGTGAAACCGCAGCTGAGTCGTACTTGAACACCGAAGCAATTTTGGCAGCGATCAAACAAAGCGGCGCTGAAGCTGTGCATCCCGGATACGGGTTCTACAGCGAGAATGCCGATTTTGCTCGATCTATTACCGAACTTGGCATTGCCTTCATAGGTCCCCCACCAGAAGCAATCGAGGTAATGGGAGATAAGATTTCCGCGCGATTGGCGGCCGAAAAGGTAAACGTAAACGGAGTTCCAGGCACAACAACAGTCATCGAGTCGGTCGATGAGATACATGCTTTTGCAGACGAACATGGGTATCCAGTTGCCATTAAAGCTGCTTATGGTGGTGGCGGACGGGGCATGAAAGTCGTTCGCTCTGCTGACCAGGTAGTCTCTGCACTCGAATCTGCTCAGCGAGAAGCGCAAAGTTTTTTTGGACGTAGCGAATGCTATATGGAACGCTACTTAACTTGGCCACGTCACATTGAAATGCAAATAATTGCGGACCAACACGGTAATACAGTGTGGTTAGGTGAACGCGATTGTTCAGCTCAACGTCGTCATCAAAAATTAGTTGAAGAAAGCCCTGCTCCAAACTTCCCTGAAGATGTTCGTCAAGCAATGGGAGCTGCAGCTGTTGCCGTGGCCGAAGGTTGCAACTACACCAACGCAGGCACAGTAGAATTTCTCTATCAAGACGGCGAATTTTTCTATCTAGAGATGAACACCCGTTTGCAAGTAGAGCACCCAGTCAGCGAATTAGTTTCTGGGATTGATCTAGTACGCGAGCAAATTAGAGTTGCCGCCGGCTTGCCCTTATCTTTTTCGCAAGCCGACATGGCACAAAACGGTCATGCTATCGAAGTCAGGATAAACGCGGAGGACCCCGCTGGTGGTAAATTTTTACCATCTCCAGGAGATCTCACGAAACTTTCCATACCACAAGGCTTCGGAGTTAGATGGGATGGCGGGTATGAAGAAGGTGACACTGTAAGTCAATTCTACGACAACCTTGTAGGGAAGCTTATTGTTTGGGGTACCGATAGGCCTACCGCTATCGATCGAATGTTAAGTGCGCTTAGCGAACTTAAAGTTGGTGGAATAGCTACAACTGCTGCTGCTCACCAAGCTATTCTTTCTGCCGAAGATTTTCGAAATGGGATCCATAGCACCAAATGGGTCGAAGAAGTTCTCGACCTCACAGGCATTTCGGGTAAGTCATCTGAGTTCTCAGATACATCAGATAACGAAGCGAAGGTTCGTAAAGACGTATTAATGGAGGTCAATGGTAAACGCTTCCAGGTCGCAGCATGGGTTCCTGAAAGCGCCGGGACGGTGCCTGCCGGCCCCTCGAAACAGCGGCGAGCTTCATCAGCAGGTAGCGCTTCAGCTCCAGGGTCCGGTCGAGTCGCTGCGCCGATGCAGGGAACGATTATCAAGATTCATGTCGAAGTCGGTCAAGAAATCATAGAAGGTGAGTCGGTTGTCGTTCTTGAGGCTATGAAAATGGAAAACAACATCAATGCCGACAAAACCGGGAAGATTACAGAGCTTAAGGTGGATGTCGGGGACACTGTCGGTGCCGGTGACGTGATTGTTGTGATTGAATAGAACCACACCGTTGGTTAACAACGCTCGCACCAGTATTTGGATATCATCACTCCCAGCGAGCATGGCTCCAATCCAGAGCGGGTGGTTTGTATGCAAAAACCGATAAAGGGCATGGTTCTGGCAGGCGGCAGCGGTAGCCGTTTATTCCCACTTAGTTCTGTGGTCAGTAAGCAGCTGCAGCCGGTTTATGACAAACCCATGATCTACTACCCGATTGCTACTCTCATGTCGGCTGGTATCCAGGACATCCAGCTCATAACCACTCCCCATGATCTACCTATGTTTGAACGTTTTCTTGGAAGCGGCTCACAATGGGGTATTAATCTTAGCTATGAAGTACAGCATGCTCCTAAAGGAATCGCTGAAGCACTCATCATCGGAGAGAAATTTATTGGTGACTCCCCAGTCGCTCTAATCCTAGGCGACAACATTTTCCATGGTGAATTGAAACTTACTGAAGAGTTAGCAGAGTTTAAGAGCGGAGCAGTAATTTGGGGCTACCCGGTTGATGATCCTGAACGCTACGGCGTGGTGGAGATTGGCGACAATGGCGCTGTTCTCAACATCGAGGAAAAACCTAAATATCCGAGAACGAATTTAGCCGTTCCTGGACTTTACATTTACGATCAAACTGCTTTTGAGCGAGCAGCGGCTCTTACTCCTTCAGCTCGCGGAGAATTAGAAATCACTGATCTTAATCGAAGTTACTTATCAGACAAGCAGCTAAAAGTAATCAAACTCGATCGTGGCGTGACGTGGCTCGATTCAGGAACCCACGAAAGCCTCTTGGACAGTTCGAAATTCATCTCAACGATTGAGAAACGTCAAGGTCTAAAAATAGCTTGCTTAGAAGAAATCGCATACCAGCTTCGATATATAGATGAAGAAGGTCTGCGTTCAACCATCGCTCAAATGCCAGATTCCCCTTACCGGACCTACTGCGAGAGCGCTCTTTCGGAGTGAAAGTCAAAGAAAACCGACTAGCAGTCCGCTTGATAACCGCAATTATCATTATCACGATTGTGTGTGCTGTCGGATTACCGTTAGTCGGATCGAAAGTCTTTCTTAGGTCAGACACGTTGCTGCGGTGGGCTCCGTGGAATGAGAACACCTCTATTGATGTAGAGCTCACTTCGATCCCCGTAGCAGATCCGGTGGACTCCGGCTTCCCGGCTCAACACCAGTTTCAAGAAAGAATATTTAGCGGCGACTTGCCTTTGTGGAATCCTTTTCCCGCTGGCGGGACACCCCTTGCCTCTCTTCCGAATCAAGGACTTTTTGACCCATTAAACTTACCGTTCTGGTTTCTTCCTGATCATATAGCTCCAGCATGGGTCAAAGTGCTTGAGCTAATAACTGCTATTGGTGGAATGTTCCTATTGCTCAGAAGGCTAGGAGCAAGCCAGTCTGCGGGTCTTCTTTCAGGTCTGGTTTACGGATTTAGCGGGTTCCAGACGGTCTGGACTAACTGGCCTCAGACACATGTCGGGGCGTACCTTCCATGGTTGTTTTGGGCTGGGGAAAGTCTTGCTAGACGCATAAACATTCGTGCACCCCTTTGGATCTCGCTGATAACTGCAGCAATGTTGCTATCAGGCTTCCCGGCAGTAACGGCTTGGGGTGCAGCAGCTCTAATTCTCTACGTAATTATGCGATCTTGGTGTTTTCACAAAGATTTATATCGATTATTAAGACAATCAATCTCTCTCTTAGCGTCATTTGCACTCGGTATTGGTTTGGCTGCTTGGCAATTACTTCCTTTTCTCTTTCAAATGCGCAGTATCGACCTAGGTCATCGAATTCAAACCGCTGCAGATCACCTCTCTTCCAGCCTTATGGCAACGGCGGCTGTTCCCACTGCTTTTGGTTCTCACGAGCAAGGGTTTTTTTATGGAGATAAAAACTACATCGAAAGCGTCGCATTTCTTGGTGCAGGGGCGCTTGTTTTAGTCGGCTTTTCGTTGTTCAAAAAACGACCCTCGAATGTGTCCGAATGGGCTATACCAATTATCGCATTCCTTCTTTTTCTTACCACCACACTAATTTTTTTTGGCGGACCACTACTCTCAGCAGCCCAGCAGCTACCAGTTTTCAACTCTAATTTCATTGGGCGTATGAGATCGATATGGCTTCTGTTACTGTCAATCCTGGTTGGCCTTGGACTCGAAACAGTTATCTCAGTTTCTAACGCTGCTCCGGGAAAATTAAAGGCTTCAAAAAATAAGTTTGGGTTACTAGGAACTGGAATCACCCTGTTCTGCGTCGCGTTTAGTATTTATTATGTTGTGGAACGCGGTCACGCTGAAGGGGTCACATCAAAAATTGTATTACCGGTGGCGATTGCTGTGGGCGCAGCATCTTGCGTAGCATTGCTTGCTTACGGCGCTCGTCGAAACTATTCATGGTCTAAATTTTCTCCAGTTTTCATAACTCTCATTGCCTCAGCTGAGATCTTACTTTTCGTTCTACCATTTTGGCCCAGGATCGATTCTGAGAAACATTACCCGAATACACCAGCCCATGAATTTCTGGCAGCTAACGCCAACGGAGACAGAATTGCCGCGCATGATTTAGCTTTCTATACCGGCACCACCACTTATTACGAAATCAGGACACTAACCGGACATACTTTTCATCCGCCCACATGGAGAGATCTTTTAGAAGCGGTGGACCCACTTGCTCTGACTCGATCACCAACATTTTCATTCATCGAATTTCTTGATGTCCAGCGCCTGAATTCAGCTATTCTCGACCGTTTAGCTGTCCGTTGGTTAGTAACCCAAGTGGACTTTCCTATAATTGGAGAACCTTTTGCCGGTCCTGAAATAACAGGAAGCCAAAAAGTTGCGCCAAGAACGGCACTTTCCACGGTCGTAGCTTCTCGCCCAATTCGAGGTATCGAAATAACTGCTACCGAAGATTTACATACGACTGATTTAGCCGCCCGCCTACAAGTTGAGATCACAAGCCCTAACGGAGATGTTATTCGCAGCGGACGTCATGTGAGAGGCCTTCTTCCCAAAGGAAGACACTGGATTCCTATAGCCGGTGAACACCTCCCCTCTGATGGACAAATTGAGGTTTCTGTTCGACTGGATGGCACTAACGGCGACATGACCTTGGGCACGACCCAGAACGGCTTGCTAGCAGTCAATTTGATGCTTCCAGGCATTGAACAACTGCGTCTCGCTTACGCCGACGACGTTGTGATCTGGGAAAATCTTAATGCAGTCGACCGCATCAGGTTCGCCAGTGACACGGCAATAGTTACTGATCCCGCAGAACGAATTCAACTTTTAATGAGCCCTCTTCCGCCACAGGTAGTGGTTCTATCAGAACAGGCAGAGCACGTCACTGGCTCTTATGGCGGAGAAGCAACAATCTCTGAAATAACAGATACCTACGACGAATTGGCCATAACTATCTTTTCTGAGGACCCCGGTTATCTAGTTGTCGCTGACGCGTTACAAGATGGATGGGTGGCTTCCGTGAACGGCGAACCTGCACCATTGATAAACGCTGACCACGCCGTAGTTGCCGTGCCCATTCCTGCTGGCATTAGCAAAGTGGAGTTAGCCTATAGCCCCGCTGGGTTAAGAGTCGGGGTTGTGGTTTCGATGCTATCTACTCTTCTTACGTTGACGCTAGGCTTCGTCGCTTTTCAAAGAAGTCGGTCTTCAGAATCAAATACCTGAGCGCCGGCTTGGAGTTCTATACTTCTAACTCGCTTGAGTATCCGCTCCGAGATCACGCGGTTAGCCCGAAGTAAATCTCCAAGAATACCTAACATTAAAAGCTGAAAAGCAAGAACTAGACAAACGGCTCCGACTATCAATGACTGAACATGGCCCGAACCATCCGAAGTACAAAAAAACCAAGCGAAACGTCCGAAAAGAATACTTCCTACAGAAGCTAATAAAATAGCTGGGAAAGCGAAGACTTTAATGGGTTCATGCATGGCATAGATTCGAAGAATAGTTCCTGCTGATCGTCGCACATACTGTCGCTTAGATCGAAAGAGTCGGGAAGGTCGAGTTGTTTTGTTTACCCGAACCGGTACGTCCACCACTGCTAGGTCAGATCTTCCTGCTTGGATAACAGTTTCGAGCGTATATGTGAAACGTGATACTACATTTACAGTTAGCGCAGCTTCTTTACTGTAAGCACGAAATCCTGAAGTGACGTCAGCTACGTCGGTTTTTGAAGCTTGACGAACGACCCACGAGCCAAGTCGTTGAAGCCTTTTTTTGCTTTTCGAAAACTCATTATGATTTGCGATGTCGCGTGAACCTATGACTAAATCAGCTTTACCATCAACAATTGGTTCGATCAGTTTTTCGATATCGTCAGCAAAGTATTGGTTATCGCCATCGGTGTTCACAATCACGTCTGCGCCTAGCTTTAACGCAGCATCCAAACCTGCCTGAAACGCAACAGCTAAGCCTTTATTCTGAGTGAGGCTTACAACAACGTCTGCACCGTTTTGGCGAGCGACTTCAGCTGTTGCGTCGGTTGAACCGTCATCTACGACTAGCCATAAGACCTCATCAAAGCCTGCGACGTCGTGCGGGAGAGCACGCAGAGTCTCAGGCAAAGTTGCTGCTTCGTTTAGACATGGGATCTGAATGACTAATCGCACCTCTCCATTGTGCTCTATAGATGAGCTAGAACGTACATATGAGTAAAGAAGCCACATATAAATTAGAAGGCCATATAGCGACTATCACTTATAATCGCCCAGAATCACTTAACGCTATTAACGGGGATATGCGCGAGTGCCTCAACGATGCTTGGCTAGAATTTTACAATGACCCTGAAGCTTGGGTAGCGATCTTAACTGGAGCTGGTAGGGCCTTCTGCGCTGGAGCGGATCTTCGGTCGGGGCAAGGGAACGCTGCAGGGAAATGGTCCGGTAGCTATTTCGAAATACCCACTATCAATAGCTTCGAAAGTGGCTTAGAGCTATGGAAGCCAACTATCGCTGCCGTCAATGGCGCATGCATCGGCTATGGGCTTACCGGAGCTGTTGCAACTGATTTTCTCATTGCTTCGGACAAAGCTATTTTCGGAATGCCTGAAGTGAAAGTAGGGGTGCCCACCATAGTTGGATCGATGCGCATTTCTGAGAAGTTGTCCTGGGCAGACGCTATGGAGATACTTCTGACGGGAGACAACATAAGCGCAGAAAAAGCAGCCCAAATTGGGCTCGCTTGGAAGGTAGTCCCTCATGCAGAATTAATAGAAGAAGCTCATAAACTCGCAAATCGGCTTTGCCAAGGTGCACCGCTAGCAATTCGAGCCGTCAAAGAGGTAGCTAGTCGCTCACGCAGAATGGGTTGGAGTGAAGCTATCCGAATGGGCGAAAGTATTCGAAGAATAGTTGGGGACACCGAGGATGCTAAAGAAGGGCTTGCTTCTTTTCGGGAGAAGAGACCACCGGTGTGGAAAGGAAGATGATCTTCGTAGCAATTTTCTAAATTATGTTTCGAGGACCAGGCGGCCAACTATGTCTGTACCGAAAGCGGTTAGAATTGCTAGATACAAAAGTCCTGTTGCCGCCATTACCGCCGCGTATTGTCGCTCGCGAAGTGCAAGTCTGGTGACGACAGTAAGAATTAAAGTCGATAATGCGCACGCTACCCAAAACCAGCCCAGCATGCCGCCATAACCATCGTCTATTTCTCCTGAAAGAACCGAAACCATTCCAGTTGGTATTAACAACGCTGCAACTTCTAACGGCCATATTCTTCCGAGCCAAGAGACTTGCTCTAGCAACGGATCACGCCTTAGACCCGGCTGAACTAAATACCAATGGCCTAGAAGCATCGCATCTGTGACTACACCTAAAAATGCTGCTCCAACAACGAGCCGCACCATCTCTAACGCTACGTTCCCATTGCTCGCTAATCCAGTCGCGCAAAGGCCAACGAAACCTACTGCAGGGGCGAGCAAATCCCATTGAGGATTAAACTCAGAGACGTCTAGATCAGCAGTATTTGTTTCTTTTCGCAAACCTGTCATTTGAGCTACGCGTTCGGTGCGTCGATCATTTTCTTCGCTCTGGTAGGCCACGCCGACTTTCCGTCGGGCAATCGAGGTAGCCAACGCTGCAGACGTAGACACGACAACGGCTACCAAAAACATGTCTCGGAGCGTTTGTTTGGACCAACCGAATCCGGCGAAAGCCCCCAAAGCAGCTATAACAATATAAGTGGAACGCATTAGCCACCCGTAGCCAAGACCTACTTCTCTTCGCCGAGTGGTTACCCATAAGAAAAATAGGCCACCGGTAGACCATTGCAACAGCACGGTTGCAGCATCAACAGTTGGGCCAGATTTCATCAAAGCTGAGTGTACTGAGCATCTACTGCCGGTTTGTCGCTATCCCCTAGACCTTGTGCCGCTTGGCTCGCGTGATAGCTTGACCGTGTTAACGGACTCGCCTGCACGTGACCTATTCCGAGTTCAGTACCATTTTTTATCCACGAAGTAAACGTGGAAGGCTCTACCCAGCGCTGTATCGGGATGTGGTGTGTCGTCGGCCGTAAATACTGTCCGATGGTAACAATGTCCACTCCGATGTCAGCCAAATCAGCCAAGGCTGAATCAACCTCAGCGTCAGTCTCTCCCATCCCAACGATAAGCCCAGATTTAGTCGTAAAGCCGGCTCGTTTTGCCCTAGCTAACATAGCTAAACTACGTCCATACCCTGCACTCGGACGAACGGCGCGCTGCAACCGAGCGATTGTCTCGAGGTTATGGTTTAAAATATCAGGTTTAGCCTCTAGCACTTCTTCCAAAGGTCCTTTGAGGCCTTTAAAATCTGGTATTAAAACTTCTATTCGTGTAGTTGAGACTTCCTTGCGAATGGCCTTAATCGTATCGACGAAACCAGAAGCACCACCATCGCTGAGGTCATCTCGCGCGACTGCTGTAATAACTACATGCTTTAGATCCATGCGGCGCACAGCTTCAGCAATTCTTAGAGGTTCTTCAATGTCTATAGGCATCGGAAGTCGCGTATCGACCATGCAAAAGCCACAAGCTCTAGTACACCTTTCGCCATTAATCATGAAAGTCGCAGTGCCTTGCCCCCAACATTCATAGATATTTGGGCATCCAGCCTCTTCACATACAGTGACAAGTTCCAATTCTCGCATTGTGTTTTTTAGAACTTTGTACCCGGAGTTCAAGTCAAGCTTTACTTTCATCCATGAAGGCTTTCTAGAGCTGATCTGCAAGCCTCCTACTACACCCGCTTGTTCGAGACGATTTTTTCTGTGTTTAGTAGTTCCTTTATTAGCAAAGACTGGTGAAAGTTCTTGATTCGTGGCAGTCGCTTCGCTCGTTTGCCGAGATATCGAATCTCCTGCTCCCTCGCCACGGCTAAATTTACTTAGGTCATCAGGGGTATGTCGCCAAACTACATCTGCTCGGTCATATCCTTTTAGACCCCAAGTTTTCACAGCTCTATTTACTAGTGTTTCTACGACTGTCTCCATGTCGACATCGATTCCTTCTTCTGCAAGGGACGTGACTGGGTAGTTGCTGATTCCACATGGAACTATTTTTTCGAACCACTGCAAATCGGTCGAAACGTTCAAAGCAAATCCGTGCATGGAGCGCCCTCTGCTCAACCGAAGTCCAATAGCTGCTATTTTTCGGGGTTTCTTATCGGGATCAATCCATACGCCGGGGTAACCTTTCAGCCGGCCACAATTAGATATACCAAGTTCGGTAACCACGTCGATAAGTATTTGTTCCACTTGGCGGACGTAAGCAACAGTGTCGGCCATTCCTCCACCTCTTTTGCCTGGAACGCTCATGATTGGGTAACCGACAAGTTGCCCTGGGCCGTGATAAGTCAAATCACCCCCTCGGTCAGCATCCACTAGTGGGGCCCCTAACGCAGCAGGTTCGACTAACAAATTATTTAAATCTGCTCTGGTCCCGGCTGTAAAAACATGATCATGCTCTAAGAGCAAGAGATGGTCGGAATCGCTGCTTCTAAATAGTTGTTGTTGCAAATCATAGGCTTCAGCAAATGCCATTTGTCCAAGCCACCGTATTCGAAGCATCTAAAATTCCGAATCCCAGTTTCTGGTTTCAAGAGATTCTTTTATCTGACCTAAAAACCCTGCGGCGTAGCCTCCGTCAAAGGCACGGTGATCCCAGGCTAGAGCTAAATGTCCAACTGAATGAATAGCTATGCTTTCATTTCCAAATTTATCGGCTACAACGACTGGTCTGCGAGTCACGCCATCAGTTGACAACACACCTACTTGGGGTTGATTGATTATCGCCGCCGTAGTGTGAGTTCCGAACGAACCGTTATTAGAGATTGTGAACGTGCCACCATGAACATCATCAGCAGACAACTGACGATTCCTTGCTTTTCGAGCGAGCTCATTAACTAATTTTGCGAGCGCCTCTAGTCGTATGCCTCCTGCTTGCTTGATAACGGGGACAATTAGTCCCTCATGATCAAGATCTACGGCAATACCTATATTAACGTTTTCGTGGAGTTGTAGGCCGTCACCAACAACTGACGCATTTAAGCAAGGCCAATCCTCTAGAGCATCTATTACTGCTCTCATAACGAAAGGGAGATACGTCAGACTCGATCCGGTGCTCTCTTTCCATTCTTTCTTTCGTTTGTTTCGTACTGTGTCGACATTCTCATAATCAACTTCCATCACGGTAAGCGCATGGGGAGATGTAGCGACAGACATCAGCATATGTTCTGCTGTTCTTCTCCTGATATTAGAGAAAGGCAGGTTACCTCCAGAATCTACTTGAGGTCTGAACTTTTTAGTTGGAGCAGGCGGATCGTTTGATGGAATGAGAACGTCTTCTCGGCTCCGACTATCTATCACTGCGAGAACATCTCTTCTCGTTATTCTGCCGCCTACACCGGTACCAAATATTGATGATGGGTCCAGCTCGCTTTCGCGTATGAGCTTACGAACAAGCGGGGAAACTACGAGCAAATCGTCAGTAGAATTTGGGCTTCCCTTAACGGGTACATCCGTTTGGTTTTGGTCTTGGACCTGGTCAGAGACTGAGGCAACCTCTTTGTCTGCTTCGACAGAACTATCGCTTTCAGAGTCTGGTTGAGTTTCAGCTACATCATCTTCGCTTAGCTCCTTTTCGATTATTAAAAGAACGGTTCCGACATCGACCGTGTCCCCTTCACCAACTTTTATTTCGCTAATCGTTCCGCTTATGGGCGATGGCACTTCGCTGTCTACTTTCTCTGTAGACACTTCATACAGAACCTCGTCGACCATCACATATTCGCCCGGTTTTTTGAACCAGCGAGTGATAGTGCCCTCCTCAACCGTTTCGCCTAATTGAGGCAGTAGGACTTCGACTTTTGAGGTTTCATTAGCCATGCAGACTTCTCCCAGTCAGATCCAAAACAGTTTCTCCAAATAGTTCTGAAAGCGTCGGGTGAGGCTGTACCAGACTAGCTACATCGCTAACGGTCGCTTCCCAATTTACTGCTAAGTACCCCTGGCCAATTTGTTCGGTTGCCCAAGGACCAACAATATGCACACCCAGAATTCTCCCTGCTTCACCACCGGGAAGCTTTTCAGCTACAACTTTTACCAAGCCTTCTGTTTCGTTCAGGATCATGGCCCTAGAGTTCGCGTTATACCTGTGTTTGGAGACGGTAACTTGGTAGCCCTGTTCCTTTGCTTGAGTTTCAGTTAAACCTGCGAAAGCTACCTCTGGGTGGCAGTAGATCGCCCAAGGTACGTTTGCGTAATCGATAGGAACAGCAACTTCGCCCAGGAGGTGGGTAACCACCATCATCGCTTCAGCAAATCCAACATGCGCCAATTGAGGAGTGTCAATCAGATCTCCAATAGCGTAGATACCTTCAGAAGTAGTTTGGCAAAGCGCATCAACTTGCACGAAACCGCGACCATCGACACTTACTGATGTTCCATCTAACCCAAGTAGATCAGACCTAGGACTTCGCCCCACTGATACCACTATCAGCTCGGTTTCCAAGGCGCTACCGTCATCTAGGTGCACAATTGAACCACTAACTGTGTCAGTTCTAGGGGAATGCCCGGTTGCTCTCACTCCGGTCTTGACTTTGATATTTTTTTTCTTAAACGCTCGAAGTAGCGCTTTAGACACGTCGATATCTGCGCTTGGAAGAATACTGCCTTCGTGTTCCACAATAGTCACAGCGGCACCTAAGTCACTAAACATCGATGCGAATTCACAGCCAATAGCCCCTCCCCCAAGAACAACAACATCCACCGGCACTTCGCTTATATCTAAGACTTCGTTAGATGTCATGACTCGGATACCATCAGGTTCGAATCCCACGATGTTCCGGGGTACTGAGCCTGCCGCCAACAAAATAGCATTACCTCGCAAAACGCGAATAGAGCCATCTTCAGCTTCTACGGACACAGTTTTTCCATGACCAACTCGGCCTGTTCCACTGAAAATTTGAACGTTTCGCTTTTTCAGGAGTTGTTCAACACCTTTTGCCAAACCATCAACTAATGACTGTTTACGACCTTGAGCGACAGATAAATCAACTTTCGGATCTGATGCACTGATACCAAATTTTTTAGCATTCTGGACCGTTCGATAAACTGCCGCTGTTTCCAAAAGTGCTTTAGCTGGTACACAACCCCTGTGGAGGCAAGTGCCTCCTAAATCCTCGCGTTCGATTATTGCGACTTGAAGGCCAGCGCCTCCCGCGTAGAGAGCCGCACCATATCCGGCAGGTCCTGCACCGATTACCACGAGGTCAAAGTTCAGGTCACTCATACAAGATAAGACTAACCGCCAACGAGAGCTAACGAAGAGGAAGATTATACAGTCATCAAAACTTGTACTGCAAAAGCAACTAAAATGATGAGCCCAGTGGCTAATGCGGTAATTATTAAAGAGCGCGTACTCACATACTTAAATGTAGCGCCGAGTCTTTGCTGAAGGACGTACGCTGTTTCATATGGCTCGACGATGTATCGCTTTTTTTGTAGTGGCATTAATCGCTACTGCATGTGCCGAGAGCACCGATGAAGCTCAATTCCTCGAAGAGACGACGGCTGTGAGTGTCTCAAGCCCTCCACTTTCACAAAAATCGACAATAGCCTCTGCGCCCTCTGAGTTAGAAAAAACGATTGCTCCTATTCCCTATGAGTTGCAGCAACTCGGTCAGGTAACGTTGTCTGGCCAACTCTTTGACGTCGACTCGGTCATCGGCAAAGACATAATTTTGTGGTTTTGGGCACCCTGGTGACTCGCATGTAACAGAGAAGCCCCTGCGGTCGCAGCGGCACATTCAGTCGACAATGAGTTACTAGTTATTAGTGTTCCTGGACGCGACACCGTCGATGCCATGGAAAGTTTTATTGACCTACACCAGCTAGATTTTTTGACTCACATCCCTGATCTGAACGGGGATTTATGGAGAAGCTACGGAATCAACCGCCAGCCTTCCTGGATTTATATTTCAGCGACCGGAGAAGTCGAAAAGGGACTAGGCACCTTCTTAAACCGTGGTTATTAATATTTTTTCCACTAGCGTTTAAAGCGTGAAGCAGCGCAGCGTAAGCAGAGATCGTATGATTCATGCACCGGCTCAAAATATTTTTGAGCTGTTAGCAGATCCATCTCAGCACCCAGTAATTGATTGTTCTGGAACAGTGAGATCTTATAAAGGGCAACAGAGTCGCTTAGTTCTTGGATCCACCTTTGCGATGGAAATGAAACTTTGGTTGCCCTACAGGATAAAAAGTCGTGTATTTGAATTCGAAGAAAACAGACTTATTGCTTGGGGGCATTTCGGTGGCCACCGATGGCGCTACCTGTTACAAGACCAACCTGAAGGCACCCTTGTGACAGAGACATTTGATTGGTCAACATCAATCTTCCCGTGGGCAATCGAACTTTGTCGGTTCCCTACAACTCACCCACAAAAAATGGAAGCGACGTTAGAGCAAATAGCGAATCTTGTTGAAAGTTAGATCACGTCAGGTAGTAGTCAGCATTTTTTTTATGCTTTCGATAGCGATGCTTACATCGTGTACTAGAGAGATTTCGAGCTCGCTAATTGACGAGGCTTCACGGAATGAGAGAGGTCAGATCGAGGCCCCAGGCGAAGTCGGCGTGCTTCGACTAAAAATCGGAGATTGTTTCACGAACGAAGGTGACTCCGTTGAGTTTGTCCTAGGCGTTCCTTGCAGCACACCTCACTCTGCCAAGGTTTTCGCAATCTTTGAACTCCCGGTCGGCGAGTACCCAGGGCTAGAGAAGACCAAAAACATAGCTCTCATGAAATGCTTCGATGAGTCTCTGAACACACCCGAGCTTTTGGATGTCACTAAAATAGTATCTATCAGTGGCTATGCACCCGATTCAAACTCCTGGGCTAACGACCGTTCAGTCATTTGCTTTGCCACACCCAAGGTTGAAGCCAACTCTGAAGGTTTCCAGAAAACTATTTGAATGTCGGTTCTATTGCCCATACCCCATCATCAAAAGTGCGATCTAGCTTGCCGTGTAGTTCTTTCATCGTCTTATCTTCAGCATTACGAACGATTATTGCTTCTTTAGATCTGGCGATTATTCGGTCATCTCGCCGTCCCATTACTTTTGCGTATTCAGTTGCTGTTACTGGCGTCTCATTACTTACCAAAATAATTTGACGCGCTCCATCAAGTAGCTCTCGGAAGCGGGCACGCGTTGAGTCCGGCCACTTTTCATCTACACCGTCGAACGCCAGAATCACCACGTATGGCAGTCCGCTGGCTGCTGCAGCTTCAGCTCCAAGCATTTCAACCCCAAGACTCAATCCTGTCACTATCTCTAACTTTGTTTCCATCTCTGCTTTGGCTCTTAGAATAGTTATGAGCTTCCTTCTTATTCCTAAGGAAGTTGAGGTTTCTCCGTATCCACCAATATCAGGCGGACGATGCCCAAAGATAGCTACTCCGTGCGCTGTTAGAGTTTCCTTGAAATTTTTATTGTCTGTGCTAATTCGTGGCTTAGCTCCAAGCGTTTCTTTTCCTGAAACATCATCATCTGATAGCCCTCGAACTATGGAATCGGCGTAATGGCCACCAGTTCTTCCTTCTTGTTCCGCCGCAGCTAAGGTAGCTAGTCGGTCTGCAGCATCATTGAGTCTGTCTCCAGAGTGCCCCTTTACCCAGATGAATTCCACGTTACCTCGCGCTACCACGAGCTCAATGAAAGGCTCCCAGAGATCTCGATTAGCAACAGGGTCATTTTTGGAGTTTTTCCAACCTCTTTTATGCCAACCCTTCCACCAATTTTGGTTAAAACAGTTGACCACATAGGTTGAATCACTATGCACCCGGATAGGCCCGTCGATAGATTGAACAGCCGCACTTGCTGCCGTCAGTTCCATTCTCTGGTTGGTTGTTTTACCTTCAGCTCCCGAAGCCCATTGGCCTTGATCGACAACAAAGGCCCAACCACCGGGTCCAGGGTTTCCTATACAAGCACCATCAGTAAATACATCAGTAATCATTGTTTCACCTGGGTCAGCTAATTAGTTTGCCCAACTTTCATTCGGCAGACTTCGTAATACATGTAAGGATAGGGGCATGTTGTTCGATGAGTTTCATGATCAAACACCGGATATAGATATTGAAGAAACTGAGGAATGGCTACAATCGTTTAGCTCAATAGTAGAGCAGAATGGAAAACACAGAGCTCGTTACATTATTCGCCGTCTCATGGCGAAAGCTCGTGAGTTAGAAGTCGACTTCCCAGTAAGCGTTTCTTCGCCCTACATCAACACAATTGCTTCGAGCAACGAACCTTGGTTCCCAGGTAATGAGCATATTGAACGACGACTACGGGCTTATATTCGCTGGAATGCCGTAGCCATGGTCACACATGCCAACAAATGGGCAGATGGAATCGGCGGTCATCTAAGCACTTTCGCTAGTTCCGCTGCACTCTACGATGTTGGCTTCAACCATTTCTGGAAGGGTAAAGACGCTGGTTTACCTGGTGACCATATCTACATTCAGGGACATGCGGCCCCAGGTATTTATGCTCGAGCATATCTCGAAGGGAGGCTGAGTGATGAAGACCTCAACCACTTCAGGCGCGAAATCGGGCGAGAAGGGCTCTCTTCATATCCCCATCCACGGTTAATGCCTACGTTTTGGGAATACCCAACTGTGTCTATGGGGCTCGGCCCGATGAACGCTATCTATCATGCGCGTTTCAACCGCTACCTGCATCACCGACGAATTGACGATACTTCAGGTTCAAAAATATGGGCATTCGTCGGTGACGGCGAAACCGACGAACCTGAAACTTTAGGAGCACTAAACGTAGCTTCCCGAGAGAAACTAGACAATCTAATTTTTGTTATCAACTGTAATTTGCAGCGTCTTGACGGGCCGGTCAGAGGAAACGGGAAGATAATCCAAGAGCTGGAGGCTCGGTTCCGGGGGTCAGGGTGGAATGTTATTAAAGTTATTTGGGGCAGCCGTTGGGATGATTTACTGGCACGCGACACACATGGAGTTTTATTAAACAAAATGCTCTCAACAGTAGATGGCGAATACCAACGTTACTCGGTTGAAAGCGGAGCATTCATCAGGGAACATTTCTTTGGACCAGACCCTCAGTTGCGCCAGATCGTGGAACATCTTTCAGATGAGGACCTCGAACAATTACCGCGCGGCGGCCATGACTACAAGAAGCTTTACGCAGCGTACAAAGCTGCCGTAGATCACCAAGGTTCTCCAACAGTGATTCTTGCCAAGACAGTGAAAGGCTGGACACTGGGACCTGACGTCGAAGGACGTAATGCTACCCACCAGATTAAGAAACTTAATCATGGTCAGCTAAAAACTATACGAGACCGGCTTCAGCTGCACTCTGAAATTGCCGAGGATTTTGACCCGGACAACCCTCCTTACTACCGTCCGCCCAACGGCTCCGAAGAGCTTAAATACCTTATGGATAGGCGCAGGGAACTCGATGGTTCACTTCCAAGTAGGAACTCTGAATGGCGACGAAAGCCTCTTCCCCTTCCATCTCGTAAACCATTTTTGGCAATGGAGAAAGGCTCAGGGAAACAAGAAGTTTCCACCACCATGGCATTCACCAGACTACTTCGTGATTTAACTCGAGAAGATGGTTTCGGAGAACGGGTAGTACCCATTATCCCTGACGAAGCAAGAACCTTCGGTATGGACTCTCTTTTCCGGACTATCGGGATTTACGCAAGTCAAGGCCAAAAATATGAGCCAGTAGACCATGATCTTTTGCTTTCATACATGGAGGCACAAGATGGGCAGATCCTTGAAGAAGGCATCACGGAGGCAGGAGCATTAGCGAGTTTTACGGCTGCTGCAACTTCATATGCCACGCGCGGCGTTCCAATGGTGCCTTTCTATACATTCTATTCGATGTTTGGCTTTCAGCGTGTAGGCGACGCTATTTGGGCTCTCGCTGATATGAGAGGGAGAGGTTTTTTGTTAGGTGCTACAGCAGGCAGAACAACATTGATGGGTGAAGGGTTACAACACCAAGACGGGCACTCTCTACTGATGGCTAGCACTGTTCCATCATGTCGATCTTATGATCCTAGTTTTGCGTTCGAACTCGGAATAATTATTGAAGATGGCCTACAAAAGATGTATCAGCAGAACGAAGACGTTTTCTATTATCTAACGATTTATAACGAGAATTACCTTCAACCAGCTCTTGAGCCTAGCTATTCAAAAGAAGATCTTATTAAAGGCCTCTACAAATTCAAAAGCGCTTCTGATCATCATAAACGTCGAGCCACTATTCTTTTTTCTGGCACTGCTTACGGTGCTGCCGCTAAAGCAGCAGAACTACTAGCTGACCAATACGACGTCGGCGTTGACCTCTGGAGCGCAACTTCCTACAAAGCCCTGCGAGAAGATGCTCTTTCAACTGAGCGTAATAGCTTTCTTAACCCAGACGATACCGCCGGCATTTCGTTCGTAGCAAGCCAACTCGGGCAAAGCGAAGGGCCTATTGTTGCCATAACTGACTACATAACGCTGGTCCCAGATCAAATAGCTCGATGGGTGCCGAGAGACTACACCTGTTTAGGCACCGATGGTTTTGGCAGAAGTGACACCAGGGAAAAGCTACGACAACATTTTGAAGTAACCGCTGAACATCTTGCCATGACCGTGCTCAGCAGATTAGCCGTCGCTGGCGAGCTCGATCAGTCAGAGCATGACAAAGCTATTAAACAATTTCATTTACCAGCGAATTTGCCTGACCCATGGTCAGCTATTTTCTACTGATAGTTGGTATCAGTCTTCTAGCTATGACTCTGCGCTAGTAATCGAACCGACTTCTCGACCCAGAGCCATAAGACCGCTTATTCGGTCTGTAACTGGATCAGCAAATTTTTGGGAGTAGCTGAACCAGACTGGGTCTCATCAGCAGGTACCTACTCATCTCGTGGTTTTCGTTCTATGTCTAACCTCGGCTCTGCGGACACTATTAATCAGTTGCAGATGAGTCAAAATTCAGATCTCAAGTAGAGTGTTTTTGTGACAAATATTCCCTGTCCGATGCGATGGTACGGTGACTACGAAACCGGAGAAAAATTTATTCTTGGATCTGTTGAAATCGATGAAAAAGAGATTTTGGAATTTGCGAACAAGTACGATCCACAGCTTTTTCATGTCGATAAAGAAGCAGCTACAAAAAGCCTATATGGTGGGCTCATAGCTTCTGGTTGGCATACCGGTTCATTAATGATGCGCCTCCTCACCGAAGATTTTCTAGGCGAGTCGAGTATGGGCTCACCTGGCCTTGAAGAGTTAAGTTGGTTCGCTCCTGTTAGGCCTGGGGACACTCTTACTTTGCATATAGAAATCCTCAGTAAACGTTTGAGTAAATCAAAACCTGACCGGGGGTTTTTGACTTGCCGCAATGACCTAGTCAATCAACATGATGTAGTTGTAATGCGCACGGTGCCATTGATGATGATCGCGTTGAGAACCTGAGATCAGGTTTCTACCGCTTCACGTTCTAACCATCCCATAAGAATTGATACAGCTCTAGGGTCATGTCGGATTCGGTGATCCGCACCTTTTATTAATCGCAACTGCGGAGATGGATGGATCTGCGCTAATTGTCTAGCATCTTCATAGGGAACCTGACGATCATTTGTTCCATGCACTATGAGTAAAGGCATGTCCTTTATTCTCTCAACTGCATCGATAGCTCGATTCTCCTTAAGTTCTCTTGCCCAGGCGCTTAGAGAAGGAGGGAAACTCTCATCTTTAATCACTCCTACGCTTCGGCAGTGTTGAACGAAGCGACGCGGATCTGCCGCCCAGTCATCAAAATCTGCTCTGGGCGCCATAACCGCAACACCGCGTATCTCGGGATCGCGAGCTGCCGCCATAAGAGCAAGAGAGCCTCCAGTAGTTGAGCCGATAAGCCAAACTTTAGAGATTCCTCTATCTCGAAGGTGACGGATGGCTCGAGCAATGTCTTCAAGCCAGCCTGACATAGAAAATTGCCCTTCCGATGCTCCACAGCCACGCAAGCTGACCGCAAGAACCACCCATCCTTGTTCAGCCGCAATTCGTTCTGCAAATTTTTCGTATGAGCGGTTCGGGGTTCCCGGTCGCTGAGCTGATGGAAACCCATGGCATAGGACCACTCCCCGACGCTCCGCATTTACCTTGTCCGGCTCAACCAGCAAAGCATCAAGTCGAGGAACACCCCCGAGCTCAGTCTCAGTTACAGAAACCATCATCGAAATTTTATCTAGCTTTAATTAGCTGAGCAGCAAGAACTAAGTCGGTAGCCCCGGTTTCGAGCCTCGCTTAGTTCATCGGGCCCAAAGGTTGCATAGGCTTGGTTTGCTATGATGTCTTCGATTTTCGCCGGAGATAAGCAAGATTTAATTTCATGAACCACCTGGTTCCGTTTATCTCCGACATACCGGAATCCTTCAAGTTCTTTTGGGTGGTCCATTTTGTAAGTCTGCCTCACTAATCTTTCTGAGCTATGCCAAGAGCACCGATTATTGTCAGGTACCTTAAATGGCCATCAACAACTTCTTGAACTACTGGTTTAGTTATCTCGTAGCCCTTTGAGCGAGCTTCTCGATAGAGATCTTGCGAGGAACCTTGCTGGTCAGCGACGCTGGCACCACTGAAGCCTGCTTCAGGCTCAAAAAATTGCAGTTGGTTTAAATGCCAGCGCAGAAGTTCTCTGAGTTCTAGCGGATCGAGTTCAGAAGCAGCGCTGTACGGAAGATTTTCTGCAACAAACATGGCTGCCTCTTCAAGCCTCCAAACCGGTTCACGACGCTGCCTACCAAGCCGACTAGTTTCACGTCCGACTACTCCGACGGCAACTAAAAAGCCAGTGAGAAGTGATGAGACTATGGTTAGGAGGAGCATAGTCTCATCACTGCTTAATCTTTCTACTCAATTAAGGCCTAGGTTTTAGAGCCCGATTCGCTGAGCCAGTAATTCACGATGATATGCCGGATCTCCGAACATTAGTTCAGAACTTTTAGCTCTTTTGAAATACAGGTGAGCCGGATGCTCCCAAGTGAATCCGATACCACCATGGATTTGAATATTTTCTGCAGCACAATGAAAATATGCCTCTGAACAGTAGGCCTTGGAAAGAGAAGCTACCGATGGGAGCTCATCATTCATTTCAGATGCACACCATGCAGCATAGTAAGCAGCTGATTTTGCAGATTCAACTTCTAGAAGCATGTCAGCACACTTGTGCTTGATCGCCTGAAATGAACCAATTGGGCGGCCAAACTGAACCCGATCTTTTGCATACTGAACTGCCATTTCCATAGCAAACTGAGCGCCACCAACCTGTTCATTAGCAAGGGCCACCGCGGCAAGGTCTAATATTTGGGAAACATACTCGAAGTTGTTTGTGTCACACAGGTGAGTCGCTGGGGTGCTATCAAACGTAATTCGTGCCTGTTTCCGGGTTTGATCCATTGTGGATAGATTTTCCCTAGTCAGCCCAGAAGCTTCGCCATCGACTGTGAAGAGATGAATTCCACCATCTACTCGGGCTGCTACGACAAACAAATTTGCAGTTCCTCCATCGGTCACAAACATTTTTTCACCAGAGATAGTAGCACCCTCGCCTAGTCCCGATGCCTGCACAGCGATACCGTCGGCATCCCATCGTCCAGATGCTTCGGCAAGAGCAAGAGTGGCGATTGTCTCACCTGACGCGATACCTGGCAATAAATCGGACTTAGCAGTTTCGTTGCCTGAGTGGATAATAGCATTTCCTGCTAATACCACTGTGCTGAAGAACGGCGCACATAACAAACTTCTTCCCATCTCTTCGAGCACGATTCCAAGCTCTACATATCCAAACCCCTGGCCACCATATTCTTCAGGAATGATGAGGCTCTGAAGTCCGAGCTGCTCAGCCATTTGGCTCCACACTGCCTTATCAAACCCATCATCAGTTTCCATCAACTCTCTTACTGCGAGCTCAGCTGATTTGTCCTCCATGAAGGATCTGACAATGTTTCGTAGCTCTTCTTGTTCTTCAGTAAAAGCAAAATTCATTAGTTACTCCATTGAGCGATTTATTATGATCTCTTTCTAACAGCTTTTCGTCAGCATTTCCAATACGCTTGTGTACACAAAAGTACACATTGCGCAAGAATTGGACTGGTCTATGGGATCGAAAAAGGCTGCAGAAAGCATAGGGGTGAGAGAGTTCCGTTCAAATCTTGCGTCATACCTTAGAGATGCTTCCCTAGGCCATCGAATAGTCATTACAAGCGATGGCAAAAACATGGCCGAATTGGGGCCCATCAATGGCAGCTTGCTTAGCAACTCTCTCGAGGCTCTAATAGCCACTGGTTTACTTGAAGCACCAGCACAAGCCACACAAGCGACTCAGCCAGCCAACTTTCAACTCCCTACTGGCGTAAACAGCCAGCAAATACTCAAGGAGTTGAGAGGGAGATGACTATAGCGATTGATACTTCAGCGTTCCTAAAACGATACGTAGCAGAAAATGGACGCGATCTAGTCAACTCTGCTCTCGCCAACGACTCAGCCTGGTGCTCATCTGCTTTTACACGAACTGAAGTACAACTAGCGCTTCACCGGATGGCAAGTAATCAGCAGATGCAAGAGTCTCTCTGGGCTTCATTCCGAAGTGATTGGGACAAAGTGGCAGCAGTGCCTCTAGACAATAGATGTCTAGCTCGTTCTATTGAAATCGGTGCCAGGTTCGATTTACGCACCGTCGATGCCTTGCATCTCGCTGCGGCAGATCGCTTACCGAAGCCACTAAAGTATTTAACATTTGATAGTCATCAGATTCCAGCTGCTCTTAGCTTGGGATTCGAGGTGATTTCTCAAATGACTAATTAAAGCGACGCTTATTTCTCCGACTCACCGCTAGCTCTTCAAACGGAAAAGCTTGTTTTGGCAACTATCACCACAGCTTAAATGCATACAGTTAAATCAAAAAGGAAGCTCCAACTCAGGCAAACTCTCATTATCCATCTCAAGAAAGCCTGACACGCCTCTCTTAATCAGACTCAGAGCGACAGAACCAGGAAGTCTGCTGGTTCGCTCGAAACGTAACGTAATTCCCCGAGCTTCGCATCCATACGTTTCGCCAGCAACTGAGATATGAACTGATCTGACGCTTCTTATGGTGCTACTCCATTTGCGCTCTAGTGACTTGTTTAAGACGGCGGGCAGCACGACACGCGTTATTTTCTCACCAGATTTTCCAATTACTAAGGTCTTTTCACGACCTATAGTGATGACATCGGTAACCAGGTAGTTCAATTCTGTTTCCTTCAAGTTCGCTAGGTCTGACAGTCTCTAAGATCGTTGCGATGCTTTGCCTTACGAAAGTTAGTTAGCGCCCTCGCAGGAAACGCGGTCGGTCTTGTCAGGCACGACTTCCAACAAGACCGACCATCGCATTCCCTCATTTGCCCCTCAGTGAGACTAACTAGGAGCAAATGAGCCACCAGAATCTCTAAGGATTCCAGTTCTTTTTAATATCGACTACTGGAGTTCGCCGATATCTTCTTTACTGATTTCCAACATGCCCCATATTGGGTACAGCGCTGTTCTGACTTCATCAGACGTCGCTCCGGACCCAGGTTCGTTGGATAGGTCGTATGCAGAATTTATGGTTGCAATAGTGCCTGCACCGGCTGGTCCAACTGCCCCAATCGATGGTTCAAGTACTCGCCAGAATGACAAGCCTTCTGCTTGGTGAACGCGAGCCTTGGCTAGATCACCTTTCGCAATATCGCCTTCGACTTTGGTTGCATAGCGCATGGTCGCTTGGCTATAGATAATCGTTACTGCTCGAAGAACGGAGTTCGCTGCTTCGGTAGCTCCAGCCACATCTCCGGCGATTATTGCATCACGCCCGGCAACCATGGCATTTAGAATTAACTCGTTAGCAACAGCTGTTTCGCCGTCTTCCCCAAGAGTTCCATAATTGCCACCTCTCTTGTTGCCAGTTCCGTAAGGTCCGCAGCTTCCGCTAGCACCGTGATAAAAGGCCCATCCTTCATCCCAGTTATGAACGGCTCCTTCAAGATTGCCATCAGTCGCTTTGCCTAAGGCTGAATTTAGCTCATGGACTGTCCACGCGATCATGGTCTGGTTTTGAATGCCCTTTTGAACACCCTGCTTTCGAACTGAGTCTGTTTCGCCTTCGAACATTCCAGTTCCATCAAGTGCTGATGATACGAAACTATTCAAGCTGCCAGCAGCGCCGTAATAGTCATCGTTTTGATGCTTTTTGCCGTCTGCAGCTGCGAATCCACCTATAGTTCGCACTGACCCATCCGACTTAACTGAGTTCTTACCATCCACGTAAATAGCTTTGACGGCACCGAAGTCAATTGTGTCAGCGCCGAGCAATTCATTGATCTCACAAATATCATCGACGACTAAACGATGACTAGAAACATCGGACGCATACTCGTATCCGTTGTCACTACCAAAGTCACCGACTCCGCCCGACTCCGAAGCTTCAGCTGGAGCACTTGAACTTGCACTTGCGACTGCACTCGAACTTGAACTTCCGCTTGAACTTGAACTTCCGCTCGAGCTTGCGCTTGCGCTTACGGACTCAGATCCATTGGACCCGATCTCTCTAACCGCAGCGCCATCATCATCACCGCAAGCGGCAACTAGAAAGCTGAAAGCGAAAAGAGCTCCTATTGCTCTAACAAAATTAAATTTTTTCATAGTGGTTTCCTTATCTCCAAAAACATTGCACGAACCAAGTAACGAAGAGTCAATATTAGGCTTACTTAATACTATTTGTTTCAATTTTCCTATATTTTTATTAGCTATACCTTCTTAACGAAACAACTTGCCCTTAAGCAAACTGTTATAACGAACTTTTCAGATCACTAATCTTTGTTAAATCCCGATCAATTTCAGTTATTGCACACGCCTCAAACAAATTCAGTGCTCTTTCTTCGATGAAGCTCCTACACCCGGTGCCCGTAGCAGAAATAAGCACAGCATCAAGAACTTCATCCACCAAAAGAGACACGTCGAAGACTTCTTGTTCATTATCTTCAACACAGTTTTCGAGAATTGTCATAACGACATTAAGATCGAGCATTGTCACAAACCGATAATGCTCAAGGTCTTGGTTTTCTATACACATCAGACCTGGTCCAAGAACTCGCGAGGCCCCTACGACTACTACCGAGCTGATCAACTCAACTCCCCGTTCAGTAAAATCTTCATCGCCTATCAGCTTGCGAAAGTGGCACGGATTTACTCGTGCTTCTTTACCATGACCCACGATCACTTCTGTTCCATCCGTACAAATGATCTTCAAACTTAAGCTCGCAGTTGAATGAGCCAATGCTGCCGCTGAACGGATTTGATCAACACTAGGCGCCGTTGATATACGCATTAGAACCCTCCAAGTTCAAGACCATATGCTTTGCTGTCTTTTTCATCTTTAGCTTCAACCATAATGTTAAGTGAACCTAACATTAAGAGATAGGGTATGCAACCAATGGCATGAAGAACTATAATAAAACCTGTGGACTATGAAACTCCCGAACATCATCCGGCATTCGAGGAATACTCAGAGACTATTTTTGAGTTAAAAGAAGATGGGCTTCCTGTCATCCAGGCACGGATAGCTGAACGGCTTGAAGTCTCTCGACCCGCTGTCTCCGAAATGATTAAGAGGATGGAGGCAGAAGGTCTTATCAAGATCGACACAAAGTCACACATCCAACTAACAAAATCAGGACTGCGGCTAGCGACTGCGATCGTGCGGCGACATCGTCTTGCCGAGAGATTCTTGACAGATGTACTTCGCCTTAGCTGGGCGGAAGCGCACCACGAAGCAGGCAAGTGGGAGCACGTTATTTCTCCCACCGTAGAGACCGCCCTAATAGGACTTCTCGAAAACCCTGAGACATGCCCGCATGGAAACCCAATACCTGGTTCGGCCTACAAAGCACCTAAAGGGAACCAGACTCTCGCAGACACACCGGTTGGATCATCTTTCAAAGTCAGCAGAATTCCCGAGGAGTTGGAATTTGAACCTGGCCAGCTCGAGTTCTTGGAAGAATTCGGATTAATGCCGGGAAGAATTGGGCGAGTTGAAACCGCATCTCCGGATGGAACCTTGACGTTAACAGTTAGCGGGAAAATATTTGGGCTTAGCGCTTTCGCTGCGAATCGCATTCTTGCTACGCCAGAAGCTATAAACTCTTCTCATTGATTAACCAAATGCCAGCGACCACAAGCGGAATCAATTTACTTGATGTTTGCCATCGGTATGACGAAAACCCAGTTGTATCTAACTTCAGTGTCACTGTTCCACAGGGACATTCCCTTGCGTTACTCGGCCCAAGTGGTTGCGGTAAGACCACCTTGCTTCGTTTGATTGCTGGCTTAGCAAAACCATACTTGGGAACAATTAGCCTCGGCGAAAATGTTGTGGCGTCCAATGACAAATGGGTAGCTCCGGAAGATCGCAATGTCGGATTGGTTTTTCAAGATTGGGCTCTCTTCCCTCACCTGTCAGTCGCAAAGAACGTTGCGTTTGGTCTACCTCGAAGCGCTTCGCACAAAAAGCAGGTCCACGATATGTTGGATCTGGTGGGCCTCATAGGTTATGAGAACCGTCTGCCATCGACTCTCTCAGGCGGGCAGCAACAACGAGTAGCTCTTGCACGTGCGCTAGCACCCAGACCTAAAGTTCTTCTGCTCGATGAGCCTTTTTCTAATCTGGATAGTGGATTGAGGAATAAAGTTCGATCTGAGGTCGCTGAAGTTCTCTCCGAACTCAAAATCACGTCGGTCTTCGTTACTCATGATCAAGAAGAAGCCTTTGCCCTAGGTGACCACGTTGGGGTCATGAACGACGGAACTCTGGAGCAGATAGGCAAACCAGAAGAAATTTACATGCGACCTGCAAACCCATGGGTGGCAAACATTGGCGGAGAAGCTTCTTTTATCGAAGGTGTGGCCCACGGACAGACCGCTGAGACTGCTATCGGACGAATACCATTATTTACTGAACAACAGGGTCTGGTAAAAATTTTACTTAGACCTGAACAATTAGTGATCCAGCAACAGGAAAGCTCTGAAGGAACTTGCGTTGAACGAGTTGAGTACCGAGGCTCTGACTACCGAATCTTCCTGCGACTTGATGCCACCGTTCTCGAGGTAAGTGTCAAAGAGCCATTCTCGCTTCAAAGAGGAGACTACGTGAATGTCTCATTTACGGGACACCCGGCAGTTGCCTATCCCGAGACTACTTCAAACGGTATTAAGCTCACGTAACACTGCTGGACAAACTTTTCGCAAATATTTACCTAGTTTCACAAAACTTTCACCGCTAGTTCTGAAGTGATAGCTGATAGGAACTTCTTGGTACCGAAAGCCTTTAGCCAGAAGGTCCAGGGTCAGGACTTGAGCATAATTGAAATCATGAATTATTTCTGCAGATGCTGCAGCTTCTGGAGACAATGCTCTATATCCCGACTGACCATCGGTAATGCGTTGGCGAGCAACAATACATAGAATTAAAGTCAGGACTTTGTTTCCGAACCGCCTATGCGGTCTCATATGTTCGATATTTCCTGCAAATCTGCTACCGATAACGTAATCCGCATCACCATCCAAGATAGGACGGACCATAGCTTCAAGCTCTTCAGGCGCATATTCACAATCAGCATCACAAAACGCGATCGCTGCTGCTCCCAAGCGGGTGGATTCTTCAAACCCACGTCTCACCGCAGCTCCAAGTCCCTGATTTTCACCCATTTCAATTACTTCAGCCCCGGCAGAAACTGCTTCCTCTGAAGTTCTGTCAGATGACCCATCGTTCACGACAAATATTTTTACAGGGCGACCCGCAACTTCTTTCGGAACTCTTCGAACACACTCCCCTACGGATGCCTGTTCATTAAAGGCCGGCATAAATAGAACCACGGGAGCAGAACTCTCAGGTTCGAACGTAGTGATAAAACCTTTTTCTTTACGAAGTCGAAATCTCGGGAGTAACGAGGGCTTGGGACGAATTAACGCTACCGCACCGAGGATCAAAGAGTAACTAGTTTTCAGCGCATGGGTAGTTAGAGCAGCTATCAAGGCAAGTCGAGCATCGACACCCACTATTAGGTATGCGGCAACAGCTGCCCCTTCATAAGTTCCGAATCCGCCAGGAGCCACAGCAACAATCTGAGCTCCGACGGACGCTACCGTCACAAATATCGCTTCAAAAAATGTTATTTCTATCCCTGCCCATCGAGCAGCGAAGATAACGAGCACCGCCTCGCAGACCCATGCAGAAACAGAGAGCACTATGGCTAACAGATCTGGGAGACGAATCCGTTCATCTAATCCGACGAGCTTAAACAGCCATCGCCAGCTAACTACTGCGACTAGGATCACAACGCCAAAAACGAGCCACCCGATCGGTCCAATCAGTGAGGCAAAAGCCCCCGGTGCTACCAGCAGCCCTAGAGCTGCCAAAGCTAAGAAATCGCCTGTTCGAAGCGCCAAAGTAGAGGCTGAGATAATCTCCAGCGGTAAGTCTGTCCTTCTTCTCACAGAAGTAATACGAGCAGCTTCACCTATACGAAATGGCAAAACATGATTTGCGCCCAAGGCCATATGTATCCCTGCCAACGACTGCTTAAACGGCAGAGACGGAATGACTCTCTTCCAAGCAACGGCTCGGAATATGAAAGCCAACCCAAATGCGCAAAAGGCTAGCGATAGCTCTAGCGGGTGTGAAAATGCTTCATCGAAAGACATTCTCAGAGCTTTTACATCTACTGCTTTAAGAACGACGACCAGAGCCAATAAACCAAATACCAGAGATACCGATAGCAAAAGCCAAGTGGGGACAGTTTTCGCTAAACGCTTAGTCTTCAATCCGACGATACCTTCGCTAAGTCCCATAAATCACAATCCTACGAGGTATTAGGTGAGCTTTACAAGTTATGGCAAGTACCCTAGTCTCAATGTCTATGTCGCCGCTCTTATACCGTTCTCATTTACGTTCATTCTCAGCCATTCTTGTCATAGCTGCTCTTGCTGTTAGCTCCTGCGCAAGCGACACGCAACGCTTTCTTGACGGAACAGCCGCTGAAATTTACAGTGGCGAATGTGTCCAAAAAACTGGGGACACAGTAACTATCTACTCGGGGCGTACAGAAAATCTTATCGAACCAGTCTTAGATGCTTTCGCCTGCGAAACCGGAATACCTGTCATGGTCAGGTGGGGCGCTTCAACAGATCTAGCACTCCTCCTCAACGAAGAAGGTAGCAAGAGTCCAGCGGATGTATTTTTGAGCAGATCACCCGGCCCAGTTGGCTATCTAGAAAGTAAAAAGTTGCTCAGGCCACTTTCCAGTGACGTTCTAGAACTCGTCGAAGAGCAAAATCGATCAGATTCTGGAACCTGGATAGGATTTTCAGGTCGCAAGAGAGTGCTCGTCCACAACATCGATGATGTCCCCACCGAAGATCTACCAAATTCAGTTTTTGATTTAACCGACAAACGTTATGAAGGTCGGGTTGCTATACCGGCGACGAATGGCTCTTTTGTAGATTGGTTCACCGTATTTAGAGATGTCTACGGAAATGAAGCAGCTCAGAATTGGCTGGAGCAAATGGTAGAAAACGATGCTCGCTACTATTACAACAACAGAGCAATTGTAGAAGCAGCAGGCCGCGGTGAAATCGATATGGGTCTCGTCAATCATTATTACAACTATCAGGAAATAGCGGCTTCAGGGAACAAACATCGAGCAAAGAATCATGACTTAGGTGATCAAGATATCGGATCTCTACTAATCATTACTGCCGCCACGGTTCTATCATCTACTGATAAGGCCACAGAAAGTGAATCTCTCGTCAGCTACCTCTTAAGCACTCCGGTACAGAAATACTTCACCAATCGTACTTTTGAGTACCCTTTGGCTTTCGGAGTTGATCCAGCAGAAGCTCTTCCACCTCTTACCGCACTAGAAATTGGTTCGGTAGATTTTGATAAGCTTGGCGGAGGTTTTGAAGAAACAACTCGGATGATCGAGGCCACCGGTATCTTGAATCAATGAGAAAAGAGCGGCCACCGAGATCTTTTCTCTTGAAGACCTCTGCGACCGCAATTTGTAGCCTCTTTTTCTTTCCGACAATCTATTTAATAGTTCGAAACTTCACAGAAGGCGCCCGCCCAGGGGAGCTCATTCTTAGCTCGCGTACCTTAGAACCGCTAAAACGTACACTTCTACTTGCCATCGCTGTTTCTATTTGCGCAATGCTAATTGGGAGCAGTCTTGCTTGGCTTGTGACTCGAACCAATCTATCTTTTCGAAGATTTTGGCAAGTGGCACTCGCAATACCGCTCGTTTTCCCCAGTTTTATTGGAGCAGCTGCTTTCAACCGAACCTTGAGCAAAGGTGGATCTGTAGCAGATTTTCTTGAGAACTTTGGAGTTCAATCTGGGATTCAATTTAGAGGGTTCTGGGGAGCATGGTTTGTTCTTACTTTATTTACGTACCCGTACGTTTACCTTCCAGTAGCAGCCAAGCTTCGACACCTCCCCGTATCTCTAGAAGAGAGCGCCAGAGTTCTAGGTAATCGCCCACTAGCAACTTTTCGAAATATCTGTCTGCCTCAACTGCTGCCGAGCATAATCTCCGGCACGCTTTTAGTAACGCTTTACACGATCAGCGACTTCGGTGTTGTTCAACTTATGCGCTACGACACGCTAGCGAGGGCAATAGCCACCAACCACCTCGCTCAGCCAGCTGTAGCACTAGCTATCAGCCTAATCTTGCTGGTTCTCGCCGCCCTAGTAGTTAGTGGTGAGCGAATGCTAAGAACCAAAACAAACGCTACAGAAACAAAACATTCGCCGCGCGCCGTTCAGTACCCTCTTGGGCGTTTCCGATTTTTCGCTCACTGCTTTGTGTGGGTAATCGGTTTACTGGCAGTCGTAGCACCCCTAGCAGCTCTATCACAATGGGCACTCGGTGGGATTATTCGAGCAACCAAACCCACAAGTTCCTTGACCATCGATTTTGAGAAAATTTTATCTGCATCTTGGGGTTCGATCTGGACATCGGTTATAGCTGCTTTTATAAGCGTCGCAGTTGTCTTACCAATTGCTTTCCTAGCCGGAAGGCACCGTTCCAAAACAGGAACAGTTGGACAAATAATAATTTTAAGCACTTTTGCTATGCCAGGGCTCCTAATAGCTCTCTCAGTTCGCTTCTGGACTCTAAGGTCAGAGCTGGCTTATGAGTGGTTCGGTGACAGCAGCGCCCTTTTAATATTTGCCTACGTTGTACGATTTGGTGCATTGGCTTTAGGGGTTTGTCTCGTAGCTGTTATAGCCGTGCCTAAACAGTTACATGAGGCAGCTATTACTCTAGGAGCATCTCCACGACGGAGGTTTAGGAAAATAGACTTACCGATAATGGCTCCTAGCCTTTTGGCAGGCGCTGGCCTGGTATTGCTATCGGTCCTAAAAGAACTTCCGATCAGCCTCTTAGTCTCACCTCTAGGTTTCACTAACCTAACTTCTCGCATCTTTATGTCATTCGAAGATGCTTTTGTGGCAGAAGCAGGAATTATGGCAGTTGTTCTTGTATCTATCTCATTCGCCCTTACTTGGTTTCTTGTCCTCAGCAATGCTGAACATCGATGAAAAATAAATTGAAATCAACCAAGAGCATATTTGTATTTCTAATAATCATCACATTTCTTGCGGCCTTACCGGCAATCGGAGCGAGAGCTACCTATGGAGCCAAAACAACCGCCGATGAGCCTCAGTACCTTCTCACCGCTCTGAGCATTGCCGAGGATTTCGATTTAGATATTAGCGATGAGATTGCTGATCGACGCTTCATACCCTGGCACGAGGTTAACTTAAACCAACAAACGATAGCGCTCAACGAAACCAACCAAAGAATTAGTCCACACGATCCTCTTTTGCCGGTTCTTTTGGCACCAGCCATGGCCATCGGAGGGTGGACGTCAGCAAAAATATTTCTGGCAATGATGTCAAGTGCTACAGCGGCTATGACGCTAGCTCTAGTCACGAAACGTTGGCGACTCAGCTCCTTGCCTGCCGCATTAGTCATAGCAGCTTTTTTTTGCTCGCCTCCGCTAGTTGCCTACGGGAGCCAGGTGTACCCAGAAATGCCAGCAGCGCTAGCTGTCTTAATCGCAACTTTCGCTATCACAGGCTCAACAACCAGCAAGAACCTTGCTATCGCTTCAATTTCTATAATTTCGCTCCCTTGGCTGAGCGTCAAATACGTTCCGGTTGCCGCAATCCTCGCCCTCTTCATACTTTGGCAAACCTGGCATTCCGCTAGGAAAAGAGCTATAGCTACCGCTCTTTTTTTGGCTATCAGCGGAATAATATTTCTTATTGTCCATCAGAGGATTTACGGCGGTTGGACTGTTTATGCTTCCGGCGACCATTTCGTTAATGGAAAAGAGTTCGAAGTAGTCGGCGAGTATTGGAACCCTCTCGGCAGAACCAGGCGAGTTATTGGACTTTTAATCGATCGAGGATTTGGGCTCGCAGCCTGGGCTCCAGCTTTTCTATTTGCACCAGCGGCTCTTGTTCTTGCATATGCAAGAAAGCATAAGGACTCTTTTCTTGTCCTTGGTTTAATTTCTGTCGGTTGGGCAAACGCTACGTGGGTAGCTCTCACTATGCATGGATGGTGGTGGCCTGGGAGACAAGTGGTGGTTGTACTACCCCTCGTCGTCGCTCTGATCGCCTCGCTAGCGGAACGACACAAAAAGTTGATGAAGCCGATCTTGCTAGCAAGCTTATTCAGCATTTTTTCTTGGTTCTGGCTTGTGTTAGAAGCTTCTACCGGCCGCCGAACTTTAATCTTCGACTTTGAACAAACTTCAAATCCAGCTTTCAGAATATGGCGTTTACTCTTGCCAGACCATCAGAGAATGAATTCTCTAGACATTACGATCACAACAATTTGGCTAGTAGCTATTATTTTCACCGCTTGGCTTGAGTATCGAGCTTGGATTACCTCAACAAAGAAAGCTGATGCTCCTGCCACAGATACTGTGCTGAAAGACCATCTTCTAGACTGACCTTGGGTTTCCAACCGGTTGCTTCGGATATCGGTCCTAGCATCGCTTCGGTTGATTTTGGGTCTCCCGGGGCAGAACCTACTTCTGTGATTCGACAATGCGAGCCTACTAGCCTTTCGATATCGCTAATGACACCTAACACTGAACGGGTATTTCCACCTCCAATATCAAATGTTGAACCAGCCGGAACGAAACACTGCGATAGTGCCAACGTTGCATCAACTACATCAGACACATACGTAAATTCTCGCTTCTGAGTTCCGTCGCCACGTAGCGAAAAGCAAAAATCTCCGGGCAGCGCTGCTTGGAATAGCCGATTCATGGCCATATCAGGACGTTGCCTCGGTCCGTAAACGGTGAAATAGCGCATACCCACAGTTTGCAACCCTCGCGCACCATAGATACGTCCCAATTGATCCACAGCTAGTTTTGTCACACCATATGGACTTATTGGGGACTCAATTCGTTGCTGTTCAGCAGTATCACCATTTCCATATACAGATGAACTTGAGGCATACAGAAAACGATTCACCTTATTTTTCAATGATGCTTCCATGAGCTTTTGAGTAGCCAACAAATTATTGTTAATAGCTGATTCGAAACCTTCACCCCAAGAATCCTGGACTCCTGCTCGCGCAGCCAAATGAAATACAACACAATCGGGGTCTAGTAACTCAACTAAATTAAGTTCATTTAGGTCAGCTTCAATTAGGTCAAAGTTTGGATGGTTTAGGACCTTTGACAAATTGGCTCTCTTGGCCTCTGGTGAATACCATGGATCAAAACAATCAATGCCTGTAACGGTTACCCCACGGTTCAGCTGCTCTTCAACCAGATGTGAGCCAATAAACCCTGCTGCTCCAGTTATCACAGAACGCAATAATTTAGTTCCCATACGAGAGGCCTACCCAACATTCATAGTTAAGGTTACTTTATCTAGTACGAGGAGGAAAACTAGTTGGCTCAGATCGGAATAATCGGTGCAGGTCCTGCCGGACTAGCAGCCGCGCTTTTAGCCTCCCGAAAAGGACATGACTGTACGGTCTTCGAAAGTGCCGCAAACCCCGGAGGTATGGCAGCAAGTTTCGTGGTGGCAGGCCAGCGAGTAGACCTAGGGTCTCATCGCCTACACCCCGCAACCGAGCCACATCTACTCGAACTTATTAAACAAATCATGGGCGATGACCTTCAGATACGAGAGCGCAACGGCAGGATCAATTTGAGGGAGCGTTGGGTTAAGTTCCCGCTAAGAGCAACTGACTTAATAAGGAAATTACCTACGAATGTAGCGCTTCGCATCGGTGGGGAAACCTTCACTAAGCGATTTCGAAATTCAGTTGAAACAAATTTTTACGAGAGCGTTCAACATCGCTTAGGACCAACAGTCGCTGAAGAATTCTATGGCCCATTCGCCGAGAAATTGTACGGCGTTGAACCACATCAGTTAACTGTCGAAATAGCACAACGTCGAATCGCAGCTACTTCCGGGTTTGACGTAATCCGAAAGATAGCAAAGGCCACTCGAAGTTCTGGACGGGTATTTTTGTATCCACGCGACGGATACGGGTCTATCTCCGAACGTCTCGCAGACGCGGCACACGATGCAGGAACAGAACTATGCTTCAACAGTCCCATCACTAAATTGCAAGCTAAGAAGGATTCCGTTGCTATAACCAGCGCCGGAAACATCCTCGAATTCGACCAAGTTTGGTCGACAATACCGGCACCAAACCTTCTCGCTATAACGGAGCCTTCACCGCCCTTAGAAACAATTGAAGCCGCTAGATCATTACGCAATAGGGCGATGGTTTTGGTTTACCTAGTTATCCCCCGGCCTCAATACACACCATTCGATGCTCACTACATTCCTACGACAGAAACAATTATTTCTCGACTATCAGAACCTAAGAACTATCGAGATGGTCCCGATCCGTCTAATCAAACTGTTCTCTGCGCTGAACTACCCTGCTGGAAAGGAGACATGATTTGGAATGCGTCACCAGACGAGTTGGGCGAACTCGTATCTGAAGATCTACAAAAAATGGGGCTCCCTGACCCACAACATATTCATGTTGAACTTAAATTTTTACCATCCGTCTACCCAGTATTTGAGCATTCAACATCTCAAGCCAGGACAACTACTCAATTTGCCTCTCAGGCTATTAACCAGGTTGTTTCTTTCGGGCGCCATGGCTTAGGAGTTCCTGACAATCTTCATCACGTTATGAGAATGGGTGAGCATTTAGTGAACTCAGTATCATCAGATGGCAAATTGGACTCATCGAAATGGGACAAAGCTCTTGGCTCTTTTGCCAAACATGTGGTTGAGGACTAGCAGGCATCTACTTTTTGGTGCGTAAGCTTGAGCTTATGACTCTACATTGGCACGCAACCGGTATCGAAGTACATAAAGTCGTAGTCGGTCCATACGAAAATAATGTTTTCACTATCCGCTGCACCGAAACAGGAGAAGCAATCCTGATTGATGCAGCCAATGAGCACGAGCAACTGTTAGAGATTTGTCAGAACCTCGGCGTTCGAACAGTCGTCGAGACACACGGCCATTTTGATCATATCCAAGCTATTCCAGCTATCAGAGACGCTGGCTACGAAGTCGGAGTAACTCTCGAAGATGCCGGCATGCTACCGAGCTACGACTACTTACTCGAAGATGATTCAATTATTGAAGTTGGTCGTCTCAGAATTCGCACGATTCTGAACCCTGGCCATACGCCAGGATCCATGAGTTTCCACGTTGAGAATACACCCCTGTTGTTCTCAGGAGACACGCTGTTCCCCGGCGGCCCAGGAGCTACCGGATTTGAAGGCGGTGACTTCAAGACGATAATTCGAAGCATAGAAGATCGAATGTTTTCAAAGTTTTCGTCAGAAACAATTGTTTTGCCCGGACACGGTGGCGACACAACCATCGGCAACGAGTCGCCACGCCTCCAGGAGTGGGTCGATCGTGGATGGTAAATTTACGCAACCAGAAATAAAGTCAAAACACACAAAGGTTCTGAAATCCGATGAAAGGCCTTTCGACTACACACCTGTCTCCTTAGCTGACCTTCCTCAAACTCCCACTAGAGACCGCAATATTGCGGCGACCGCATGGGACCAAGCCCCGAACGTTTTAAAGATGCTCGGAGAAGACTTAGATGGGAAACCGGAAGCAGCATTCAAAAGACGAATCCACGGATGGCTTCTGTGGCGAGCAGGCCCTACTCTTGGCCCTTGTCGATATCTAGCCCTTGACCCAAATATCCATGAACATTTTTACATTTTCGACATAGACGGAAACAAAAATGACTCGGGACTGGGTCCTGACCTACTCAGACATACGCGTTTTAGATCTTGGAAGGAATCACTCCGAGACAATCCGATACCCGATCTGCCTAACACGAACTAGAGCGCTTAATCTAAAACAAGGGCGCCCGCTCGCCGACGAGTGTGGCTTGTTCAAAACTGAAAGCTAATTGCAAAACCGATAAATCGGCTCTATTACGACCCACTATTTGCACCCCGACAGGCAAGTTGTTATCCGAAAATGCAGCAGGAACCGAAATAGCCGGATGCATCGTAGTAGATACATCGGTGCAAGATCTCATCCAATCGATATAGGTCTCTAATTCGACTCCATCTATTTCAGTGATGAATTCCGTGCTGTGGTCGAAAGGCAAGACCTGCGTTACTGGAGATACCAAATACTCAAAATCTTCCATAAAGTTTTGGAGTCTCATAAACATCCGTGCTTGTTTTCGTGAAGCATCAACGTGGTCTTTGAGCGAAAGCTTCCGTCCTAGTTCTATATTCCAGATCACGGTCTCTTTTAACTGATCTCGGTGACTCTTAAGCAGAGGTTCATATCCAAGTTCGAAGACCCAAGCACGCATCGTTTGAAAAATCTCCCGCGCCTCAGATAAATCTGGCCATATCTCAACAACGTCACAACCTAAATCACTCAAAATATTCGGCACTATACTTAAAGCCTTTTTAATTGCTCCATCCATCGGTAAACCGCCTGAGTCAGGCGACCAAGCAACGCGCGTTCCAGAAAAATCTCTATCAAGAGGTCCAAGAAAGGAATCCGGACTCTCCATAATCGAACTAGGTACAAGTGGGTGTGGCCCCGATATCGCAGATAAGAATAAGGCCACGTCAGACACTGTTCTCGCCATCGGACCACTCGTCGCCATTGGCATCCAAAGATTATCTGATGAGATTGTAGGCACTCGCCCGACCGACGGGCGGAAGCCAACCACATTGCAGAAGGCTGCTGGGTTACGCAATGATCCACCGAGATCTGAGCCATCGCACAGCGGCAACATTCGAGCGCTTAATGCCACGGCAGCGCCGCCGCTACTTCCTCCACATGTTTTAGATAGATCATACGGATTCTTTGTCACACCAAAAACTTCGTTAAAAGTTTGAGAACCTGCCCCAAATTCAGGTGTGTTAGTTTTCCCGACCGTCACAGCGCCCTCACTAATTTGGCGCTCGACAATCAAGTCATTTTTATCGGGTACGTTGTCGCTATAGATAGGTGAGCCAAGGGTTGTTCGGATACCTGATGTGTTGAAAAGATCCTTGTGGGCGACCGGTAGCCCATGCAATAAACCAAGCGGTTCTCCTCTCGCCAATTTTTCGTCTGCTTCTAATGCCCGCTGCGCAGCAATTTCAGGAACGATGGTTACTAATGCATTGACTAGAGGGTTAACCCGATCTATCCGCGAAAGATGAGAATCAAGTACCTCGCGCGCGCTGACGTCAGCAGCGCCTAGTAGCCGTCTCAGTTCAACTGCTGTTAGATCGCAAAGAGTCTCATCCGTCATCCACACAGTTCACCACAACCGGCCGAGCAAAGCACACCACAACGGCCGCAACATAACTCATTAAGCTGGTCACCAAAAAAGGAACCGTATATTGACCAGTGGATTCCTTCGCCCACCCAACCAAAAACGGCCCAAACCCAGCCGCCATCTGCACTGCTACAGTGATAGCTCCTTGAACCGTTGCTAAAGAAACCACCCCAAAAGTTTCAGCTATCAATAGCGTCTGCATCATGTAAACATTCCCAATAGTAAGACCAATCGCTAAAACTAATACCCACGTCAAAAAAGTATTTTCCGTGAAGGTAATACCCAACACAGCTGTGGCCTGAACTGCAAAAAGCAAAGCCGTAAATAACCTTTTGTCTATGTAATCAGCAAACCTTCCAACGATTAGACGAGCCACAATACTCCCAGCGGCAGCCAACGACATTGTCAATGATGCAGATCTGAGATCGCCAAATCGATCCGCTAGAAAACTGAACTGATGAATCATATATCCGGTCTGTGCCGTAAGAACCAATAAAAAAGCAATCAAAATAAACCAAAATGAAGGCTGTCTCATAGCTTGGCCTCTAGTCCAAACGCGATATTGGACTAAGTCTGACAAGTTTTTATTATCAATTTTTAATGGCTGACCAAAATCGCGCGACGTGCCTAGATCTTCCGGTCGCCAGACAAGAACTCCATTAGCTATGGGCAATCCTACAATGAGCACTGCTAATCCTAGGAGTAAACCCGCTAACGCTAAGCTATGAGAGCTAATCAACCAAGTCGTCAGCGGCGAAAGTATCACCCCGCCTAATGACACACCGGTCGCCGTAATACTCATAGCTCGACCACGACGAGTAAGAAACCACCTGCTTAAAATGTTATTAACACTCACCGCCGCCGTTGCACCAAACCCAACCGCCATAATCGAGTAAACCATAAACAAATGCCATGGTCTGCTAATAGCTCCAAGGCTCATGATGCCTAGCCCCAACATAACGACGCCACCTGTCATGAACCATCTAGGACCACGTCGATCTATTTGCGGACCTATAAGTAGGCCGGTTAGCCCTGCGATACTGAAGTAAGAACCAGTAGCCAAACCCACCAAAGTCGATGACCATTCGAAACTATCTTCGAATTGCTTCATGAAGATAGCAAGTCCGTAATATCCAACTCCTACGCTGACAAACATAAGAGCCATGGTCGCGACAACTATCCACCAGCCATAGTGGAGTTCCGACCGAGAGTGAATTTTTTGTGCCAACCATGGTGCTTGTGGCATCAATACCGGACTCGCTTTCGCACGTCCTTATGACAATACTCGCCCTTCTAGGTACATGTTCGATCTACTCTTATCATTATGGCTTCAAATGTCGACACCCGAACCAATCAAACTATCGAGCTTCTACAAACTCTGATTCGTAACGAATGTGTCAATGATGGGCGCGCTGAATCAGGACAAGAAGTCCGTAACTGCGATGTGATTGAAACTTTTGTAGAAGGGCCAGGTGTCGAAATTGAAACTTTCGAACCGACTCCCGGGCGAAAATCGCTCGTCGCACGCATGGAGGGCTACGACCCTTCTGCACCTACTCTTTGCTTAATGGGTCATACCGACGTTGTCCCCGCCAATTCGGATGGATGGACTCATGACCCATTCGGAGGTGATTTAGTAAACGGCGAAATTTGGGGACGTGGCGCTGTTGATATGTTGAATTTGACTTCTTCGATGGCTGTAGCTTTTAAGCACCTCGCCGAGACAAACTTTAAACCACGCGGCAATCTAATTTATTTTGCCGTCGCTGATGAAGAATCTGGCTCAGCTCATGGGGCTCAATGGATCGCTGACAACCATCCGGACGCAATCCGATCTGACTACGTATTAACCGAAAACGGTGGGCTCCACACTGGCTCTGAAGAAGCCCCTTTCATTGGCATGAATGTAGGAGAGAAAGGCGTCGCTTGGCGGCGTTTAAGAGTCTCAGGAACCCCCGGACATGGATCTGCTCCATTCAAAACAGACAATGCTTTAGTAAAAGCCGCGGCTATTGTGCAGCGACTCGCAGATTACCGTCCTCCACCTAAGTTCCATGAGCTTTGGCGAGAACAGGTAGATGTTCTCGATGTTGATGCAGAAACCAAGGCAATTATGTTGGACCCAGACCTAATAGATGACTACTTAGATGCTCATCCGGTGGTACCACTGGCGCGCCATTTTTATAGTTGTGTACATACAACTTTTTCTCCAAATGTTTTAACGTCTGATTCTCATATGAAAACAAACGTAATTCCGGATCACATAGACATAAAGGTCGATATCAGGACGTTACCTGGCGAGCGAACCGAGGACGTTCAAGCTCATTTGAATATCGCTCTTGGAGAACTGGCGGACCAAGTCGAAGTCGAAATTATTATGGATGATCCAGCGAGCATCAGCCGTGTGCAGACGCCCCTTTGGGATACATTACAAAAATCCGTTAATCAGCCATTTCCGAATGCGCGAATTACCCCTCAATTAATTGTTGGGTTTACAGATGCACGAGTCTTTCGGAA
>Ga0308018_10000138_pt1 | contig 39126 bp, 35 predicted proteins | sample Neamet282_FD_203130 | JGI IMG/M metagenome (GOLD analysis project Ga0308018, IMG submission 203130) | Marine microbial communities from water near the shore, Antarctic Ocean - #282 | ecosystem: Environmental > Aquatic > Marine > Unclassified | place: Southern Ocean | collected 2014-10-01
AGGCGACCGGGTGGACTCCTCGAAAGTGATCCTCTGGGGCTTCGCTCTGGTGATCGGAGGAAGTCTTGTGATCGCCTCGGGGATCCTCGTGCCGGGAGTCGCCTGGATGCTGATCACCACGATCGTCACGACGAGCGTCGGTATCTACGCGCTCCGGGGCGTCTACTTCGCACTGCTCGCCGAAGGGTCTGTACCACTGGCTTTCACCGGCAGTGCTATCGGATTGGTGTCCGTTGTCGGATTCACGCCCGACGTATTCATGGGCCCTTTGATGGGGATCCTGCTCGACAATTCACCCGGGCTCCAGGGACATCAGCACGTGTTCGCAGCGGTTGCGATCTTCGGCGTCGTGGGCCTCGCTGCCACAGCGATGTTCCGCAGAATCACTCAGGTTTCCTGAAGCACCCATCACAAGGTCAGCCGGGCGTGTACGCGCCCTGCGAAAGTCGCAGAAGGAAGACCGCTGCAAGCTTCGTTCGGATCTCCATCGCCCTGAGATCCAGCGTCTCATCGAAGGAATGGGCCGCCGCCCCCATCCCCCCGATCGCAGCAAGCGCCGCATCGACGTACGGTGCCGCCGACGTGATGTCCGCACCCCCGAGGCGCATCGGATCGATCACCTCGATCGGGCCGATGCCCATGTCGCGGCTCGCCTGATCGTAGATCGCGTGCAGCCGGTAGTTCGACTCTCTTGGCGGCATCCCACTGGGCACGCCACGAACTTCTAGCGTCGCGCTCGTGCCGAGAAGATTCCGCGAAGCGATCTCTCTCATGCGAGCGATAACTCGCTCTCCCTGCTCGGCGGAGATCGTACGCAGATCCCCGGTCACCGTAGCAGTCTCCGCGACGACATTCGTCACGCCGGATGCCTGCCCCGCGTTGCCCGTCGCGTCACGCTCGACCTCGCTCCCGCCGAGAATGATTCCGGGATTGAAGGTGAGGAATTCCTCCCCCGCGAGTTCCTCCCGGAAACCATCAAGGATTCGAGCTGCCTCGAAAATCGCACCGTACCCGAGCTCTTCAGTGAAGATTCGAGACGAATGACCGCGCGTCCCGGTCGTTGTCAGAGTCCAGCCAGTACCACCACGACGGGCCACAGCGGCCGTCTCGGCAATCTCCAGTCCCTCGAACCCAAGAGCGACGTCCGCCCACTCGGCAGCCGTGACGAGGTCGCCGCGCGCGAGGTCGCGCGGCGAACCGATGCGCTCTTCATCCCCGATCATCGCGACCGTGAGATTCATCCCACCCAGCAGACCCTCCGACTCCAGGGCCTCCAGCGCCTGCAGCATGGCGACCAGTCCGCCCTTCATGTCGGAGACCCCCGGGCCCTTCACCGTCGCTTCATCGATACGCTCATACGTCTGGAATGGGTCCTCCGGGCGAAAGACCGTATCCAGGTGACCGATGAGCAGCATTTTCGTTCCCGACCCACGACGCTCAGCAAAGAGATGGCCGGCGCGGCCAAAGCCTGAGCCGTCGATCCAGCGAACGTCGAAGCCGAGAGCCTTGAATCGCGGGGTAAGGACGTCAGCCACCTCGCGTACGCCTTGGACGTTCAGCGTATAGCTGTTGAGGTTCGTGAGTTCCTCGAGCAGCTCGAGCGCCTCGTCGCGATGATCTTCGACCCACGCAGACATCGCGATCTCCGCGGGAACCGCCTGGGCCTGCAGCTCTAACGGAGCCAGACCGACGCCGACAGCCAAGGCAACAGTCGAAAAAGAGAAGACGCGCCAACTCGGCGAATGGCTCACAACAGACACTGACACAGACGACTCCGATTGCGATCTGGCAGACGGTTAGGCGTCATATAGCGCCTCCGTCAGTTGAATCCTGGACTCCAAAAAATGGGAGAGGGGCACGCCACGGACTTCAGTACCATCACGCTAGTCCCGACTCCAACGAGCACCAACGGGATGCTCACCGACAGCATATCCATGTCATCCACGATCTGCCGCAGGAGTCACGCTTCAACGACCGAACCGATGGCCCCCACCCCGAATTGAAGCGTGTCCCGACGTGCGATCGTGCCGATGCCGCTGATCCCTCCAGCCCCCGGGGCAGTAGGAATTCCGATCGCACGCGTTCGCTGAGACACGGTGAACGGCATCAGTGCGCAGGGGCGCACGCTCCGCGGTCGATCAGCTTGGCGTCCAGCGCGCACCAAGCCTGGCGTAGGCGATGATCGAGAAGCACAGGAGGTTCAAGCCAGCAAGACTTGGGTCCCCGCCGTGCGTCACCATGGTAAAAACAGCGCCACACATAATAAGGACAACAAGAACAGCGCCATAAGTGGCAAATTTGGGAATAAAGGCTGCGGCGGCTCCGAGCATCTCAAGGGCACCGACCACATAGGCGAAAACCGCGGGATAGCCCCAACCCGCAAAGGTCGCCATCCACATGTCCGACTGTAGGAACTTCGCGGACCCAGACCAAAGCATGACCCCTCCTGCACCGATGGTCAGAAGCCACACCAGAACGTTTCCGACCCTGCTATTCACTGCTCCCTCAAGATTCACAATCCCTCCTCAATGTCTTCCCAGCCAAAAACACTCGCCTATCGTGGACTCTGTGCAGGGACACCACAACCACGAGAATCGCTTCTAGCTGATCAGCCGACCCAACGCGTCTCGGCCGCCAACGACCGGAATCGAGATCGACGTGCCATCAAGATCGATGCTCAGCTGTGTCCCCGGCTCAGGGTGGAGCGTGAATTCCGCGTCGCTGGAGAAGATCATTAGCCCGAGCCGCTTCCCGGCTGGAACAATCTGATCGTCCGGCTGCAGGTCGAACGTCACTTTCCGAAATTCTCCAGGCACCAGCGGAACGCTTTCGCGGAGAGATGCGGCGTTCTGGGGATCCGCCCAGCCCCGCGTAACCACGTTGTCGACGAGCCGCCCTTCGGCTGTCCATGGCAACGCAACGAGCCACACCGAGAGGTTCGCAGCCGTGGCATTAGCCGCGACCCGGATTGTCACAGTCGTCACACCCGAGAGGTGGACGTCCTGCGTGAATTCAGGCGTCGCATAGAGCAGACGACTGCTGGAAGACGGAGCTTGGGCGAGAGCAGCACCCGTGAGCGACACGTCGTCGACGACCTCGCTGGTTCCACGTTCGCCAGAATTAGTGAGCGCCAGGACTCCCACACCATTTCCGTCACCCTGGGGATGCAGCGTAACGCTGGTCGCCTCCGGGTTGGGATAATCGCCGTACGGCGTGGGCGTGTTGTCTTCGACGTCCTCGCGCACAATCCACGCCTTAGGATCGTCCTCGACTCCGTTCTCCACGTCATACAGGTACCTCGTGAACCACCGGTTCATCAGCTCGTGCGGCGGCGGGCCACCGTGGCCACCCTGATGGTAGAAGATCTGAGTGGACACGCCTCGGTCTTTCAGTGCCTGCGAGATCCGATAGCTGTGCTCCGGCATGACGTTCCAATCATTGAATCCGTGCGACATCAGCGTCGCAGCCTTCACACCATCGATGACATTCAGATAGTCCCGGCCCGACCAGAAGTCGTTGTAGTCCCCGGTCACGCGATCCCGCCCAGCGGCCATCACCCCATCTCGCACCGTCAAGTTGCAGTACTCGCGGCCTTCCGGATCACCCGAGTTGATAAAGTCGTAGAGGACGTCCACGTCTTCACCGAGGTATCCACCAGGTGAGCGCACCAGACCGTTCGACCGGTAGTAGTGGTAGTACGACGTGTTCGGCGCGATCGGGATGATCGCCTCCAGTCCGTCGACGCCCGTGGTCGCGGCGGCCAGCGGCAGCGTCCCGTTATACGAGGTGCCGGTCATCCCGACCTTCCCCGTCGCCCAGAAGGCCTCCACTGGGTCGCCGCCATCGGCAGCCGTGTAGCCGTCAGCGCGACCGTTCAGCCAGTCGATGACCGCCTTCGGCGCGAGCGACTCGTTGATCCCACCGACCGTCGGGCACCCCTGAGACAGCCCGGTCCCAGGAGACTGTGAGTGGATCACCACGAATCCGCGCGGCACCCACGTGCCGACGTGGGAATTGGAAATGATCGGACGCCTGCTCTGATGCTGAATGGCCGGCATATCTCCGCGCACGGGTGGGGTGTCACCGATTTCGTGTTCAACATTCCAAAAATATTCGGGAGCGGTCGTCCCAGTTCCCGAGTAGTACGGCGAGGACTCGTACACGACCGCGAGCCGCAATCCCTCTTCCGTCTGGGCCGGGCGCGTCACGTCGACGTGCACCCTGTCCGGACGTCCATCACCGTCGGAATCAAACTCCGTCTCGACCCACAGGTCGTGCCGAATCCAGGTCTCCGGGTCCGCGAACGCCTCTACGATCTGAGCCTGGCCATCGATAAACGTCGGCTGTGGGCCCGTGGGCGTCAGCGCGATCGAGGGCGCCTGCGCCTGAGCGCACTCAAATGAAAGCGCGAAGGCGGCGGCTGTCGATGCAAGTGTCAGGGAGAAGCGGAGCTTCATGGTCTTGGTCCGTATGCGTGTATCAGTGTGGTGCCGAAAACGGCTCGCCAACCTACACAGCTCTCGTCTCGATGTCACAACGATACCTCACAATCCGAGGTCGTACTGTAATCCCGTGAATGTCAGCCGATGATGAGGCGTCAGGCCGAGTTCGTCGATGGCCGCACGGTGCTCTGCGGTTCCATACCCCGCATTTCGATCCCATCCGTAGCCCGGGTAGCGGCGCGCGAGCCGCTGCATGAGTCGATCCCGAATCACCTTTGCGACAATCGAAGCACAACCGATCGAATGGATGAGGGCGTCACCATCCACGATCGCCTCATGCTCACGGCCCAGGTACTTCACATAGAGGCCATCGATCACGATATGGCCGGGGGCTTCGGACAAGTGATCCAGAGCTCGTCCCATGGCGACGGTCGTAGCCCGGAGGATGTTGCGACGATCAATCTCTCGGACCGACGCAGCCCCGACACCGACGCTCGTCGCTGCACCGAGGATGAGATCGAACAGCTCTTCGCGTACCCGACTCGACAGCTGCTTCGAGTCGTCAGCTCCCTCTACATGGAGCCCTTCCGGCAGGACAACTGCCGCGGCCACCACCGGTCCGGCGAGGGGACCCCTTCCTGCTTCGTCCACACCTGCCACCAAAAGATCGCGGCCCCAGAACCGCCGCTCGTACTCGAGCAGGTCCTGGGGCCGCGTAGATCCGGAGTCTTCCGGCGTCATAGCCGGACCCGATCAGCGCTGCGAGCGCTTCTCTTTGATTCTCGCCGACTTACCGCGACGACCACGCAGATAGTAGAGCTTCGCTCGGCGAACTCGGCCGCGGCGAACCACCTCGACGCCAGCTACCGTCGGCGCATGGAGCGGGAAGATGCGCTCGACCCCGATACCACTAGAGATCTTGCGGACCGTGAACGTCTCATCGACGCCGCCGCCCTTACGGCCAAGACAGACACCCTCGAACACCTGGATCCGCTCTTTCGCACCCTCGCGAACGCGGTACAGGACTTTCACGGTGTCACCAGGAGCGAAGTCCAGGGTGTCCTCCCGGAGCTGCTCTTTCTCGATTTCTTTGATTATGTCAGTCATTCCAAAACCCCAACAACACGGCCGGAGGCGTTCCGGCAGAGACAACTAACATAATGCAGGCCAAAGAGACGGTGAAGCCCCTGAACGGGCTGTATTCAGCATGTTCACACTGCCCCAAACCCTTGGCCCACCGAACCATCCACACCATGTTGGCTGACCCCGAAACCTCGCAGAAATCCGGAAACATCATGTCCTCGACTCGTCGCTTCCTTCTTGGCCTCAGCACTTTGCTCGTCACCGCGTGTGTCGGCGATACCGCTCAAGACACGACTCCCGCGCTCGCCGACGCCGACATGCCGAGAGCGGCTCGACTTGAGGCCCTGCTGTCGACCCTCGCAGCCGACTCGATGGAAGGCCGGAGAACGGGCACTCCGGGAATCCATCGCGCCGCGGTTTTTCTCGCTGCAGAACTAGAGCGATACGGTGTCGAATCTGCCGGAGACAATGGTTTCCTGCAGACGATTCCGATGGCTCGCGTCACGGTGGATACGCAGGACGGCTCGCGTGAACGGCTCATCATGCCCATCGACACGGACAGCTTCGACACGATCTCCGCAGGGCAGGTGATCATGACCGAAGGCAATGTCGTCGGGATCATTCGGGGCTCGGATCCGGCAGTAGCAAGCGAGACCGTCGTCTTGGGCGCCCACTTCGATCACGTCGGTATCGGGAATCCCGTTGCCGACGAGGCCGGGGTCATGGATTCGATTTACAACGGAGCTGACGACGACGGGTCAGGCACGGTAGCGGTGCTCGAGATCGCACGAACTCTCATGGAAGGCACCTCGCCCCGTCGGACAGTCGTCATCCTGTTGAGCACCGGTGAAGAGATGGGGCTTCTCGGGACTCGCTGGTACATCGAAAATCCGGTCATGCCGATAGCTCAAACCGTGGCGGACCTCCAGATCGAAATGATCGGACGTCCGGATGACGCGGTCGGAGGCTTCGGACGTGCGTGGCTGACCGGGTACGAGCGCACCACCATGGGTGACCAGCTTGCGGAGGCCGGTTCACCGATCGTCCCCGATCCAAGGCTCGATCAGAATTTCTTCTTTCGCAGTGACAACATCGCGTTTGCCCGAATCGGCATCCCGGCGCACACCCTCTCTTCGTTCAATCTCCACGGCGACTACCATCAGCCGTCTGACGAGGTCGACAAGATAGATTTCGCCCACATGGCCGCACTAGTCGAAGCCGCAGTTGAGGCGATTCGCTTCCTAGCAGATGGCCCGACGCCCGACTGGAAAGAGGGCGGAATGGAAGGTCTGAACGGGAACCAGTAGGCTCTGGCAGACCAGCGACTCCGCACTCCAAGTTGGCGGGGTTAGTCGACCTTCAGTTCGGGACGCTGCTTTCTCGTCACGCGCTCCGACTCTTCGGTCCTCCACTTCGTGATGCGGGCATGATCACCTGACCGAAGGACCTCGGGCACCTCATGACCGCGGTACACAGCCGGTCGGGTGTACGACGGTGCGGACAGGTGGGCCGCATCGTAGAACGAGTCGGTGGCAGCGGCGTCGTGATCACCCATCGCACCCGGGAGCAGACGAACGATTGCGTCGGTCATGACGAGCGCGGCGAACTCACCACCGGACACGACGAAGTCACCAAGTGACAGTTCTTCTGTCGCGAGGTGGTCGGCCACACGCTGGTCGACGTCCTTGTAGTGGCCGCACAGAAATGTGACCTCGGGCTCGACGCTGAAGCGAACGGCATCTGTGTGCGTGAAGCGCTTGCCGCGCGCCGACAACAGAATGATTGGACCACTCGGCGCCAGGTCCTCGATCGCCTCGAAGAACGGTTCGGGTTTCATCACCATGCCAGCTCCTCCCCCATACGGGAGGGCGTCGACGGTCTTATGCCTGTCGTGCGTGTACTCCCGCAGGTCGACCGGGTTGTACATGACAAGGTCGGCCTCCGCCGCACGCGCGGGAATGGACAAACCGAGCGGGCCCTCAAAGAAGTCCGGAAAGATCGAGACAAGATTGATCCGCATCGGCTGGGACGCGTCGCTCACGACCCTCGTGCTTTCCCTAATTGCTGGAGGTCCAGCAACCCATCGGGGGGGGCGATCACAATGCGGGCTTTCTCGAGGTCTACTTCCACCACGATCTCGGGACGGTACGGGACCATGATGACACCGTTCTCACCTTGCACCTCGAGAAGGTCCGTGGGCCCCATTTCGAACACCTCAGTCACTCGGCCGACTTCGGTATCGTCGGTCGTGAAGACCGTCATCTGGAGCAACTGATGGTAGAACACCTCGCCCTCGGCGAGCGGTTCGATGTCCTCAAAGGCGCGGTACAGGTAGAGCCCCTTGAGCAGCAGCGCTTGCGAAAGGTCTTCGACACCGCCGAAGTGCACCAAGAACCCTTTTTGGTGTGGGCGGATCGACATGACTCGAAGCGGAGGCATGTCCGGGTTCGGCGCATCATCAGCCTCCCCACCCAATGACAAAACCACCCCGGGAGCGAGTGCGCTCTCGGGGTGATCCGTCAGGGGCCAGACGAAAAACTCGCCCTTGGTGCCATGGGGTTTGTTCAGCTGCCCGACGACGAGGTGACTCGGGTCATTGAGACCCATGTGGTTCGAGAGGTCCGAGGTTACTCGGACTTCTCCTCCTCGGCTGCGGCGGTAGCGGCTTCGGCTGCAGGAGCTTCTTCCGCAGCAGCTTCAGGAGCAGCTTCTTCAGCAGCAGCCTCAGGAGCCTCTTCCTCGGCAGCTTCAGCTTCGGGAGCAGCCTCAGCCGCGGCAGCCTCGGCAGCAGCAGCGGCAGCGGACTCGGCTTCGGCCGCAGCAGCGGCCTCCGCTTCAGCGGCTTCAGCAGCCGCAGCATCTTCAGCAGCCTTCGCCTCAGCGGCCTTCTCGGCCTCAACCTTCCCTTCGGCAGCGCGACGTGCAGCCAGCTTCTCCGCACGCTTGGCCTCACGGGCCTCCGCACCTTCCTCGCCGACCGCAACGATGTTGTCACCACCACGCCGGGCCTTGGCAATGAGTGACTTCAACGTGCCAGACGGGCTCGCACCCTCGCTGATCCAGTGATCCACGCGTTCGAGATCGATCACGAGGCGAGCGGGGTCCGAAAGAGGCTTGTAGTAGCCCAGCGTCTCAACGAAACGACCGTCTCGCGCCGACGTGCTGTGGGCTACGACAACCCGGTAATGGGGCTTCTTCTTCCGGCCCATGCGCCGGAGTCGAATACGTGCTGGCATCTTGTGTTCTGCGGTTGGTCTTACGGTTCGCGCTGTGTTACTACCCAGCGTATGCCCCTTCGCAGTCCGAACGACCGGAAAAAGAGCAGACGCAAAGAATAAAAGGGTCTAGTGGACCTGTACAGCGATGCGGCGGCCTTAATCGAACTCCAATACGGGGGGCGCCTGATCCTTTCCGACGCGTCCCGTCTCCACCTCGGCCTTGAAGTAGTTCTCGCCCTTGACCGGCGCGCCCACGAGACGACGGAGCAAAGCGATCTGACCGACGTGCGTCAGCGCGTCGGCGAAGGGTCCCTGAAACAGTCGCTAAGCCGGACGGCCCAGAGGCTCGGCAGACGCCAGGCGTGCGTCGACCACGGCGAGCCCGGCGAAGAACCGTTCGAGCTGCCGGTCCCAGTCGTTCGAGCCATCCTCACTCCAGCGACGCTCCCCATCGGCCAATGCGAGTCCCCACGCGAAGAGATCGCCCATGTGCGAAAGGATTTCGACGGCTCTGCGTGAGCCTGGAGCAGCCCGGTACGATCCAAATCCTTCGGGTGCATCCAGAAGAGCCTTCCCCCCGCGGTACGCGATGGTGGCAACCATGTGGCGCAGCAGCGTACGCTCGTCGTTCATGCCCACACCTCGGAAAAGAGTCGGGTGAAGTTCTCGCCAAGTACCTTATCGATGACGGCAGCCGTGTGCCCACGGGTCGACATCATCTCCCCGATGGTTTCCAGGCGGCGGGGGTGGTTGAGATCCGGAACGTAGGGAATCGTGTCTTCCCGAGGTGCTGCGATCCCGGCCGCTGACCGCTGCGCCGACACCGCGTCAAACGCCGCCGGGAAGTCACCGCTCACGTCGAGCGGCATGATTCCCTGATCACTTCCGATGCCGACGTGGTCCTCACCACACACATCGAGAGCGTGCTCCAGGTGAGTCAGAACGTCCTCAGCCGTCGGCGGACCGCTCGCGCTCAGGAACGGCATCAGGTATACGCCGAACACGCCGCCCCGGTCAGCGAGCAAGCGCATGGTGGCGTCATCTTTGCTGCGGGGGTGGCGATACACGGCGTTACAACCGGAGTGCGTAATCGATACCGGGCCGGTCGACGCCTGAATCCCATCGGTCGTCGTCTGCGCTCCGCAGTGTGACAGGTCGACCAGAATGCCGAGCTCATCCATCCGCGCTACGGCTTCAATCCCCAGAGCGGTCAGGCCGGTATCGTTCGGCGAGAGACATCCGACCCCGATTCGATTCTCGACGTTGTAGGTCAACTGGACGATGCGGAGGCCGTCCGCATAGAAGTCGTTGAGTCGACCGAGGTCTTCCTCGAAGGGCACCGTGTCCTGAAAGCCGAAAATCAACCCAAGGCCCCCTCGCCGCTTCACGGCCCGGATCTCCTCGACCGAACGAACCACAGAAAGAACGTCCGGATGCGCTTCAGCTTCTCCGATCCAGCCTGCAATTTTCGCGACCGTGGCCTCGTAGGCTGACTCACTCTCGGACGGCCGAGCGTTTACAGTCAAATTCACTGCCGTGATGCCAGAAGCCCTGACGTATTCGAGCGCGGCGTCCGATAGAGGTCGCACACCCTGTGGAATATTGAACTGGACAGGGCCCGCGAGCGCGTCAACGATCAAGCCGTCGTCATACCCGGACCAAGCAGCGGACACCACACCCTCGGAGGACTCAGAGGTGTCTCGGGGCCCGCAACCGAAGGTGCCCAGAGCCGCCGCGGCCATACCTGAGATCCGCAGAAAATCCCGCCGCTGGATCGTCATGCCGGACTCTCGCGCCGATCTCGCAAGCCATCCTCAAGGTCAGCACCAAAGTCGTCCGACACGATGGCCGGACGCCCGAGCGCCCGGAGCCGATTATTCAGTTGTGCGAGCTCTCCATCGAGAAATTTCTGGATGGCCTGCTTCGCTCCTTCCAGACGGTCGGTCAGTACCTGGTGCACCTCCCGCTGCTGCGTCGTGGGGACGAAATCCGATCCCTTCCAGTCGACGTCAGATGCTAGCGCACTGAAGCGACCGTACAATCGCATCGGGTTCCGGAACGAGTCTTCGCGAGCGCCGGTGAGGTTCACGTCGACGAGGGCACCCTCCAGCTCCGTTGCGACCGCCGTGAGTCGCTCGAGTTCAGCCCACACCTCCGCCGCCTCAGCATCCCGGGCAAGAGCTGCCTGCGCCGCCCCTAGTTGCACTCGGGTGTGCTCCATTCGTTCGATCACCGAGGTGATGTCGGTGATCTGATCTCTCATCCCCAACGAAAAAGCCACCTGCTCCTCGATCATGCCAAGTGTCCCCGTCGAATAGGGGTCCTTGAGGACGACCAGCGGCTTCGTGAACTCCTCGCCTCCGATCGTGGCCCGGACGGTATAGCTGCCGGGCACCGCGAGCGGCCCTCGCTGTCCGCGAATCAGGTCGATATCCCAGACATAGACCACGCGGTCCCCGCCCTGCTCCAGTGGGACCCAGTCGCGTCCAGGCGGCTTCGTGTAGAACCGCGGAAGATCAGGCGCCGGGTGTCGCAGGTCCCAGTAGACACGGTTGAGCCCTACTCCCCCGGGCCCATTCAACGTCCGCACGACCTCGCCCGCACCGTCCTCGATCTGGATCGACACTCGGCCCCCGTCGTCGCCGTCGCCCGCAACGAAATAGTCGATGCTCGCACCGTACTGAGGATCGCGCCCAGTGCTCAAGCTCGACTCGGTCTTTACTCCCTGGACCTCCTGCCACCGATAGGCATCGCGGACGTCGAACAGCGTATTCGTCGCAGTGGTCTCTTCGTCCAGGCCTCGTAGGGAGCCGATGTCATCTAAGATGTAGAACCCGCGTCCGTACGTCGCGACGACGAGATCGTCGAAGCGCTCCTGAATGGTGAGCCAGTAAACCGGCGCGGGTGGCATATTCAGCCGCAGCTTCGACCAGTTCGCTCCATCATCAAGCGTCACCCAAAGCGAGTTGTCCGTCCCGGCGAACAGCATGCCCGGGCGTTTCGGATCTTCTCTCACAACGTGGACGAAGGAGTGCGGTGACTGGGGGATCCCGTCGCTGATGCGAGTCCAACTCTCACCAAGGTCAGACGTCTTGTAGATCCACGGGTCGAAGTTCCCCATCTGGTGGAGGTCGACGGAGATGTATGCCGTCTCTTCATCGAAACGGGACACTTCGATGTTGCCGACCGTACCCCACGGGGGGAGGTCCGGGATGTTCTCCGTCACGTTCGACCAGGTAGTGCCATCGTCTCTGGTCAGCTGTACCTGTCCGTCGTTGGTACCGACCCAGATCGTGCCTGGCTCATGGGGAGACTCAGCGATCGCAAAAATCAGTGACCCGTCGTACGTCATGAGATTGTCGATCGCGACCCCGCCTGAGGACTGCTGGTGGTCCTTCAAATTCAGCGTCAGGTCAGGACTGATCTCCCGCCATGAGTGTCCGCCATCCGACGTCCGATGGACGTACTGGCTCCCCACGTAGACGACATCCGAGTCGTGTGGAGAGATATGGATCGGGAAGTTCCAGTGCCACCGGTACCGCATGTCAGCCGGCGCCCATCCATAGCCGGCTTCTGGCCAGACCCTGACGTTGCGCACCTGCTTGTTCCGGTGATCGTAGACCTCCAGTCCGCCGTCGTAGCAGCCCGACCACACCACGTTGGCATCGTCAGGGCGTGGCTGAGAAAAGCCTGATTCGCACCCGCCCACGTCCTGCCAGAGGCCAAGCGGAATCGAACCGGTGCGCGAATTCGATGGGCCCCGGTACGAGTACCCGTCCTGCCGGTTGCCGTAGACGTTGTAAGGGATCTCGTCGTCGACGGCGACGTGGTACATCTGCGCAACCGGAAGTCGGATGTTTCGAAACGTCCGACCGTCCATGGACACATTGGTGTTGCCAACGTCATCGCCGACCATGATTCGATCAGGGTCAGTTGGGTCAATCCAGATATCGTGAGTGTCGCCGCCACCATTGCCCGGATTCGAAACAAGCGTCTTCCCGCCATCGACCGACACACTGTACCGGACGCTGATGAAGTAGAGCTTGTCGGCGTTCTCAGGGTCGACAGCAATGCGAGTGTAGTAGGGCGCCCGCTCGTTCATCGTGTGATTCGTCGAAACGTGCGACCACGACCGACCATAATCGTCGGAGCGATAGAGTCGCGGGGACTCCTCCTCGGTCAGAACATAGACACGCCCGGGGTCACTCCTCGCGACCTCGAGGGCGATCTTCCCGATCGTCTGGTCGTTGTTCGCCGGCAGGCCGCGGCCGACGGAGGAGACGCGCTCCCATTCGTCGCCACCATCGATGGTCCGCCAAACGCCGGAGTCAGGACCGCCCGAGTTCAGGCCCCACGTGTTGATGTGGATGTCCCAGATCGCCGCATAAAGAAAGCGCGGGTTCGTGGGGTCGATCGCTAGGTCGATGCATCCGGACTCCTCACTGACATGCAGAATGAGGTCCCAGCTCTCGCCGCCGTCCTCTGTGCGGTAGACCCCTCGGGTGGCCTGCGGTCCATACGTGTGACCGAGTGCGCATGCGTACACGATGTCGGGATTCGTCGGATGCACACGGATACGACCGATGCGTCCGGAGTCGCCCAGCCCCATGCGCTCCCACGTGGCCCCAGCATCGACCGACTTGTAGATGCCATCGCCCATGGCATGAGCGGGCCGAATCAGGAACGTCTCACCCGTCCCTACCCACACCTGATTCGCGTCGGACGGGGCCATCGCCAGCGCCGACACGGAAGAGGCCTCCTGATCATCGAAAATCGGACGCCAACGAACACCGCCGTCTTCGGTCTTGAATAGACCTCCCGAGGCAGCACCCGCATACATCACGAGAGGATTGCCGGGTTCACCCATGACGGAGATGATCCGATTTCCGTCAGGACCGATGAAACGGTAGGAGAGACCCTGAAGCTGATCAGGGTCGACCGCCTGACCGGAGATTCGGCCGGCGGTCGTGAACGTGATCACGAAAAGCGTGAGCGCCACGAGCCCGGCCTTGAGAAGCCTGGCCGCCTGACCGAGCGAGCGGCAGGGTTCTACAGACGGAGTGTCTTCGAAGAGACCGGATACGGAGTTCAGGATGCTGCTCCTGGACGGATAAGTCGATGATTTCACGGAGGCCGACACATTGGCCGGAACCCATGCGCCCCGCCATCCCTCACCGCACGTCAACAATGGGCAGAACCCCACTCGGACCCCAGGCTCTGGCAATAAAGACCACACCGTCCAAGGGTCACCATCTCCTCAGCACCTCAGCGTGCGACGGCTAGCCGTTGCCCTACCCGCAGTCTCCGCTAGAGCCCTATCGCCCGAAGGGCATTCCCGGCATGCCACCCCCGCCCATGCCGCCCATCATGCCCTTCATCTGCTTCATCATCTTCTGCATCTCTTTGAACTGCTTCATGAGACGATTGACCTCGGAGACCGGTCGTCCGCTTCCCTTCGCGATTCGTGCGCGGCGTGATCCGTTCAGGACTTTCGGATTTTTCCGTTCTTCCAGGGTCATAGAGAGGATGATGGCCTCCACGTGCTTGAATCGCTTGGCGTCCATGTTGGCGGCAGGGATCTTCATCTTGCTCGCACCAGGAATCAGCTTCATGAGCTGATCCATGGGGCCCATCTTCTGGATCTGCTTCATGGCGACGAGGAAGTCCTCGAGCGTGAACCGACCCTGGCCGAGAACCTTCTTCGAAAGCTTCTCCTGCTCTTCTTGATCGAAAGAGACCTGCGCGCGCTCCACGAGCCCGACGACATCCCCCATCTGAAGGATGCGCCCGGCCAGTCGCTGTGGATCTGCAGTGTCGAGGTCGTCGAGTCCTTCGCCGACACCGATGAACTTGATCGGTTTTCCGGTCACACTATGAATGGAAAGTGCAGCTCCGCCTCGAGCGTCACCGTCCATCTTCGTCATGACGATACCGGTGATCCCCAGGGCATCGTCGAAACCTTTCGCGATCGTGACCGCCTCCTGGCCGGTCATCGCATCAGCGACGAGCAGGATTTCGGCGGGCTTCACTGCGTCCCGGATCTTGCCGAGCTCATCCATGAGCGTCTCGTCGATCTGGAGACGGCCAGCCGTATCTACGATGAGCAGCTGGTGCTTCAGTTCGATGGCGCGCTCGCGAGCCTCCAGAGCAGCAGCAACCGGATCGCACCCAAACTCTCCGGCGAAGACTTCGGCGCCGATCTGCTCACCGAGCGTCTGGAGCTGTTCGATCGCCGCGGGCCGCTGAAGATCGCAAGCGGCGAGCATCGGGGTCCGGCCCTCACGGCCGAGCCGCTTAGCGAGCTTCGCCGTCGTCGTGGTTTTTCCGGCTCCCTGTAGCCCGACCATGAGAATGACCGTTGGACTCGAAGGGGCTCGTTCCAGGGTGGGGCTGCCGTCCCCGAAGAGATTCGCGAGCTCGTCATGCACGATCTTCACAATCTGCTGTCCGGGCGATACAGACTTCAGAACCTGCTCGCCCAAGGCACGCTCCTGCACTCGACCCAGAAAATCGCGCGTGACCTGGAAGTTCACGTCAGCTTCGAGGAGGACGCGTCGGACCTCACGCAGCCCCTCCTTAATCATCGGTTCGGTGAGGACACCGCGCTGGCGCAGCTTTTTCAGCGCGCCATCGAGTTTGGTTCCGAGTTCGTCAAACATGGGGTTGGCTGCCTCCCGACCGCCCTTCACCGCTCTACCACCGTCTCTCCGGCGGACGATTCGGCCCGAAAACTAGTAAGGTCCAGCCGCGACAGGTAAGACTGGCATCAACTTTGCGACACAAAGTAGATTGTGACTATCAAAAAAGTGAGGCGTGCGAACGGAAAGCGGACGCCCAGTTAGAAAAGGTCAATAATGAGCGCGATTACCGAGTTCCTGTTCCCAGCGCCCGCAAAGAGAACCGCGGGCGCGATCGTGGGTTGGTGGGAGAAGCGACGCTTCGCCTATAACGTGGCGGTTGGGTCGAGTGGGCTCGTCTCGCTTGGCCTTACGTGGCTGCTCTGGGCCCTGCCACCGAACGGGGCATCGCCAGGAATCCCCTGGGTGGTGCCTGTCGTGTTCGGGGTCGCGGCGAACATCTGCTACACCCTGGGCCCGGCCGTCGAACTCGCGGTCGAGAAGATGTTTGGGCGCGACATACTCCCTACAGGGCCGGTCCTCTACAGGATGGGCTTGACCTTTTCCGTCGGCCTGACATTCCTGCCGATGCTCATGGCGCTCTGGTGGCTGGTCGTGCGTGGCGTCATGGCAATTTTCTGACCGCCCAGCACCCTACCCGACGGGAATGATCTGATCGCGCTTGGTTCCGACCGACACCCACCGGACCGGAGCGTCTGTCAGCTCTTCGATTCGATCAAGATACGCCCGGGCATTGGTGGGAAGGTCTTCGAGTTTCCGCACATCGCCAGTCGGAGCCTCCCAACCCGGCATCGTCTCGTAGACCGGTTCGATTTTCGTCAGCGATGACGTGTCCGCTGGGAAAAAATCCCGCACACTGCCGTCCGGCATGCGATATCCGATAGCGACCTGCAGCTCGGGCAGCGTGTCGAGGACATCGAGTTTCGTGACGGCGATCCCCGTCAGCCCGTTCACCTGAGACGCAAAGCGCGCGAGCACTGCGTCGAACCAGCCGCACCGACGAGGTCGACCGGTGGTGGCACCGAACTCGCCACCAAGCGCACGCACATGCGCGTCCATCTCGGGCTCGAACGCACTCGGGAGCGGGCCCTCACCGACACGCGTTGTATAGGCTTTCACCACGCCGATCACATCGGTGATCGCGGTCGGCCCGATTCCTGTCCCGGTCGCTGCGCCTCCTGCAGTCGTGTTCGAGGAGGTCACGAAGGGGTAGGTCCCGTGATCCAGGTCGAGCGCGGTGCCCTGAGCACCCTCGAGCAGCACCTTTCGGCCGCCCTTGAGGGCCGCGCTGATTTCCGGACCCACATCTGTCGCCAAGGAGAGTAGTCGATCGCTGAGCGCCAACGTGTCTTCCATCGCCTGTTCGAGTTCGTCGGAACTCACCCCAAGTGCGTCTAGGCGTCCAACCACCCGCGACATCGCGGCATCGAGCCGCCTGCCTAGGCGGTCACGGTCGAGGAGGTCTGCCACGCGCACCCCGCGGCGGCCCGCCTTGTCCTCATACGCAGGGCCAATCCCCCTGCCCGTCGTCCCGATCTTCACGGCGGCAGCCTTGTCGACGGCCTTGTCGAGAATCTTGTGGTACGGCATGAGAAGCTGAGCGCGGTAGCTCACGCCGACGCGTCCTTCGATGTCGATCCCTCGGGCCACGATCGCGTCGTACTCGGCAAAGAACTGACCGACGTCGAGGACGACTCCGTTTCCGAGCAAACACCGGCGGCCTTCGTGCAGAATCCCCGACGGGATCTGATGAAGAATGAACTCGGCATCGTCTACGTGGACGGTGTGGCCGGCGTTGGCGCCGCCCTGATAGCGGGCAACGATATCGACGTTCTCAGCGAGCACATCGACGATCTTGCCCTTGCCTTCATCACCCCACTGACAGCCGACGATGACGGTGCAGGAACCCTGAGCAGGCATGCGTACCTCAAAAAGAAACGGGTCCGTCCCCTGGAGGGACGGACCCATGACTAGTATACCCTTTGAAAAAAAATAGGCGGGCCTCACAGGAGTGTCAACGCATTTTGTCGGCCGTTGGCGCTCCGCTTGAGCTCGGGCGTCCGCTCCTCGCTAGACCTCCGCCCGCGTAAGGAGACCTGCTCCCACCAGGATGCCCTGGATCTCTTCGATCCGCTCTGCGGATGCGGACTCAAGCGGCGGCCTTGGTACTCCTCCATGCAGGCCGAGGAGGTCCGTCGCTGCCTTCACACCCGGCACGCCCATCCCACCAACGATCTGCTGATGGACCGGTGCGATCTGCTCCTGCAGACGGCCCGCATGTGCGGTCCGTCCCTCCGCAAAGGCAACCGAGATCTCAGCAGCCTCGGCTGCGGCCAGCAGGCCCACGGCAACAATCCCTCCGGTGGCGCCCAACTCGAGCGCCGGGTAGAGCAGTGCGCCACTACCCACAAGCACCTGGAAGTCGTCAGCGGTCGCGTCGACCAGCTCGCCCACGAGGTCGAGCTTCCCACGTGAGTCTTTGATCCCGGCGATGTTGGGGTGCAGGGAAAGCTCGGCGATCAGTCCGGTCGGCAAGTCGAGTGTGCTCATGCGAAGTGGAACCTGATAGATGAGCACAGGCACCGGAGACGCATCCGCCACGGCCTTGAAGTGACGAGCCAACACGGACGGTGACATCGCGCCCTTGAAGTACGCCGGGGGACTCACAAGGACCGCGTTCGCACCCGCCTCCGCAGCCTGTTTAGTCAGGTGAATCGTGTGGCGCGTCGACTCGGAACCCGTGCCGACGATGATGACCGCGTCCTCCGGTACGACCTCGACGGCGGCGGCAATGAGGGTCTGCACCTCGGCCTCGTCGAGGAATACAGACTCACCCGTCGACCCCGCGATGAGCAATCCGCTCACCGGATTGTCAAACCATGTCCGCAGATTCGACCGGAACGCGACCACGTCGATATCCTCAGTCACGGGGTCAAAGGGGGTCGTTACCGGAAGAAAGGTCCCGCTGAAATCCACTGTGCTATGTGACATACGGCTCCGTCAGCCTCCCATCAGTTTAGTCATTTCGTCTTGAGGTCCCTGCGTTTCCTGCGCCCCACTGCTGGCGGCCTCTTCCCCGAACATGTTCATCGTCAGGTCGAAGTCTGCGGGGTTGTTCGCGGCAGATTTCGCAAACTCGAAATCAACCTCTTTCGACTCGACAAGCTCCATCAGATGCTGATCGAAGGGTTGCGACCCGGAGTGGCTCTGTACTTCCTCGATCAGGTCGGAGATTACATCAATACGATCGGGGTCGCAGACACAGGCTGCAGCTTACCGTGAATACGGGCGCGCATAAAATCACCCGCCTTGATATGGATGTCGCTGGCCTCGCGTGTGACTTCAGCCTCGAACAGTTCCTGCATGACATGTCTCCCGGAGTGTTATGAGGCACTATGGCGAAGATACAGACCGCAGTCCGGGAATGAAATCGGATCTTCAGCCAACGGACGACCGCCAGTCGAGTCCCATCCGCTCCCGGACTTCAGACATCGTTTCCTGGGCGATCGCGCGGGCGCGCTTCGCACCATCATCTAGAATCTGCCGCACGAGATCGTGGTTAGCCTGATACTCCGCGGCGCGTTCGCGGAACGGCGCAAAGGCGTCGGCAATGTTCTCGGAGAGAATGCGCTTGCAGTCGACACACCCAATCTCGCCTGCCCGGCATTTCGTGTCGATATCGGCGCGTGTAGCCTCGCCGGTGAAAAAACCGTGTAGGGTGAACACGTTGCACACCTCAGGCCGGCCCGGATCCGTCTTGCGAATGCGCTGTGGATCAGTCACCGCTGTTCGAACCCGATTCCAGACTTCATCAGGCTCCGAAAGGATCGGAACCGTGTTGTTCAGCGACTTGCTCATCTTCGCGTCGCCATCCAGGCCGAGAATTCGGCCGACGTCCTTGTCGATGAGCGGCGCAGTCTCAGGGAAGGTCTCCCCGTACGCCGCGTTGAACTTCCGCGCCACATCTCGTGTCATCTCCAGATGCTGCTTCTGGTCCTCGCCCACCGGCACGCCGTCCGCCTTGTACAGCAGAATGTCGGCAGCCTGCAGGATCGGATAGTTGAGAATGCCCGCGGGGATCGATTCAAAACGCTGTGACTTGTCTTTGAACTGCGTCATGCGCTCCAGATCACCGATGGGGGTGACGGCATTGAAGAGCCATGCCAGTTCGGTGTGCTCCGGGACATCAGACTGCACAAAAATGATCGCCTTCTCGGGGTCGAGTCCGACCGCGAGATAGGAGATGGCGAGATCGAGTACATGACCCGGCAAATCGGCAGGATTCCCGCCCGCCGTAATCGCGTGCTGATCAACGATGCACCACAGGCAATCGTACTCTTCCTGCATTCCGACCCAGCGCCGGAGAGCACCGAGGTAGTTGCCGAGGTGGGCTTCGCCAGATGGCTGCATGCCGCTGAAGATGCGTTTCTTCGTACCGGAGGTCTCTTGAGTAGTCATTTGCTAAGTTACGCTGTGAACACACTTCTCAGAACTGCACGCGAGGCCGCCGAAGCGGCCGCACGTATTCATCGCCGCGACGCCGGTCGGGTGTTGCTGTCGGGCGCGACCCTGAAGGCGCGTGCCGACTACGTCTCTCAGACCGACCTCGACGCGCAGGCGGCCGTGCTCGAGATCATTGAGGCGAACCACCCCGACCATGTTGTGCTCGCGGAAGAGAGCGACGAGCCAGTCGAGGATCAACTGGCTCGCTGGGACGGTCGCCCGATGTGGATCGTCGACCCGCTGGACGGCACGGCGAACTTTCTGCACGAGCACCCGCAGTACTGCTCCTCCGTCGGCGTCGCCGTCGAGGGCCGCGTTGTGGCAGGTGCGGTCGTCGGCTCCACAGGAGAGCGCTGGTGGGCATCGGACAGAGAAGGAGCCTTCAAGAACGGGCGCCAGATCTCAGTCTCCACAACGCGGCCGCTCATCGAAGCTATGGTCGGGACGGGGTTCCCATTTAAACTGCTCGACGCGATGCCTACGTATCTTGGGCAACTCGATCGAGTGCTTCGCTCTGCATCAGGCGTCCGCAGAGCGGGTTCCGCGGCACTCGACCTGTGCTATCTCGCGCAGGGATCACTCGATGCATTCTGGGAGGAGATTCTGATGCCGTGGGATTTCGCGGCCGGCTTGGTGCTGGTCCGGGAAGCGGGAGGCGTGCTCGCTCGGCCGGATGGATCGGAGTTGGACATCGCGCCCGGCGCGGTGCGAGGGGCGAACAGCCGCGCATTGCTGGGCGAACTGGGGCGAGCCCTGGAGGACTGAGACTCAGGCACCAATCTGTTGAGCGAGACAGGTTGTGGGTGAACGACGAAAGAACAGATGATGCACCCTCCACGGAAGCTCTTCGACCTCATCGGCTTAGCGACCTCATCCCAGATCCAAGGTCGCTAATGGAGCCGTGACCGTCCCGTACTACCTACTAGGCCTTGAAGACGCGATCGACACGCCGACGATCAGTGTCGTCCAGCCGGACATCATCCTGGTCGACTCCATCGCCCGGCGGAAGCGTCACCATCGATGCCAACGCCACCCACTCCGTCACGGTCAATCCCTAGTTGTCCGAGTCGGTCCAGCTCCGACGGTCGTCTGTCCTCAGTCGCGTATAGTCGCCGCCAGCTCTCGCACGACGTTGACGAACTCGACGATGTCCTCGCTGCGAGTCCGCCAGTTCACCACGGTAGGCCGCAGGGCGATCTGACCACCGTACTCCGTAGTCCCTGCGGTCACACGGCCGTCCTCTAAGATCAGCCCACCGAGACGGTCGTTGAGCTCGTTCAACTCGGCCTCACTCCGCCCGCCGGGATTGAAACGTAAGCAGACCACGCTCAGAAGCGGGTCCGCCAAGCGCTCGAGCTCCGGAGCAGCGTCGACCAGGGCCACCATCTCACCGGCCAGGTCCAGATGCCGCTCGAACATCCGCCGGTATCCGACCCGACCGTAGGCTCGCAGGGTGGTCCAGACCGTGAGTGCTCGTGCTCGACGTGAACTCTCAGGGCCCAACCCACCCAGCACTGGGCGTGGATCCGCGGGGTCCGCCAGATAGCGAGCGGTGTAGGCGAACGCCTTCGCGAGGACATCCCGGTCCCGGACGAAAGCGTATCCGCTGTCGTAGGGCACGTTAAGCCACTTGTGGCCGTCAACCGCCACAGAGTCTGCGCGCTCGACCCCCCGCACCAGATGAGCCGTCCTGTCCGAGACGGCCGCGAAGAGGCCAAACGCACCATCTACATGAAGCCAGGCACCATACCGCTCGGCGAGGTCCGCCATCTCCTCTACCGGATCGAAGCCTCCAGCGTTCACCTCGCCGGCCACAGCCATCAGGACGGCCGGTGCCCCGTCGAGCGCCTGGAGAGAGGCTTCCATCGAAGTCAGATCCACGCGACCCACGGCATCCCTGGTATGGCGCTCGATGCTCGATCGCCCAACCCCGAGAAGTGACAGAACCTTCACTCCACTCGCGTGCACATACCCGCTAGTCAGAACGGGCATGGCGGGAAGCCCCACGAGGCCGTTCTCCGACACGTCGACACCGTGGCGTTCACCCCACCACTGACGGGCCGCAGCCATTCCGACAAAGTTCGCCATGCTCCCGCCGGTCACCATGATGCCGGCCATGTCGTCGTGTAGCCCAAAGAGATCCTTCAGCCAATCGAGCGAGAGTAGCTCGAGCTCGACAGTGAGCGGAGAGCCCACCCACGCGTCCGAAGGGTTGTCGAGGAGGCTCGTTAGCCAGTCCGCTCCCATCGCAGCCGGTGTCGATCCTCCGGTCACCCTATGAAAGAAACGAGGTCCCGAGGTGGTACCGGTCGCCGGCAAGCCTTTTTTATATAGCTCGCGCAGGGCGGCTTCCGCGCCGATGCCGTCGTTGGGGAGACTTTGTTGAAATCCGGCCAGCGCGTCCCGGGCTGCGTCGTAATTCACCGCGGGAAGGTCATCAATGCGATCAAGATAGTCGGCGGCGATATCGTTGAAGGCGGACCGCACCCCGTCTAGTTCGTTCCGGTCAGGATCTGTCATCAGGAACTGCTCAGCAAGGGACATATGGACACGAGGACTGTGGCGACCATGCACACGATGTTCACACTTCACGCATTTATTTCACCAATAACGGGCCACAATGGATCTACCTGACAAGGATCTTCAGATATTACGTGAATTGTCGCATAATGCGCGTATTACGAATAAGAATCTGGCCGAAAAGGTGGGACTATCGCAGTCCGGGTGCCTCGAGCGGGTACGACGGCTTGAGGAGAGAGGCGTACTCCTGGGCGCATACGCCGCGATCGCCCCGGAAGCGGTGGACGTGGGGGTCCAAGCCCTGATTGCGGTCCGCCTGAAGCGGCACACGCGAAGAGCGGTCGCCACGTTCCGCTCCTACACCCTGACTCTGCCAGAGGTGAGTGCAGTCTTCCACGTGACCGGAGACTACGATTTCTACGTTCATGTAGCAGCCCGTGACATGAACCACCTGCGCGACTTTGGTCTGGATTCGCTAACCACCCGGGCCGAGGTGGCGAGGATCCAAACCTCTTTGATGTTCGAAGCCGTGAGCCGACCGGGGTGGCCCGTTCTCCGAGCCCCTGCCTGACCTCCAGTGGGCCAGTAGCAAGCGTCTGTTATCTTTGCCGCCATGATTCTGGTTACTGGAGGCACCGGCTTCATCGGTTCGAACCTTGTCGGCGCACTCGCCGAGCGGGGAGCGCGCGTGTCCATCTGTGACACACTCGGAACGGGTGACAAGTGGCGGAACATCGCCCGACACGAGATCGATGAGATCGTGGATCCCTCGGCACTTGAGGAATTCCTCACTCGGCGCCGCGCGGACATCGACTTCATCTACCATATGGGCGCCATCTCGGCGACGACCGAGACCGATGTCGACCTCATCGCAGACAGCAACCTGCGCCTGTCGCAGACACTCTGGCGGTGGTGCTCCGAGCGACGTGTTCCCTTCATTTACGCGTCATCGGCGGCCACTTATGGGGACGGAGCACACGGATTCGCGGATGAGGACAGCGTCGAGGCCCTGGCCTCGCTCCGACCCCTCAACGCCTACGGCTGGAGCAAGCACGCGTTCGACCGGTGGGTCGCGCGCCAGATCGCGGCGGAAAAAGGAGTCCCACCGCACTGGGCCGGCCTCAAGTTCTTCAACGTCTACGGCCCGAACGAGCATCACAAAGGCGACATGATGAGCGTCGTCACCAAGTCGTACCCGGGCGCCGTCGCCGGGGACAACGTGACGCTCTTCCGCTCGCATCACCCCGACTACGAGAATGGCGGGCAGATGCGCGACTTCGTCTACGTCCGGGACTGCGTAGACCTGATGCTCTGGATGAGGGATTCGCCTCCCGCCACCGGCCTGTACAACGTCGGGAGTGGCCGGGCCCAGACGTGGCTCGCACTGATGAGCGCACTATACAACGCGGTCGATCAGCCGCTAGAGATCAAATGGGTCGACACGCCGATCGAGATCCGGGACCGCTACCAGTACTTCACCCAGGCGGACATGTCGAAACTCCGCGCCGCTGGCTACGACAAGGCCTTCATGAGCGTGGAGGAAGGAGTCGCCGATTACGTAGAGCGGTATCTCTCAGCAGAAAACAGATACGCCTAGGGCCGCATCGCCTCCACTGGGATCCGCGCGGAGGTCACGTCGCGCGCCAGCGCGATCGACGCAAGAACGCCAGCGATCGCAAGCGTGATGACGATAGAGCCGTACACGAACGAAGCCGCCGCCCTAGTTCACGAAGAGGTTGAACTGGCGTGTGTACTTGATGAACACCGACCGCCCCTGCGGCCCCATGAGCGAGTCGAATCCCTGAACGTCGTTGTAGACGATGAAGAGGCCCGTCCCCGCCGTGTTCAGCCAGCCGAAGCGAAGGTTGCTCGACCACTGGTCGACCTGATCGGAGTACTGAACGAGTCCCTGCATATAGATCCGCGGCGTGAAGAACCACCCGAGCTTAAAGCTCGTCAGGGTCGCTGCGAACTTGCCCTCGGGCAGCTCAACGTCGTTGTAGGAGAGCGCCCATGTCGCGCTCGACCTGTCGCCCAGGCGATACGTGAGGTCACCGCTGCTGGTCCGCTTATTACCGGAAAGGAATGACCCCCAGTTGAAGCGGGTGTTCAGTGAGAATGCTCGGCTCTGGTCTGTCATGTAGACGAGCGCACCTTCCCATCCTTGGTACATACCCTGCGGAACGGTGACACCCACTCCCGGGATGTCGAAGTCTTCATAGAGCCCCTCCGTGACGTAGTTCGCCCCGGTGTGCATCTCCATTCCCGACGGCCACGCCCAGTGACTGTCGACGTGCAAGCGCGAGGAGATCTCGAATCCAGGTGCCGCCACGGAGCTCGTATTTCGATAAGTGAAATACGACACGTGCGGCCGAAGCTCGCGCCAGATCTTCGACGGACGGTAGATGTATTGGGCAAAGGTCTGGTAGTACCGGTGCCCGCGACGGGGCACGAATCCGATCTCCGGGTTGAAGCTCTCCCCGATCTCCTGGACCGTGACATTCGCCCGCACGCTCCTCATGGCGAGCGTACCCGTGAGATCCCATGCGATGTCCGATTCGGTCAGGTCAGGCGTCTTGGTCTTGGCGAGATACGACGTGAGCGTCACTTGGTCACCGAGGCCGACCTGAGCGTCGATGGCGTATGTCTGATTCTCGTCACGATCGGTGTCACTGCGACGGTCCGTGAACAGCGCGCCGATTCTGGACCGGCTGGGCAGTTCCTTGGCGACCCGGGCAACAGAATAGGAATTCCGGCCACTGTTTTCGAGCACTCCGTCGGTCTGGATGTGCAGAAGGCCAACGTTCAGCCCCTGAGTGCGACCAGAGAGCCGTCCACCCGCCTTCATCGGGACAGGGGAGCCGTCATCGATACCGATCCTCCGGCTGAAGAACATGTCCGCGCCACCGCCGCCTACCGTGAAGAATCCGGCATTCTCTAAGAAGAATGGACGCTTCTCAGGAAAGAGCAGCGGGAATCGCGTCAGGTTTACCTGTGCGTCATCGACCTCGACCTGGGCGAAGTCCGTGTTCACAGTCAGGTCCAGTGTGAGGCCTTGGGTCACCTGGACCTTCGCCTCACCACCGATCTCGGCGTTCTCATCGAACTCGGTCTGGCCCGCCGCATAGTCCCGCTCTGTCGAGCCGAGCACGTAAGGAGTCACGGTTACTGCCCGCTTGAACGGCGGCACGAGCCCAGCGAGGTCCCCGGCGAAGTCGAGGCGGTAGAGGTTGAACTCCCGCGGTACGGCCGACCAGAAGACCTCTTCGTTCAGTCGACGAATTCGACGGGAAATGTTGAGGCCCCACTCTTCGACGTCGGAACCATAGCGAAGGGTGCTGAACGGGATCCTGAACTCAGCGTACCACCCGTCGCCGTCCACACCCGAGGCGACCTCCCAGCTACCATCCCAATTTTTATTGAATCCGCCGCCCGCACCGGCCTGAAAGCGCCGGCTGCTGTTCCCCCCACCCCCGAGAAAGAATCCGCCTCCAGCCCCCGCTGACGCGACTTGCCCGTCGTACTCGATTCCGGCAGGCGTCGTCCCGAAGACGAACCCATTCTGGTCGTCGTTATAGGTGTCCAGCACCATGATGACCGCGTCCGCATCGGTCACCTCGTAGTCGCGAATCGCCTCGCCCGGCACGATCTCGCCGGCCCGAGAGTCCCAAGCCCAGATGCCGATATAGATCGCGTCCTCGTCATAGAGCACACGGACTTCCGTGCGCTCCGATGCCGGCTGACCATCCATGGGCTCCCTCTGGATGAAGTCGGTCAGGACAGGTGCCGACTGCCAGGCTGCGTCGAGGAGAACGCCATCGATGACAGGCACTGAAGTCGCCCTGACCGCCGTCGCTGTCTGCGGGCTCTGCTGCCCCATGACCACGGTCGGAACGAGTGCCAGCAACGGCATGAGCAGCACAACGTGGAACTGACACTTTGCAAGCGAGCGTGACGGCATACTGAGTCGGGTCTGGAGAGAACGGCGGGTGCGCGGAGGTAACAAAAACCTGACCCTCACCGTGGGAACAGCGTTGAGGTTACCATTCCGTCGGCCCCCTCGCATACCGATTCGTTGGAGACCCATCGCCCAGTGAACTTCTTACGCGGAATGCTTACCTCAGCGGCTCTATCGGTCTCGCTACTCTGCTCGTCTCACCTGCCCGTCATCGCTCAGGTCAACGTGGAGGCACTCCGTCGGGACGACTCGCCACTTGGCCGGTCGGGCTCCGTCGGCGGGGACCTGTCCATTCGGACAGGCAACGTGGACTTCGTGGCGGTCGACCTGCGAGCGCGGCTATACGACGTTCGCGAAACCGAGACCAGACTTCTGATCGCAAACGGGGGCGTCGGCTTCCTCGGTCAAAGTCGTTTCGCCTCCTCCGGATTGCTCCACTATCGGCATGCCTACACGGCGATACATGAGCGTTTCACTCCCGAGTGGTATGGGCAGCTCAACTATGATCGTCATCAGCGGCTCTCCTTCCGCGCAGTCAGTGGCTTGGGAGCCCGTACCGGCTTCGCCCAGGGCGAGTGGGGTCAGTTCGGCGCTGGGTCCACCGTTATGCTCGAATACGAAAAGCTCGACTTGCCCGACACTACGACGCACCCGGAACACACCCTCCGTGCCCGGTGGAGCAACTTTCTCACGCTCCGCGTGGTGCCAACCGAGACGCTGGTCATCACTTCCACGACGTATATTCAGCCGGCCCTCCGAGCCTTTGACGACTACCGTGCCCTTGAAAATCTCCGCATCACGGCATCGATCACTGAGACGCTCGCACTGACCGTCAGCTTTGACCTCCGCTACGACAGCAGGCCCCCCGACGACGTCTCCCCTCTCGATTCGAGGCTTCGGACCGGTGTGACCTACACCTACTAACGGCCACCCCGGACCGGAGTCGCTACACGCGCCTAATGGCCTCGACTGATGGCAGATTCCGGGCACGAACGGCTTGGATCCATGCTGCGAGTGCAGTCGCGAGAGACAGAGCGCTCACTGGTGTCAGGAAAGTGCTCGGACTGAGCGCAGACACCTCGAAGGGCAACGTCTCGAGGAAGCTCGTCGAAAGCGCAGCCGCCACACTCCCAAAGACGATTCCAACGCCATACGCACGCCCATCTCACGTCGACTCTGGGCAACGTGCTATGCCAGGACGGAGTCAGATGCAGACCGCACCGAGTCCGAGTCCCAGTCCGAGGACTCGGAGCACCGGTCGATGGAAAGCTCTCTCCGTTCGTAGGGTGCGCTACGCCGGAGAGAGGCCCAGAGAAGAGACGAGCTGCGGCACCACCTCGCCGAGCCGGCCCTCGACCTTCACCGCGGCTACTTCGTCGGCTCGAGTCGGTCCAAGGTTGAGCACGCCGATGGGCATCTCTCGCTCAACCGCTCGGTACACAAATCGTCGCCCAGAGTAGACTGTCAACGACGATCCAACGACCAGAAGGACGTCGGCGTGATCGAGCATCCGCCAGGCCTGTTCAACGCGTGGCTTCGGGACATTCTCGCCAAAGAACACCACATCAGGCTTCAAGTTACCCCGGCAAGCGTCACAGGACGGCAGGACGAAACCCTCATAAGAGGTCCCCTCGAGGTCCGCGTCTCCATCGGGCCCCGGTGACGCGCGGAAGGGTGTTCCACTCCCGCCCAACCACGATGGATTCGCATCCAAGAGCCGCGCCTGCATCACCTCTCGCGCCAGCCGCTCGCCACAGTCGAGGCAGATCACGTAGGCCAGTGACCCGTGGAGCTCGATGACCTCCTGGCTTCCCGCTGCATGATGCAGGCCGTCGACGTTCTGAGTGATCAGCCCCGAGACCAGTCCGGCTTGTTCCAGGCGGGCGAGCCCTTTGTGTGCCACGTTCGGAACAGCCGTCGTCATTCGACTCCATCCAATGGCACTTCGGGCCCAGTACCGCCGCCGGGCTTCGGCCGAGCGGACGAAGTCCCCGTACTGAACAGGACTTCGCGTCTTCAGTCGCCCTTCTGTGCCCCGATAGTCGGGGATCCCGGACTCAGTGCTGCACCCAGCGCCGGCCAGAACTACGCAACGGCGGTCACGAAGCAGTCTCGTAGCCGCTTCGAGCGCGTTCGCGTCTGGAGGCGTCAGACTCCCGTTATCTCCGACCATCCCGCGGCACGAACTTCGTGACACCCTGCACCGGCCCGACTTCGCCCGCGTACACGTTGCCCTCAGCGTCCGCGGTGACACCCTCTCCCATCGATCCGACGCCGCCCATTCCGGACGGCCGTGCGGATTCATGGGCCGGCACGAACGACCATACCTCACCCGTGCGCGCACTTCCAACCCGCAGGCCCTTCATCCATCCACCCGGGTTGTAGTTCTCGTCGGACTCGGAGTCGATCGCGTAGAGAACGTCATCGGCATCAATGAAGATCCCGCTGTTACGGCTGAACTGATACCAGGTGTCGAGGTGATTCCCGTCCTGGTCAAAAATCTGAATCCGACGATTCCCACGGTCGGCGACAAAAAGGCGACCCTGTGAGTCGAACGCGAGGGAATGCGGCGAACGGAACTGGCCGTCGGCGTAGCCCCACTCACCAAAACTCATGATCATCGTCCCGTCCGGGGCGAACTTGGTGATCCGACTCTTCGAGTCAGGTCCCGGCTCATCCTGAAACTGAGCGGTGTGAGTCTCGGCGACGTAGATGCTTCCGTCCGGCCCGACGATGACGGCATTCGGATCAGTAAAATGCGTAGGTGGATCTCCCCTTACACCGGGAGTGCCCAGGGTCATCAGCAGCTCACCCGTCGGGCTGAACTTGAGCACAGTATGCCCATTCATCGGCGCATTGGGTGTACGCTCGAGCTCGCGTGCGTTAGGCGAGCGGGCGTCAGCGATCCATACGTTCCCCTCGGCGTCCACATCCATGCCGTGCGGCCATGTGATGAGTCCTGCTCCAAGGCTGCTCACCACGTTCCCATCCGGGTCGAGCTTGACGATCGGATCGGCGTCGGACTCCGCACACGAATTCGACCCGCACCGGTCCCCTGCCCAGATGTGAACACCGTCGACATCGACGTGGATTGCGCTAACCGAGCCCCAGGTGCGCCCGTTCGGAAGGACTCCGAAGTCACGCATCGTTTCATAGGGGTTGGGCAGGTCGTTGACCGGCTCGACGGCTGCATGTTCCGGCGGACCCGATGCCCCCCGCTGGGCAGAGACTGTCTGAGGTGCGAGGGCAGCCAGCACGCAGGCAGACAGGGTGATGGAACGAAAGCTAGGGAAACGACTCATGGGGCACCTCAGACACTGGGCGGGATCGTTCGTATGTTGGTCCGCCGAATGTGTGGACACGACCCAGGGTGTGCCAGTTCCAGCCAAGATGAGAGCTCGGTGACGGGATGGTCGGAAGAACGCCCGTCGGATCGCGCCCCGGCTCGCACTGCGCCCTAAGCCTGCGCTGTCACATTTCTCCATCATCGCCCCACTGCCCGGTGGCGAACCCCAGACGCCTCGGCCGGAGGCATCGCACTAGCCGCCGCCGGCCCGCTCCGTCAGCTGACGGGTACAGAATCCCCCGGATACCAGCCGCGCGATAATTTCTTTGGCATGTGCGACATCTCGCATTTCGACTACGGCGTCGAGTTCTGCCCGTTTCACCGAGACGTCGGCGAACATCCGCTGATGATAGGTCTCGACGATGTTTCCGCCGGCGTCGCCGATGATCTGCGCGACCTTCGCGAGGGTCCCTGTCTGATCCGTGATAGAGATCCGCAGCCGGGCGAGATGCCCCTCTCGGGACATGCCACGCAACAGGACGGACGAAAGCAGGCGTGGATCGATGTTGCTGCCGCAGGCGACGAGAGCAACGCTCTTTCCGGCGAAGCGCTCGTGATGCTCCTGTAGCGCAGCGAGAGGCGTCGCACCCGCCCCTTCCACGAGGAGCTTGGCCTCGATCAGCATCGACTGGACCGCAACTTCGATCGACGCCTCGCTGACAACGAAGATCTCATCCACGAGCCGGCGCACGATCTCACGAGTGATGGTCCCGGGCGACTTAACGGCGATGCCGTCCGCGATCGTATCTCCGCCAAGCACTTCATCGAGGCCGTTCAGCACATTGTACATCGACGGATAGACCTCGGTCTCGACTCCGAAAATCTCGATATCGGGCCGAATCGCCTTTGCCGCAATCGCGATGCCGGAGATGATGCCACCTCCTCCGATCGGGACGATAATCGCGTCGAGGTCCGGCACGTCCTCGAGCATCTCGAGGGCCACCGACCCCTGTCCTGCAATAATTTCTTCGTCGTCGTAGGGGTGAACGAAGGTCAGTCCGTGTTCCTTTGCTATCCCGTAAGCAAAGGGCTCCGCAGCGTTCAGCGTGTCTCCACGCAAAATGACGCGAGCTCCAAACGCCTCGGTGCGCCGGACCTTGTTGAACGGCGTGCCTTCCGGCATGACGATCGTGGCCGGGATGCCGAGGCGCTGCGCGTGAGCGGCGACTCCCTGAGCGTGGTTCCCCGCAGAAACAGCGATCACGCCGCGCACCCGCGCAGCCGAGTCCATCCCAAGGAGCTTTACCAGGGCACCACGGTCCTTGAAAGACCCCGTGCGCTGGAGCGTCTCGAGTTTCAGGTAGACATTCGCTCCGAGCGCCGTAGACAGAGCCCCGGACAGCACGATCGGTGTGCGCACGACTTTACCCGAAATCCGCTCTGCGGCCTCGCGGATGTCCTCGAGGGTGATCGGCATTGCATACTCTGGGTAAATAGCCGGTTGAGCGGCCGCGGGAGAGGGTCCTTTTCGACGAAGAAGCTATCGCCAAATCGGGGTGCGTGGAGGCTTGATGCGCCTCAGGTTAACCGAATGAAACACTCAATTGTCTCGGCACTCACAGTCCTGACCCTGGCACCTGCTACTGCGCTGGTTGCCCAAGTGCCCCCGAGCGGACTCGATGCGGCGGTCATTCGCAGCTACGTGTGGCCAGGCGCCGCCTCGGAGTTCACGGCAGCAGCCGCCACGCTGTCCACGGCGTCCTGGGCTCGTGAAGTCGATCAGGCCGCGATGGACGACCTGGCCGAGATCCTCCGAGAAGGACCTCCAGCTCTGGACCGGACGGTGCCTGAGCGAGGCGATAGCGTGAACGAAATGGTTGTCGAGCTCGCGTCAGGGCGACGCGTGCCCCTCTGGGTTCGTCTGCCGTCTGACTGGACCCCCGACCGCCATTGGCCCCTGATGTTCGCGATGCACGGTGGGCCCCCTGGGAGCATCGAAGCTGCGGTGAACAGTGGCCGGCGCATGATCTCGGTCTGGGCGGAGGCCGCAGAGGCGGCAGGGTGGATCGTGGCGTCTCCGGCGATGGTCGACGTCGTCTCGCGAGACGGACGAACCGATGACCGTCTCCCCTATGAGATCTTTCAGCCCGAGGAGGCTCGGGAGGTCGTTGAGACGGTACGCCGGATGTATCGGGTGAACCCAGATCGGATCGTTTCGACCGGCATCTCCCTGGGGTCAAACTTCTCGATCGCCTACGCGGCGGCTTACCCGGACTGGCTATCCGGAATCGTGCCTGTCTCTACCGAGGGAGAGTCGCGGGAGCACCTTCTGAGAAACGTTGCGAACACCCCCGTCTACGTCCTCGAAGGGTCTCAGGATCAGAACATCCGCGGGGTGAATGGCCCTCGTTCGATGCGGGATATCCTCAACAAGTTCGGCAATGATCTCGTGTATCGAGAGTTCGGGGACCGCGCTCACGAAGGATTTCCAGAGCACTATCCCGACGTGTTGAGTTGGCTCGATGCGCGCCCGAGACAGAAAAATCCGACCGAGATCCTGCGCGTTCCGCACGCAGGGATCTCGGGGACGAGCCGAACCCTTCACTGGATCGAATCACGCGACCGCCAAGGAGTGATCCGGGCAGGAGCGGAAAGACATGAAGCGGCGGTCGGACCGAACGAGGTCGGGACCACGATTCACATAGAGGCTCGATGGACCAGTGGCGTCCGTATCTACTTGAACGATCAGATCGCGAATCTGGACCGGCCCGTGCGCGTGATCGCGAACGGAGCGTCCTCGGTGCACTACCCGACCCGCTCCATTGAGATGGCCCTCGAAATTGTCCGCACCCGGGGCGACGAACGACTGGTATTCCCGGTCAGCCTGGACGTGGAACTGCCAACGGGCAGAGCCTCGGTGGCCGCCGGGGAGACGCTCTGGAGTGAACTCGCCCCAACGTACTCAGAAGGAGTTCTCTCATTTTGGGAGATGTACGCGGTCCGAGCGCTCCAAGAGCGATTTCCGAATGTGGGATTTTCCGGTACCGAGGTCGGGATGCCTGTGGACACCCGCACGACCGCACCCGAACAGGTCGCCCTTCGTGTCGACTCCGTATCCGATGACAGCCCAGCGGCTGCGGCCGGCCTTCGCCGCGGCGATGTGCTGCTCAACTTCGGCGGCGAGCCATTCTTTCGAGGCCGCGGGGGCGTCACGGGGCTCCATCACTGGCTCGTCAGAGAGCTCAGGACTCACCCGCAATCGTATGAGCTAATCGTGTGGCGAGACGGCGAGCGTATGGTTCTCACCGGCTCGTTCAGCCTGGGCCCCTACTCGGGATAGCCACTACTCCGGCTCGCGGGCCCCGCGCACAGAAACCGTGGACCGCACTGTGCCCGCCTTCTCCGACCAGACCACAACCGTGGCCGTCGCCGGGGCGGAGACGTCGATCACCCGGAGGCTCCACGCCACAGTGCGCTCCGTCGCGGGGCCGGTGCGGGTGCCGGGGAGCACCCCTATCGCCACCTCGGCATCTCCTGTGACCACCTCAGCGTTCTCCAGCTCGACGCGGACCTTTACCGGCTGCGCGATCTCCAATTCGTGCAGCGCGTGGTCCGTCGCGGTGGCCATCCAGCCGGTGTTGCTCACTGTCGCCGAAAGGACGGTTGAGTCGCCTGTCCGAGTGAACTCCAGCCGCGCGATTGCAACCTGAGGGGTCTTATCCGCAAACGTCAGAACCCACTCGACATTGCGTTCCACCTCCTCTGCGATAAGCCGGTCGGGAGGGCTCGACGTCGACCAGCGATCCCATCCCCCGAGCTCGACCGAGCCGAGGTCTGGGTGCTCATAATCGTACCAGCCGATGAAGCCCGTTCCATCCAGGACATCATCGTTCCATGCGAAGAGTGCGTCTTGTCCCTGCCCGATCGCATGAGCCCACATCTCTGTGGTGATCGCGAGAACTCCGAACTCCTTCGACGCCCAGTCATTGAACACGCCGTGCCCGGGGCTCATCAGATCGACGATGACCTGCTTCTGGTACGCATAGTTCTCATACCCGGTAATCGCGACCCCATCTGCGGCGATCTCCCGATACGCAGCGAGATCACTCTCGGGAAAATCCCAGTCTTGATCTGCGAGCGTCGGGAAGCGGAGAATCAGGCCGCCGGACGTATGAAAGGTGTGCACCGCCGCAATGTTCGGACGGTCCGTGATGTAGGTGACGAGCGCGTGCGTCTCGGGCTCGGAGAGCGGGAACGGTCCGGAAGCGAACTGCGCCGCGCTCCAGTTGGCCGGAAAATTCCGGTTCAGATCGACGCCCCCTACACGGTCCTCGTTGAAGGCACCGTCCCCATCATTGTCGATTCCTTCCCCTACTACGCGATAGCGGGGGCGGTCAGTGGACACCCCGCGGAGTCGAGCCATGCGGCGGACGTCCGTCGCGTGGACGACCCAACCACCGTCCGGGTCGGGAATTCGCATCTGAAGAATACGGCCGTCGCCATCGAGGTCCTCCGGCGGATCCTCGTCGACTCGCCCATCGCCGTCCTCATCGACGGGGCGAACGTTCCAGCGATGGTTCTCAGGCGTATCGACGGAGATCGCCCGTCCATCCGGATTCACGATCGGAACTATATAGAAGGCCCGTGTGTCAACCAGTTCGCGAAGGTCCACGCCGGCCGAGTGCCCCGCAAGTAGTCGGTCCAGGAAGGCCAACGCGCCCTCGCCGCCCAGCACCTCACCCCCATGGATATTCCCGTCGACGTAGAAGCCAGGCTTCTCGGAGGCGAGCCCGGTCATCGGGTTGTTCACGTCGACTGCCCAGATCGGCCGACCTTCGCGGCTCTGGCCGATGACGCCGAGGGTTACCAGTTCGGGATACCTAGAAGCGATTCCCTCCAGATATGTCTCGATCTCGTCGAGCGTGTGGTAGTGATCGAAGGTGATCAGTCCGGTGCTCTGCCCAGCCAGGGGCACGGCTAGGATGAGTCCGACGAGAAGTGGCGCGGCAGAACGGAACATGACGACCTCGCTGAAGGTGGCCTCGTATGGTTTCGCTCAACCGGCGTGAGCGCAATCGCCAGGCACAGGAAGATTCCGACACCGTAAGTCCAACCCGGAGAACGAATTCCTCACCCACACTTCGTTCTGACGCAGACGTTGGTAGCTTGTTAAGTGCGAATCTCCGGGTGGGCGGCTTCGAAAAAAGCCGGATCTGGTCGAATTGCGCCTCATTCTGAAATCAGAACTCCCGATGGTGTGAAGTCGTACATGTCTCGTTCGCTTGAAATCAAACGCGTTTCCCGTGAGATCGCTGAACTTTCTCTCGCGGAACAGGAGCAGGACGGCCTGCTCAACGTGCGGCAAAAGGAGCAACTCCGACGGGCGATCGCTACAGCCGGTGAAGAACTGGGTTGGGGCGATATCGAAACGAAGAGCGGTGATCCGCTCCCCGTGATCCACAAGGCGATGCTGCGCATGGCAAAGAACGGTGCCAAGGCGATGGCGAGGGATCTCGACGAACACCTCACTGCCAAGAAAAAAGAGACAAGGACGCTCGAGAAGATGAAGGAGTCTCTCCGCAAGCGAGGAGAGGACCCCAAGACCGCATTTCCGATTATCGAAACGTACAATTTCTCGGCGCGAGACGCGTCGCAACTCTACGTGACGAAGACCGAGAACCTTGAGCTGAATGAGGCTTCCGAGGCTATCAGCGCGGCGGACGGCATGGAGCGCAGCACGAACTCACGCGCCAAGCTGACCGACCTGATGATCCTTGATCTCAAGCACAAGCAGGTGCGCGAGGCCCTGATGACAAAGAACCTGCCCGAGTTCGTCGAAGCGGCGCACCCCGTGATTCGCGCCGTGCTTCATATCCTAGTTTAGGCTGGCTACCGCTGGTCTAGGCTAACCACACTCCGGCTCACGATTCTGGGTTCGCCTCAATAGCCGACGGATCCGTCGGCTGGCTGCAGCTTCGAAAGCCGGGCGCACATCGTCCAACAGCTTGTGGACGATGACACGAACTGGCGCTCGATCCTCAGGGGCCTCAACGCGGACCTCCCACGCCAGATCGTATCTGGTGCCGAGGTCGAGGCCTACATCCAGGACGCATCTGGGGTGAAGTTCGACAACGTGTTCGATCAGTACCTTCGGACGACCATGGTTCCGGTGCTCGAGTGGTCCAACGTAGCGGACGGCTTCGACATGCCGATCCGGGTCGCGCTGACCGCGGGATCAAAGGTGATGCTCGAGACCCGCCAGAAGTAGGCCACAATCGAGATCGCGACCGATGTCATCGAGATCGTCTTCGACGCGGACTTCTACGGGAAAGGTCGCAGGGTCCAGGCCGGCCCTCCACTGCAGTTCACCGCTCCAGTTCGCCCCGGCGGGCCCTTCTCACTTCACCGCCGTGTTGACTTCGCCGCCGAATCACAGATGGTTCGGCCATGGCCCTTCTCAGTTGCCAGTCTCTGCGAATCGCGTTCGGTGGTCCCCCACTTCTGGAGGACGCGAGCCTCCAGATAGAACGTGGCGAACGTGTCGGACTCCTTGGCCGAAATGGTGAAGGCAAATCGACCCTTTTCAAGATCATCATGGGAGAGATCACCCCGGACGCCGGGGAGGTCGTTCGGGACTCGGGCACCCGCATTTCTCTCGTCAGCCAGGCGCCACCCTCCGGCTTGTCGGGGTCGACTCTCGAAGTGATCGCGTCGGGCTCCGAACACATGCCCGCAGAAGAACATCACGCGGCGCGCCTCTGCTCGATTCTTCACTTGGACCCCGATCAGGACTTCGCATCGCTGTCGGGCGGCCAGCAGCGACGAGCACTGCTTGGCAGAGCACTCGTCACGGATCCGGATGTCCTTCTGCTGGACGAGCCGACCAACCACCTCGACCTCGACCACATCGACCAGTTGGAGGCCATGCTTCTGCGCTTCAAGGGCAGCGTGTTCTTCATCACGCACGATCGTGCGTTCCTTCAGAAGGTCGCGACCCGAATCACAGAACTGGATCGCGGCCGACTCACATCATGGGCATGCGACTACCCGACCTTCCTCGAACGGAAGGAGGAGTTGCTCTCAAGCGAGGAGAAGGCCTGGGCACTCGAGGACCAGAAGCTGGCGAAAGAAGAAGTCTGGATCCGACAGGGCATTAAGGCACGTCGCACACGAAACGAGGGGCGAGTGCGCGCCCTGGCAGAACTGCGACAGCAGCGTTCCTCTCGCCGGGATCGGGTCGGCCAAGTCCGACTCAAGGTCGCCGAAGGAGCCCGCGCGACAGCGAAAATTATGGAGGCGAAGTCGGTATCGTTTCAATACGAGTCCGCCCCCGAAGGAGAGACCGACCCGACCATCATCCGGGACCTTTCGGTCGAGATTCATCGCGGCGACAAAATAGGGATCATCGGCCCCAACGGGTGCGGAAAGACCACGTTGCTCAACCTTCTCCTGGGTAGCCTCAAGCCAACGAACGGACAGATCAAGCACGGGTCGCGACTCAAGATCGCCTATTTCGATCAGCACCGCGACCAGCTCGTCCCGAACGCGACCGTCTCGGACTCCGTCTCGGAAGGAAACGAATACGTGACCGTCGGAGACGAGCGAAAACACATCTACGGCTACCTCCAGGACTTCCTCTTTTCCGCCGAGGTCGCTCGGCAGCCTGTGTCGAGTCTGTCTGGTGGAGAGCGCAATCGCTTGCTCCTCGCTCGCCTCTTCACACGCCCTGCGAATGTTCTCGTCCTCGATGAGCCGACCAATGACCTGGACACCGATACGCTCGAGCTACTCGAGGAGCGCCTCAGGACTTTCAATGGAACAGTTCTGACGGTCAGTCACGATCGAGCCTTCCTCGACAACCTGTGCACGAGCACGCTCGTCTTCGAGGGTGGAGGCGAGTTCAAGGAGTACGTGGGTGGCTACTCGGACTGGAAGCGGACGATTGCGCGTCGCGGACCAACGGAGGCCACAGCCGAAGTAGGAGACACGAAGGCGCCCTTGAAGCAAAAGCCGGCTGCCCCGGGTACACGAAAGCTGTCCAACAAAGAGCGGAAGCTCTGGACCGAACTCCCTGGCCGCATCGAGGCACTCGAGCACGAGCTCCATCAGCTCCAAGTGCAGCTCTCGGACGTGTCGTTCTTCCAGGGACCACCTGAAGAGATCCGCGTAGTTACAGAGCGTGCTAAGAAGATCCCAGAAGAGATCGACGAATCGTTCGAGCTCTGGGGTGAGCTGGACGAGCGAGTCTGATTAGGCCCTTCCACGCAGTGCCCCTCCACGGTAGATCTCGTGTCCCACATGGACCTGCCAATTCCAGAGATGAACTCGATGAGCAATCCCCACGAAAGTGCCACAACCCTCATGCGGCTCTATGAGCTGCGGCGTGAGGACAAAATGCGTGACGCGCGAACGTATGTCGTTCGCGGCTTCAATCCGAAGTCCGTAGAGGAAGTCGGTGCACTCATGGGCACAGAGGAATACACCTACGTACGAATGGTCGTCGGCTACTGGGACATGGCGGCGTCATTCGTGGTGCACGGTGCCATTGATCCGTCGATGTTCCGTGAACTCAGCGGCGAGATGCTCGCCACGTACTGCAAGTTCGAACACATGATCGATGAGATCCGCGAGACCTTCGGCCAGCCGGGGTTGCTGGCCAATGTGCAGAAAGTGGCCGAGGAGTGGCCTGGTGCGCAGGAGCGCATGGAAGGTATGCGTGTGTACTTCCACGAGCTGGCGGCGAACTCCTAAGCGAGATCGCGACAGAGATCGACTGGTAGAGTCGACTCCCTAGGAACCGCCCTCTCCAAGGGCGCGAAGATACTCCCGGTCCCACGCGGCGATCATGCTTTCGAGTTCCGCGTAGGGGCCGGGGGTGTACGCGCGAGATGAAATCCCCTGCTGGGACAACTCGCTCACATGCCAGTCCTGCTTATTGGTCATGTTCCAGAATTCGACCGCGCCACTCGGGTCAAAGTCCGGAGCCGAGATGGCGTCCGGGTGGAACAGCCAGTCACAGACGATCCGGGTCCGGTCCGTCGCGAGGCGGTCGATCCGGTGGATCAGCACATAGTCCGGATGCAGACTGAGCAGGAAATTGGGAAACACCGTGTAGTACTGCGCGCAGTTGAGCGCATCTCCCTCCAGTTCACCGAGCGGCGGCGCGCAACGCTGGCCGCTCATGGTCATGCTGCCGCCTTCGATTTCCATTCGCATCGGCCCCCCCAGGAAGGGGCCCTCTTCCAAATCGTTCGACGAGTTCCGGAAAGGCGTGAGCCGGTTCAGCACAGGATGGAGCCCCGGACAGTGATAGCACTCCGAGTAATTCTGGAAGACTAGCTTCCAGTTCGCCGGGATGTCGTACACGATCCGGTGGGCCCTCTCGAGTTCGTCGAGTCCCCAAGACGCGAACTTGTCGATCAGAGGTGCAAAGGCCTCTTCGAATGGTTCCGGCTCATTCGCAAGATTGACGAGAATG
>Ga0308018_10000143_pt1 | contig 38394 bp, 53 predicted proteins | sample Neamet282_FD_203130 | JGI IMG/M metagenome (GOLD analysis project Ga0308018, IMG submission 203130) | Marine microbial communities from water near the shore, Antarctic Ocean - #282 | ecosystem: Environmental > Aquatic > Marine > Unclassified | place: Southern Ocean | collected 2014-10-01
GGTACTAATGCACTCCCTTCTTTCGGTCTTATATGATACAAATTGTTTAACCGCCAAGTACGGCTCTTAATTAGTTGTACTAGGTTCGTTCCCGTCTTTTTTGTCACTATTTATCCTTGAGTTATAGTCGAAGCCTGATTTTTTATCTTGAATTTGTAGCATAGCTTCAGCGATTGGGTTCATAGAGTTCTCTATACTCTGACTTTCAACCTGTATCTGTTTAACTTCTGGGTAAACAAGACGCATTACCTTCAACACTATGTCAGTTTTTACCTTTACAGGGGTATCTATGTCTCTAAATATAGCGATAGCTTCCTTCAAAGGTTCAAAGTTTAGTTTGTTTAGTACTTCGCCTACCATTCGGTTCTTATTGATGGTGTTCTTGGGCCTTCCCGGCCCTGCTACGCCACCCTTAACAAACCTTTGCAACTTATTATCTTCTTCCATCTGGAGTTACCTTATCATGTGGTGGTTTAGGAAGACTAATCCTATACCAAAATGACTTATGTCTAATGAACTGCGGACTATGTATATCATATATCGAATAGCAGTGGTTGTCATCTGATTTGAATACCATCTCAGAACTAGACCTTGTTTTAAAGGAACATGGTACTGGGTTTGAATGGTAACTAACCTCTAGCCCAGACTCATGCTTGATTTGTATCTGTGTAGGTACTTCATTTACAGACCAATCGACCATCTTATCAGGCGATGGTACAACCAGCATAATCGTTATGATTATTTCATTCATTTCTTCGGTCTGTCCATACCCATCTTCCATGTGGCTGCGCCACCAATACCTAACATGCCCCATGCAGACTCAGAGAAACTATGAAATCCAAACATTTGACACGCCATCATAGCCATACCGACACCCATCAATATATATGTCTTCTGACCTTGAAATCTTTTATCTACAAACCCTATAATCAATTCAACCATGTTGTCCTCCAATCATTCATTAGTATTACACTCAGATAATCTTTTTACCAGATCGTTCTCAAATTGCAAGCGTTCTTCCATCCAGATAGCAGATACGGCATAGTTACCGTCATCTAACAATTTCATATCACCGTCTTTCAGAAGAACTACCTTTCCTGCGCAGGCGTTTAAAGATACCAGCAATACTATGGACATCACGATTTGCCAATGCTTCCTTGATATCCACTTCATTCTCTTTCCAAGTACGTTCGTGTTTTGCTTTAAATCTTCTTGTGATTGTTTCTCTAACCAACCCAAGTGCGTTTCCGATGAGACTCCACATGACGGCTCCAATTTATAGGGACAACTACTCTGTTGCTGGTGGATCATCCTTTTTGGTAATGTAAACCATGTAGTCAGGATCATTTTCTTTATCCTTAAAGGTGTTAGTCATAACCAATAACTTAGTCTTATAGGTGAAATTACCACTAAAATAATCATTACCATTTTTATCTTTATTTTTCCAAAGACCACCTATCGGTACTAGTTCACTCATGTCTGTTCTCCTCCATGTTCGCTATAGATTGTACACTCTTTCTAGGACGACCAACGGGTCGTTTAGTCGGTGGTGAATTAACCGCATAGTTAAACCCTTCTACTTCTTCTGCATTCCAATTGTCCATTCCTAAATCATTAAACTCTGGTAGGTGTTTGTCGTTCCAAACTAACATCATTAAATTAGCTAGAGCATGACCAATGTGATCTTCCTCACTCTTTCCTTGCATGAAAAGATTGATATGCCGTAAGGCATGGTTTACATAGACTGAATGCTTTAAACCTCTCTTCCAATTGTGATCTCCGTGATTGACTGCCCCTTCATACATTGCCCTTGCTACGGCTTCAACGCCCTCTGCTGGGACTAGATCATATCGTACACCTTCAACATCCGCACTCCTAGTAGCCCCTGATTCATATGTCTTTTTTTCGGACAAGATACCCCCTTTGATCAATTTTTGATATATGGTTTTTGTTTTAATTTTTATATAATCAATCAATAATTAATCATCCCCATAGGGATGTAATATGTATGCTTTTTAATATTTTCGATTATATCATTTTTTGAGATAAAAGTCAAGACTTTTGGTAAATAGTTTCGTTCTGAGGATGACATGTATTAAATACGCTGTAATTCCCGCTTTTCGGGGTCATCATTCCCTAGAAACGATAAAGGGTGTTACTTTATAGATATATAACAATGATTCCCACGGTATATAACTAGGCAATAGAGTGTTTAATTACACAATGGGGTGAAGTCTAGGAATATACCAATGCATTAAACGATAAGGCCTATACCCATCTCAATCCTATTACCCCTAACCCTAATGATAACCTAGACTTATGCAATCCCTATAACACAGACTAACACACCTTATACGTTTAACAAACCTAAAGAAACGTGTCAATTAATCAACGCCTTTAAATACAACGACTTAGATCGATGCCGTCAAAATGATGACGCAACCGTCAAACGAATGTCGCTCTAACTCCAATGAAAACAACAACATCATCGAATACCGCCAAGCAAATGACACCGTCAAGGATCACCACTTACTCAGTATTATAAGATTTCTACACAATTTACACAGAACGGTGTAACTTTTTAACACTCTTGAGAAATGACTCAACTGTCAAATGATTGACGACAAAAAAGTTTAGCCTTTAAACGCAATGAGTTGCACTGATAAAATTAAATTGTCAACGGAAATGGCACGTATCTGGCATTACAATTTTGTCAAACGGCCGAATCAATCTGGGTTGACCTAGGTTGACACCTTGGCCGTAACTATACTAAGGAGTATTACTATGACTATGACACAACATGAGACAGAAATGGCAGTATGGAACAAAGAGTTAAAGGCTATAGGTATCAAGTTTAAAGATCAGCCACAAGCTATGTTTGACGCTATGCTATTGCATGGTAAATCTAAGCCTACTGAAAAGCCTATTGCTATTATGATCTCTAAGCATTTGGTGGTTAAGTTTCCTAAAGTAAAACAAACTAAGGACTCTGTTACCCAGAAGGATAAGCTATCTGGTGGCAACGTAAACATCTGCAATATTGATCCAGTAACAGGCAAGAATTTCCAAGCTATATACCAACCAATAACAGGCTTTGCATACTTCCTTGACGCTCTACACAATAGCGGTATGAATGACAAGCTATATGCAGAGCTTAAACAGGCTACAATCAATCACCTGCCCTTTACAAAGCACGGTAAGGGTAGCGTAAAAGATACGGACGTTAAGCTACTTGCGGACAACTCACCGTACACGATCAAAGATCTTGTAAACTGGAGCTAACTCTTTAGTTTTAAACGCTTTAAACCCTATCGGCTTTGACGGCTGGTAGGGTTTTTTGCGTTTAGGGCTAATTACTACCCTGCGAATATATCAAAGGGCTTTAAACTTAGAGCCTTTTGACATGGTTGACATGGTATTGGAATCAATGCAGGGCGATTTCAAGGTGCATACAGGGCGTTATTATTATTTATTAGTACAATGGGCTAGGTCAACAGGGAATAATCGATTGTACGGCATTTGAGCAAACGGATATACAGGTATAGGGTAATAGCATAGGTATAGTATAGCCATAGGTATAGGCATAGATATATACATTGAAGCGCAGGCGCATGTACGCACACACACGTACGCATACGCACACACGCACACGTACACACATGCGCATAGGCGTAGGTGCAGGCATGCGTGCATGTTTAATTCCCTGCGCTTAGAAATGATAGTCATTTGCCTATAGGTAGGTAGGTGGGTTGGGTACATGGTTAATTCCCATGCTTATTATTAACCACTAGGAGAGTACTATGGAGTCATTAAACCTGATGGATGTAGCAGTATATGTATGGTTTTCAGTAGTCATAGGCTTTATAATAGCCTGTTGTATGGCTATATTTATAGACGATAACTAAGGAGATACACTATGGACATAGTAAAATTAGTACATAATGCTTTGGGTAATTCCCCAACTAAGAAGAAGACCACTAGGTATAGTAGATATAGTGGCATTATAAATATAGGTCGTAAGAGTACCCCTACTGTAATGCTTAAAGATCCATACACAGGGAGGTGGTATAAACCTTAATCATACGGGTACATTCATACAAAGACTTGCCTACTCCCATAATAAGACCTAAGAGGCACATTGGGTACGGGCATGGTATGGGTGTACCTTAATCATACGGGGTGCGTTCACTCTATCTATAAGACTATACACCCGCAACTTGTAGTGGGGGCGTGGGTACACGGTCTTGGTGGATGCACCCTGTTATTAATTACCGTAACTATATGAAAAGAATAATATATGCAGATGTACTTATACGCATAGGCTTTGCGTGTGGGGTAGGGGTAGGGGTAGGTATAGGTATAGTATATACACTACTAAACCTAGGCTGTTTACAGATATGCTCATACTTAATTAGAAGCTTATAAAGGAGGTTAATTCCCATGACTGTACTATTACTATTAGCAGGACTAACCTTGGGTATGTACCAGTATGAACCTAGTTGGTTTGATACACGAATACATTACTACACCCAAACTTACGATACTAAAGAGCAATGTCAGGCAGCAAAAGCAGAGGTATTATTCCCAGAAGTCAACAAGAAAGGTGCTGTATGTACCGATCATAATGCGTTATACTTAACCCACTAAGGAGAGATACAATGTGCTGTTCACGTACTACAAGTATGAAGGAATCCCTTCGTAATCTTAAGGGAGTAGAGAGTGCTAGGAAGTTAGATAATAATACCTATGAAGTAATATACAAGGATGGGTGTAGAGCTATACGGTTACATCGTACTGACATAGTTACATTCAGACCTGATGGTAAGTTTGCTATTAATTCTGGTGGATGGCAGACACGTACCACTAAGCATAGGATTAATAAGTATTGTAGGACTATACAAGTGTGGTCATCAAAGAAGAAATGGTATGTAAGTAGAGCAGGATCAGACTGTGCAGATATGCCATGCCTTGAAACGGTAGATTATAACGACCACATGATGTTCTATTCAGATGGTGCATTTGATACGCAATCATAATCAAGGAGAGAGATGAACGACAACCAAAAGGCAGAGTATATACACTACGTATTAGAACACATGCTTGAGCTAAGAGATGACGAAGATCAGATCTTAGTGTTAGTTGCACTACGGTTTTTTGAAGAGATACAACCTAAGAATAATAACTAAGGAGATAATACTATGTTAGATACAGAACTAATAGAGACATACAAGGTGCAACAAATGAAACACTTCCTTGAGTACTGGATGAAGATATGTCCCGAACATACCATGTCTATACGTGACGGTGTATTACATGATGGAAGTGCATTGGTTATTAATATACCTGCATCATTTGCTAAGAAGATTAGGTTCAATTCCCCTGTATCAGAGATCAAGGTTAAGAATGTATACCATGATGCTGATGAAGCTAACAGGGAACGTATGTTAGAGGTACAAATAGAACATGATGAACTACGTGCTAACGCAGATAAGATAAGGGATTACCAAGGGTAAGGAGGATCGGGTGGATCTGCACTCTCCTTAGTAGCCAGACCCATGCTGACAGGGGCTATAAATGCCTACTATGCTTAAGACAATGACGCACCATCGGAGTCTACGAACTTTTCATTGCGTTAGTCTTACGTCAACCCCGTAGAGTAGATCCACTCATGTAGTGATGGATAAGTACGGACTAATAGTAGGAAGTCAGCACCTTATTAATTCCCATAGGACATTTGCAGTACCGATGATGTCCTGTAGAAAGGATTATATGAAAACACATTATGGAATCAGAGTAATCAATACAAGCCAGTACATCCTTAAGTTCCATATCCCAGTACCATTATGTCGTCCTAGTACTAAACATGGAGAACGCTATAAATTTGGTGCAGTACCAGATTGCAAGCCATGTAAGGATAGATTAGAACAAGAAGGTGGTGAAGATAATTTATGTATTACTATTAAGTATCCTACAGAGGACAAGTATCTAGAACCATACTTAAAAGGAGGTGGATATGGAATACAGAGACTTTGAAGACATACTACATGAGTTGCTTGTGTGTTGGTGTCGTGAGGTTGACATAGATATTACTAACAAGAGACACCTACCACATAAAGATGTTGATAAATTTATAGATGATGTGGGTACTTATGCATCTTACTTATTTTCTGCAGGAGATAGAGATGCTATGGATCAAGCCTACATGGACACAGATGTTGCAAGAGAAATCAAAGAGAAAACAATAAGAAAATTCACACTAATCCAAGGAGGTAAGAAGGATGAGCCAGAAGATGACGTTATCAACTAAGACAATAACAGATTTAAACTTTAACCTACGTGCTTTCCGTGAAGAGTTCCAATCAACTAGACCTCTACTACCAGAAGAGACACGCATGTTTACCTATGATAAATCATACTTTAGTGAAGGTGGCAACATACGGTGGGCTGCTGTAACTGAGCCAGTTAAGGTAAGACTAAGAAAATTTGGGTTGCCTATATATGAGCGAAGGGCAGAGGTATTGTGTGACCAGATAAGGAAAACTAAGGAAGAAATCATTGCTCTTGGTGGCATACCAGATGGGTATGAGAAGGTAACAAGAGATTATAATCTTAAAGAGGATGGTCACCTATGAATCATATAGGAAGACTTATTGGTGAGAGAGATCCAATCTTGAAATTGGTAGAGGATGGTAGCCCACATGGGTTAGTCAAGATCTATAGACCTAATAAGCGTACTAAGAAATTAGAATACATTGAGTCTATTGATCCATTCAAGGAGCTAACACCTGTTAATAATCCATATAAGAATTACCCTTACAAACATAAGATTAAAGCGGAGACAATTACATGAGTAGAATTTTTTTAATTATTTTAATACTAGTAGCAACAATGGTTACTTGGACTATTTGGTATGTAAGCAACAAGCACAGCAATACCTATGTTGTGCCTTATGAGGAGTTATTAACTGAAGGGAGGTTTTAGTGCGAAGAGTATTACTTAAGCGTGGAAGGAAGATGCAATTAGAACCTAGTGACAGGGATAAGAAAATCCTTAAGCAAATAGCAGAGGGTAGATCCCTTACAGAGCTAGGTAAAGAATGGAATGTTTCTAAACAACGTATACACCAGATATATAAGCGTTGGTCTTACGGTAGGTACGATTATAAACCCGTCCTTGTTGTTGAGGAAGCACACACTTGGACATCTAAATAGGAGAACAATATGTCGTTAATGTTACATTGCGGTGCTAGTGAATTGAAGCTACATGAGTTAAAGGATGTACCTATTACCCCTAGGATATACCATTACATAGGCAAGGATGGTAACCCTAGAGTAATCAAACGATCAGATATATGGCAAGGCATACAACACTATGATTTTGCCTGCAAGGTAATAGATGGATGCAATAGACATGGTATGCCTGTTGATCTTGAACGTACTAAGTGGGGCGTTAGTGAGAATGGTGCTGATCTATTTGGTTATCTTAGGTTTGCTACAGAGATACAAGGTAGACCTACGATACTCTCCCAACATGTTACCAATGAGATAGAGCCTACTATGGGGCTACGTCATTCTAACCTTAGTAAGTTTGCAGCCAAGGCTACTGTAGGGGGTGACTGTTTTGTATGTGACAACATGGCTATTACAGGTGAGATTGCATTCAACTACAAACATACATTTGGTAACGTAAATTCCCTGAGTCATCTAATAGGTCATGGTTTAATTAAGTACCTAGATAAGATACCAGAGTTAGGTAAGATGGTTACTGCTTTGAAGGAAAGATATATCACAAACGAAAGATTATCCGACACATATCTAAGGGCAGCTAGGACTAAGTTATTGCCTTGGTCACACATTGGTATGGTTGATAAGTTTTGGGAAGAACCTACCCATCCTGAGTTCGCCAAACGGCACGATGGTTGGAGGTTATACAATGCTTTTAATACTGTCGCTAAGAAATATAATCCAACACGACAGATAGAGATGGTTAGTAAGCTGAATGGTTTAATCATTCCCAAAGAGGAGGAGATATGCTTCTAACGCACGAAGAAAGAAGGCAAGGCATAGGTGGTAGTGATGTCGGTGCAATCATGGGAGCCAACCCATACTCTAGCATAATCAAAGTATACAAGGATAAGAAGGGGGAAATTCCCCCTCTTCAGATGAATCATGCTATGGAGTGGGGTCATATATTGGAGGATGTTATTGCCAAAAAGTATGCAGACGATAACAACTATCATTTCGACCTGTACGGGCTACCACTTAACAACAAATCCCCCTATGTAGGATTCCCAGATGACAAGGACGGAGTACTGTACAAACCACGTATTGTTAGAGGTGGTGAGTTTCAGAGTGATGTACCTAGTTGGGCGTATGCACATCCAGATGGTTTTGTCCAGCTAGGTGACCCAGATAACTTTGAGTTATCAGGTATAGAGATCAAGACTGTTAGTGAGGGTATGTGGCGTAAGTACTGGGCTAACGATGAGATACCTCCTTGGCAATTCTACCAAGTAGTATGGTATTCTATTGTTACAGGCATAGATCATTGGAAATTAGTAGGGTTAGCACCTCATCTTCGTATGTCTTGCGATCCTATGCTAGTCCATGACATCTATGTTGATTCCGATCTAAAGACTAAGGTATTGGATAAAGTCATAGACTTCTGGACATGCCTACAAAGCGGTACAATCCCTCATATAGATAAGCCTAGTGAGATGGACATTAAGTTACTCTACCCTACCGATACAATGGATATGGTACAGAGTAGTGGCACTATAGACGCTGCCGTACACCGCTTATATGATGTACGCATGGATTTAAAACCCTTAGAAGAAGAGGAGGAATCGCTGAAGAATATGATTAAGTCACACATGGGTAATGCAGGTAAGCTTATCAGCCAAGAGGGTGAAGAGTTAGCTTCCTTCAAGTCACCTAAAGCTAGGGTAAAGGTTGACCATAAGAACATTGTGGAATCACTTCGCAAGTCTCTTAAGGCTAACCCATCTGATGCTTCTGATTGGGCTATGTCTGAGCTAAATCATTGTGAGGCTAACGCTACCAAAGCATTCACACAATCACGTAGGTTTTTATTAAAAGCTAAATACATATAGGAGACACTATGAGTTCAAACAACGGGGATCAATCAGACTTTGATGGCATCCCTATTTCCAACAATACAGGTACTTTCCCAGTAGCAGTAGCACTACATGTCACTAACCTACCTAAGTTTATGGCAAACATGGAGAGTGCTGTAGATGAAGGTAAAGATGGCTCTCTCCTTATGTATTTTAATAGGAATGACATCAAGCTTAGTGATTCCAATGGAGTTATACGTATAACATTAACCTTAGATTAGGAGATACATATGCCAGAGAAGTCCAATGAGAAGAAGCTTGCAGAGCTATACGCTTCCTTTCAGTCCAAAGAGTTCAGAGATGATATAGCTACCTGTATCAAGAGTAAGGGTTGTAAGGGTATGGATTATATACCGTGGCCTAACGTAATGGATAGGTTCTTTAGAACTTGCCCCAGTGCTACCTATGTATTCAGAGACTATACTCTTAAGCTCAATCAAGACGGTGTCCAATGTGAAACAATGCGTCCTTATATGGGTGACCAATCAACTGGGTTCTTTGTGACTACAAGTATTACTTGTTACGAAACAACCAGATCTATGACATCCCCTATATATGGCAAGACATTCACAACGGTTAACCTTAAGCCTAATGCTAGAGATATACATAACGCCCAGATGAGATGCTTGTGTAAGAATGCAGCTATGTTTGGTTGTGGTATAGAGCTATGGACTAGGGAAGATGAAGCGCAGACGGAATCAGAATCAGAAACGCCTGCTAGTACTGGTCTGGATGAAGAGGACATTATTGCTGTCGCTACTGACATCTTTAATGCTTCTCCAGTACCGCATAAAACAGACACACCTACTAGTACAGAGGGTGTGCATCCAGACCAATTATGCAAGAAGTGTGGTGCTGTTATGGTTGTTAAGAGTGGTAAGTTTGGTAGTTTCTGGGCTTGCCCTAACTACCCAGACTGTAAGTATACCTCTCCTATTACGACATAGGTATATACCTAAGAGCTATAGGTATTATTATTATTATAATTATTATTATAATATATATATAATATTATTATTATTATTATTAATTATTATGTGGATTGGGGCTATGCCCCTTTCCGCAAACAGGAGACTCTATGCCAGAAGTACCCGATAATATGTTCTCCGCTACCTTTGCAGATAGAGATGTTGAGAGGGTTATCTTGTCTGCTATGATGCGTGAGAAATCAGAGGCTTTGTTCTTCATGGATAGGTTAGTTGCGGATGACTTCTACTACGGTATACACCAAGAACTATACTCAGAGATATGCGACTCATTCAAACTAAGTGGTAACACAGATTACATAAGCATTAAAGCTAGGTTCGCTAACCAACCAAGGAGGCAAGAGGTACTAGAAGAGATACAAGACTATGCTTATGAACACCCAATAGCTAACGATAACTCAAGCAAGTTACTCAAGGAGTTTTCTTCTAAGAGATTGATATCTAGCTTATGTACTAAGGTTCAGAACTCACTCAATAGCAACTCAGATTCTTCTGATGTTATTGGTATCCTACAACAAGAATCTACAGACATACTAAGATCACGTGATTTTTTATTCAATGAGTCCTGTGTATCAGAGCCTGATGAATGGGTAACAGAGATACAGGATGAGATGGATTCTGGGGAGCGTGAATCAAATGACTATGATGGCCCTGCTACGGGTATGCCATTACTGGACGTTAAGATGCACGGGTTACAGGATATCAATGTTATCTCTGCACCGACAGGTCATGGTAAATCTATGCTTGCTCTTAATTGGGTAGTCCATATAGCTAGTAGTGATTACGATGGGCGTGTCTTATATATTAACTATGAGATGAACCGTAAGCAATTGGCTAGGCGTATCTTAGCGATGGCATCTGGGGTAACATATGACGAAATATATAACCGTAAATTTCGCAGTAGAGAAAACGCAGAAGCCTACAATAACGCTAGGTTAGGATTACTAGAACGTAAAAACTTAATCATTACTGGTAACGAACCTAAAACATTAGGCACTACTATGGCTTTGATACAGGAGCATGTCACATGTAACAACGTCAAGGTTGTAGTCATAGATCATCTAGGTGAGATTGCTAGTGAGCGTGATGAGTACAACATGGAGCATTGGATTAAGCTACAGAAATACGTTAAGGAATTAAAGAATGTAACGACAAGACTAGGCGTTCATCTGGTAGTAGTAGCCCAACAAAACAGAGAGGGATATAACAATGGGTTAGGTTCAGCAGGTGGGTTGGGTAGGGTAGCAGGTACGCTAGAGTTGAGTCGTGTATGTGATTGTTTTATTAACATGTATACCACTAGAGATGGTGAGAGCATAGTAGCATTAGAGAAGAATCGTAATGGTGAATCCTGTAAGTTTAAGTCTAACTTTGATGGAGCTAGACAACGTATAACATTGGAGGGAATACTATGACCAGAGAGTATGTACTAGCTAGAGAATGTGCTACTTGTCGTGATGATAAAGAGGAATGCCCACGGGGTATGGAGTATCTTAACGAAGAATCCTCCATGAAAACTAAAATATTTTTTTCAAGAGAGGAGGCTAAGAGATACATATATCATGAGCTAGGTATGGATGAAGAAGAGGTAATGATTATACCTAAAGAGGAGGTAATACATGACTAACAGTAGAGCTAAAGGACAACGTGGTGAAAGGGAAGTATGCCATATGCTATCCAAATATCTAGGCGAACCAATCACCAGAGAACTGGGTGCGTCTAGAGATGGTGGCTGTGATGTCAAGATAACTATAGGAGAGTTTACTTATTTCATTGAGGTTAAACTATATAGAAAAGTAACTCAGGGTAACGTAGCTGAATGGTGGACTCAAGCATTGCGTCAAGCAAATGACGATGAACATGCATTGAATCCTGTACCTGTATTAATATATAGACAAAGCCATTGGAAATACTGGGAGGTTGTAGTACCATTGGGCTATATGTTATGGCAGTTAGAATCAAACAATAAGGTTATAGATAAAAAGGCTGACCATACAGTAACTATATGCGTCAAATTTTTGACGGATCTAATGCGTATGAAAGGTGGCAGTCATCACGATACATTATCGGATGGTAGGATGGACATATACATGGAGAAATAATTATGAAATGTCAATGTGGTTCAGAAGAAGAACTATGGGTACATGGTCATGTACAATGTGCTAAGTGTGGGCGTATCAATGACGGTGATTGCTGTCAAGGAGAGTCTGCTAGTAGGAGGAACAAAGCCTACAAGGACAACAGAATACGTAGTCCATACGACTTTGACACACCAAAGGATAACTAATGAATACTTACCCTATAACTGTGAGAGGAGGTGATCCTATGAAGGAACATTGCTACCCGTCTGTCGTTACATTAACATGGTATGAGGTATCTGCTGCTATTCATCTAGTAGGTTTACGTCATACAGAATCACTAAGGAAAGGATTGGAACACAAGTATGGTTACAAAGGTAGGGATATGCAGGACAATTTGTATGGTATGTTAGGGGAGATAGCGTTTGCGAAGGCGATTGATAAGTACTTCCCAATGACTGTTAACACATTTAAAGAAGCTGACATAGGAAAGGTATGGCAGATTCGTACAGTAGGCAGTAACAAAAACAGAGACTTGATTGTTAGACCTTCTGATGCTACTGGTCATAAGTATGCCTTGGTAGAGGTGGAGAAAATTAATCCTACAGCTTCATACAAAGCTACTATACATGGTTGGATAGAAGGTATAACTGCTAAAGATAATAAATACCTATCTGATTTTGGTCATCCAGAACGACCGAAAGCTTTTCAGATACCACAAAAAGACTTACGACCTACCTCTTGGATGCCCGTCTAAGAAACTGAGAGCCTGTATTTTGAGCGATTGAAGTACAGGCTTGCCTTCCCTATTCGTTTATTTATTTCTGCCTCTATTCTGGCTCTTATTCACCAGCCTCAAATTACTTCGACTATTATTTCTAGGGTTACGATCCTTGTGATCTACATCTAGGCTACTCTTGCGTCCTCCTAGTACCTTCTTCCTAGCAATATTCCTAGCAGACCTACGTTTAATTTGGGTAGGTTTACTATGATATTCTCTATACTCCTTTGCATAGTCTCTAGCCATTTGCTTGTCTCACTCCTTTTAATGGGATACAACCTACATTAACATTCGATGGTGGTGCTAAATCTAAGGCATTTTGTTTGCTGTCTTCACATTCTTTTAGGCTATGGTATAGACCTAGTACTTTAGAATCTACTATATCCACAGTAGGTGGACTGCTAAGTATAATTACTAGGAGAATCCACATCACTACTTGATCTTCTTGATCTTAGATATACACTTAAGGGGTATATGGAATCTACCTTCAAGCCCTGCATCTGACGATAAACTCCTACAGATTATAAGTTCATTGGCTGTCTTATCTAACTGGTAACCTACTGTCTTTATATACATAGGATCTTTCTTACCGTCTTTATCCAGCCCAGATAGATACTCCCATTCCTCCTCTGCCTGTGCATCAATCCAGTAGACCTCTATAAGCTTGCTCTTGGTTTCATAGAGGAGTATCTTAGTTTTTTTATTTGTCATGCCTTGTTAATTCCCAACCACGCAGCACATGCTCCTAGTGCAGTTGCGACAGCAGTACCTATGCCTTGGACGGTTTTAATTTTAGTCTCTATTTTATCTACCCTTGAGTGTATCCTGCGAATAGTTCCTTCGTTGTCTTCTATCTCTTTATTGTAATGGTCTAGTAGCTCATTGATCCTCTGGTGTCGAACAGCTTCTAAGTCTTCATGAGATTTAAACTTATCTGTAATATGTTCTTTGAGATTGATTAATTCATTATCCATTAGCTGTGTCACCTTTTTCTTTTGCAGGGTGAGTTCTAATATTTCTTATCTTATCAGCTTTATTACGTTCCATAATATTTAAACGCTCATGTAATTTTTCATGTGATCTTTGTATCTCTGATCTAGGTAATGCTGTATGTGCTAGTTCATCTATACGTTTGTCCAATGCTCTTGCATGATCTGCTACTCTACCTAGACTAGAATTGTTTGCTTTATTTTTTTCAAGATCATCTATTTTTGACATCAACCTATTGATTGACCATGAGAATATACCTATAAACAATACCCAAATGTGTTCAAGAATATTGACTGCCATAATTCATTGTATCCCTAATATGGTACTGGAGCTACTTGAGGTAGCCATACATATAAACCGTACAACGTGCCTAGCATGATTGTGATGTAAAATAATAGTTTCATTACCACACCCAAGATACATATGAATATCTAGCCCCTTTTGTAACAGGAGTAATTTGATGTGGGTATAAAAAATTTGAAGGGAATATCAAAAGATCACCAGCTTTTGTATCTATTTTTTTATCCTCAAACATAATCAATTCGCCCCCTTCGTAGTCATCGTTTAATACACCTATAATCGAAAGTACTGGAACACCTTTTCTTTCACCGTCAAACAAACTATGGATATGGTCACAATGATTTTTCATTGTTTGATTGGGACTATACCGCATAAATTTTAAACCAGAGTATCCATTCCATCCTTCGTACCAATTAAATTTTAAAGACTGTATATACTCTAGTATAGCTGACTGTAGCTTGTCTATTATGGTTTGATTTATTGCTGCAATTTTGTCAGAAAAATCACATTTAACTAAGTACGGTTCTAGTCTTGGCTCAATATTTTCTGGCTCATTATCTCCCGAAGGCTTACAAAGTGAACCACTATGAGAATTATGCCAATCGTGTTTTTTCCAAGTATCCGCATTCAATTCTTTTATATAATCTTTACACTCTTTGTTATTTAAAAAACTCTTTTTGTGAAAAACATAATGCTCTATGTTTTTATCCATGCGTTTTCCATTCAGTATTCTCTTCGTCCCAAAAATATATTTTGCCATCATCAGGATCAGGGTAAGCAGTTGGAGCTTCCCATTGGCAGGTATCATCATCTAATAACCAAGAAGAATGTGGTTTAGGTGCTATAAAAGCATCTCTTGTTTTATCATATGTAGAACCTTTTCCAGCAAAGTTCTTCCTAAAATTACCGTTGTATGAAGTTTGAACCCAATTAAATGAATCTCCTACTACACCAGAATTTATAAAATCTTGTTCTGATACTATTACTCTTTGAACTATATTGTCGTTATCTATTTCTGCGAAATGACTCATTGTTTTCCCCTATTGTTGGAATCGATATCTAATGATTACTATGCCCGAACCACCGTTGCCATTATTACCACCCCCTCCACCTCCACCAGTGTTAACAGCCCCAGCAGTACCGTGGTATGAATTAATATAGCCACCAATTCCACCTCCACCAACTCCACCAGCAGAAGCGACAGCAGCAGGGTAGTTCCAACCACCACCACCACCCGCATAAGCAGTACTAGAGCCTGATATTGTAGAGTATTGTCCAGCCCCTCCAGTAGCTTGATTTCCACCATTGACACCATTAGTACCTACTGCTCCTGCTCCACCGCCTCCTCCTGTATTGTATTGATAACCATTAGGGTTAGTGTCACCGTTACCCCCCTTATAACCTTGTCCTGCCGTTCCAGCCGCTCCTGTATGAAATCCTGATGGATATTTTGCTTCAGCCCCTCCTCCTGATCCACCAACATTACCAGTAGCATTGCCACCAGCACCTAATGCTGACCCTGCTCCCCCACCTAAAGAAGTAATTGAACCAAAAACACTGTTTGCACCATTAACCTTTTGTGTTGTTCCTCCTGCACCTACTGTAACAGTATAGGTTGTCGCTGAGGCTGTTAGTCCAGTTTCTGAAGATGCTCCACCGCCAGATGTTTCACTATTCCAAGAAGACCTGTAACCGCCCGCTCCTCCACCTCCTGCAGCACTAGTACCGCCAAGACCAGATGGCCCACCACCACCTACTACTAGATAATCTAAAGTTGTGTATAGCGAACCAACAGTGGTAACTTCAAAAGTTCCGCTAGAGAGAAATGTATGAACCTTGTAATTACCAACAGTGGTTATAGTCCCACCAGTACCTACCATTGCAGTAAAATTTAGAATAGTAATACTGTCTGCACTACTATTAACTGAATCGTGATAATACCCTGCTGTATCTATAGCTTTAGCAGTTACAGAGTAAGTAGCTTCTGCTGTAAATTGAATAGTTACCACAGGATTATTAGTAGTGAATCCAGTACATTCAACGGTATTACCTACCTTAGATGCTGAACCAACGCTGACACTACCAAAATTAAAGTTACTAGAACCTATATCTAATATAAGTTTATTATCGTTAGAGTCATTTGAAGTAATTGTGTATGCAGCATTTGTAGAAGTACCAACGTCAGCAGGACTGCTTATAGCAGGTGCTGATAATGTTGGATTAAGAATAGTAATGCTATCTGCGCTACTAGCAGCCGAAGTTACAAAAGAACCATCAATCTTAACAGACGTAGCAGTTACAGAGTAAGTTGCTTCTGCTGTATACTGGATAACTACGGCAGGATTGTTGGTAGTAAATCCTGTTACTTCAACTGTGTTTCCTACTTTACTTCCAGAACCATGCGATACACTTTGATAAGTAAAATTAGATGAACCTATATTTAGTATAAGCTTGTCATCGTCACCAGTAGTGGAAGTAATTGTGTATGTAACATTTACAACTTCATAGGAATCAGCAGGACTACTTAGAGTAGGTGCGGTTAGTTGTAATGATATATTCTTAGTTAATGTATCTGAATTATCTAGACCCAATGAAGCTGTAGTAGCTACAATGGTGTAAGAAGGTAATCCACTTGTTTGAGTGATAACAAATTCACCCGAAGCGTTCACTGAACCTACAGTACAGTTAGTTGGTGTAATAGTATAAGCTATATCATCAGACCAGTTAGTAATTGTATGAGTTACTGATCCACCAGAAAGTACTGACAAAGTTCCAGTTATTGTTGGTAAATCTAATTTTGGAACTGCAACTACTTGCCAAGTATTATCTCCTCTTAAGAATTTTGTACTGTCGGCTGTTCCAGTTCCTAATCTAGCTGTAGCTACTGTGCCAGTAAGTTTGGCTGCATCTAAATCTGCTATATCAGCACTAATAAAACCAGAAGCTCTAGAATAATTAACACAAGTAACTACATTGGATGCCGTTGAAACAAACTCACCTACATCACCAGCAGCAGTAGTTATGTTAGTCCCACTTGGAAGATCAATAGTTCCTGCCCCATGAGTCATTGTTAAAACCGCTGCAAACTCTAAAAAGAAATGTCTATCGGCTGCTACGGTCATAGCAGAAAAACTAGTAGTTCCAGTACAGATAAAGTAATCACCATCAGTATCTACAACTGTAGGTGAAGCAGAAGCTATATCACCACCCTTTTGCATCTGGATGTAATTCCCGTTTGCATCTAAAAATCCACCTAATTGTGGTGTACCGTCCTGTACTATATCAGTAAGACTACCAGCTACAATCGTTACCCAAGCACTTCCGTTATAATATTTTAATACGTTGGCTGTAGAATTATATGCAAGATCACCTTCATCTAGACTTGATGCTGGGTCTGAACTTTCAACTCTATATCTAGCTGCAAAATTATTTATTCCTGTAAGATTATCCGCACATACAGACATTGCTGTAACATTTGCTGCCGTTCCAAGCGTATTCATATCGGTTACTATGTCTGCCGTGCCTAGAGTATTTAGGTCTGTAACAACATCAGCTTGTGCTAATACATTTAAATCTGATACTACATCCGCAGTTCCTAAAATTCCAAGATCAGTAACAGTAGCAGCGTTACCAAGTAACCCCATAGCTGTTACATTGTCTGCCGTTCCTAACACTCCCATAGCAGTAACATTAGCCCCTGTAGCAAGGACATTCATATCTGTTACAACATCTGCCGTGCCAAGGGTATTCATATCACTAACCACATCAGCCGTACCAAGTACGTTCATATCTGTGACCACATCCGCAGTACCTAGTATTGACATATCTGTTATTACAGCAGCAGCAGATAATAAATCTATGTTTGTCTGCGAACCAGAAGTAGGTGTAGTTCTTACCCAAGCAGAACCTGTGTAAACCATCATTACGTTATTAGACGTATTGAAATACAAAGCTCCTGTAAGTAAACTAGACCCATCATTATCAACTGAAGGGTCACTTGACTTTTGCCCTAAATACCGATCATCGAAATTATCGTAACTGGTAGCAGCATTACTAGCTGAAGTAGATGCTTCCGATGCTTTAGTGGTTGAAATAACCGCTTGAGCGGTAGAAATTCCAGCCTGTGTCGTTGCCGTTGATGCCGATGTCGATGCGCTAGAAGCCGATGTAGATGCCGAAGATGCCGAAGTAGTAGCAGAGGCAGCATCAACAATTAAAGTCCATTTAGCGACATCTGTGTTGCTTGAAATTGGTTGAGATCCGCTTGAAGTATGAGCCGTAATACAAATATAAATATTATTATTTGATGTATCTTTGATTAGATCTCTAACCACATAGGCTGTAGTTGCAGCCCAGTTACCTTTAAGTGTACCTATCTCTTGTGTTGCTTGTAGGTCACCAGCAGCATCAAAAGCTAGTAATTTGTTTCCTCTTTCAGCAACTGTTTTGGTGATAGTAACTACGCCTGCATCACCTACTGATTCACCAAACCTAAATATATCAGCCGTTACAGAGTTATCCACATCCTGTACAAGCATGGTTAATTTGTCCAATGCGGATTCATGAGTTTCCGCAGGGAAACTGTCGTTCTCTACATAGTCAGTAGCTTGTGTCTTAGAGATATTTCTTGCAATAACAACTGGAGATAAATTAGCAGGTACATTCCCTGATGTAAAAGTTACATTTCCTCCTGATGCTCCACCTGCACCACTTACTGTATAGTGGGTAGTTAATGTCTTTAGTACTCCGTTGTCATATACTTTAAGTTCTGAGTCTGCAAATATCTTATAAGTATAAGCAAATATGGTTGTTGATCCGTTTCCTGTGTAACTTACCTTAGATGTTAATGTTGATATAGTCATTGTTAACTTACTCCTGCTTGAGATCTATCTTTTGCGAATTGAACTGGTGGTTCGTTTAAAATATTTGGCGCTCTATCAAATATGCGAAATTTTGCTATCGTTCTTTCCCTAGCGTCTGTTTTAAATTCTCTATGTATCTCTAATAATTTATCTTGTTGTGATGGGTTAGTCTTGTCATAGCTACGCATTGGGGCTTTTTTGTAGCTTTTTTTGTCTATTTCATTTTTCCAAGCCTGTTGTTGAGTCCGACCATTTCTTTTGAGCTTACCAATAAGTTCTGTATAGTAGTCATATTCGTAGTGTCTCATACGCACAGGTATACCAGTTGTAGGCTCCCTGACTATATCATTAGGTTTACTAAGTGGCAAACGGATTCTTTCTATTTCAACATCGACCTTAGATGATTTATCTTCCCTAACAGCCATAAAAGACATAGCGCCACCAGTTAACCAATGTGGTAGACCGAATGGTGTTACCCCTTTTTTAGCAGCTTCCTCTGTTTCATGGTAGTTGACTATATCTCCGTTGTAGTTACGGCTTGGTGGCATAATCGAACCTTTTCCTGTAGTTATACCCAACATTCTAGCAGCAATCCCAGAATAATCTGACGGGACTCCCGTGAACTTATTCTCAGGATTAATTTTATATGTCTTGTATTCTGGCTTCATTGGTTCATATGCCTTGGCTACTGATCTAACAAAAGCAGGCGTTGTTATACTTGCTATTAAACTATTAGCTGAATTTTGAAATTCCCATGGTTCAACTTTGTCACTTGCAGCTAAGTCTAACAATTTGTGCATGTTGGGCATCCAAGATGTATTAGAAAGCATCTGCTTCATAGACCATACAGTTTTCCATATATGCTCACCAACAGTCCTTTCATCCCAAGTATCAATCATTTTAGATACATCAGCACCCGATGTTAGTATGTTAATATAAGGTTGCAACCTAGATAAATCTACCCAGTATTTACCACCGTGGTCGTCAACATGACGAAGAGACATAGGAGGTGCAACATCTCCTTCTGTTTGTATACGCCTTTGCGACCATTCAGATTCTCCAGAGTCTGTCAGCATTCCATTGTTGTATAACTGCGCTCCCAAATACATCATCATAGAACCGTATGCTAACCGACCTATCTCCTCCATTCTAACAGAAGGGGCTGCCTTATAGAGAGAGTTTTTTCCCACTATATTACCAAGGCTCATAGGAGAATATCTAACAGCCATTTTAGGAAGATTTGACAATACCTTGACAAACGGAACTTGCAGTTTAATTATGGGAGATAGATAAGGCACGTTGTTTTGTAGCCCTTGCACAAATTTACCTGCCCTACCAAGTTCTTGTTGTAAAACATTCAGTAATCCTTGTTCTAAACTACGCTCATGTATTGTCTGACCACCTTCGTTAGCTAGGTGTTTAGTAGGGTTATCGTAGATATCTTGTGTAATTTTAGTGAATTTCTTAAAGTCAAACTTCTGACCCTTCATCTGTTTCATTGCGCCACGATAAGCCAACATAGACCTCTCTGTTTCATAGGACACAACCTTAACAAATTCATCCCCACCCAGTAGTAAACGGTTTGTTAATCTGGCAGCTTTCCCCACAAAATCAACAGCTAACCCGATAGAAAAGTTTTCTATTCCAGCTTTCTCAGCCGTTAGGTTTCTTAATCCTGTGTAGTTTTCCATCTTAGCACCAGTAAAAGCCTTAGAAGATTTACCTGTTACAGCAGCTACAGTACCCAAGCGTATAGCTGTTACAATAGAAGTTAATGCTCCATACACTCCTACCATTGCTTCTTCCATTCGTATATCACCATGTCCTGTGACTGTGCTGGCTATGCCAGAAATTTGACGGCTTGCTATGTTTGATCCAATATTTAATATTCCTGTAGTAAGATTTAACATCTGCAATGCAGGGTTACTAAGTAATCCCAAGCCAATCCATCCTTCAGCGAACCCCTCAGAAAACCCTGTCTTCCCAAAAGAGTCAACCGCTCTTGCTAGTCCTGCACCACCACGCTCCTTTAAAGCTGTGCTAAGTGCTATGGCTAGTCGTATAGTATCGTCTGGCGTTGCATGTTCAGATTCTTGCATGATTTTAGCGAATGAAGGAGATTCTAGTATCTCATCAAACTTATCTTGAGAAAATCTAAGCGCAGCACCAGTACGCCCCCAAACCTTCTTAACGTCTTTTAGTTGCTCACGCAATCCTGCATAGTTGTATAAGGTGCGGAACATATTAGAAGCAGCAGCAGAACCTTCTTGAGAACCTACTGAATTTGCTGGTAATGAACCCATGCGCTGTAAGGCTAAAATAAGGTCATCGTGTGCCGATCTAGCTGCTACACTATAAGCTATGGCTATAGGGTCACTAACAGGAGATCCTTTTATACGGTTCATAAGCCTGCTTAAATCATCCCCCCACATATCATCTAGTATTTTGTCTGCTTCCTGACGCATTGCTTTGAGACTTTTACCTTTCTCTTTCTTCCCTGTAGATTTAGCGGTGCTTTCTAAGACCTCAATAATATCGTTGGCAACGGATACCTTTTCCATTAGAGTTGGTGCGGTGTCCATGCGTTCTTTGAGGCTACCGTCATCCCACATGGATTTTAATTTTCCTAATCTAGAAGCAGTCCCACCAGTTACAAATTCATCACCATGCAACTCTGGAAGAGTGTCATACCTCTGACGTGGTACACTAGCAGGAGAATCTACAAACTTACCGTCTGCATCAATGAACCCAGTTTTTGTTCCTGCTTTTATCTCAGTAGCCCCTGCTCCATGAACCTCTATTAAATCTAGATGACTATAAATTGTACGCCCTGCAACCTTTTCTCCAACCTTTGCAGAATATAGTTTACCCTCATGCTCAATGGCTATGACACCTTCTTTTACAGTTGTACCTTCTGGTACAAGTCTAAGAGCAAACTCTGACATTTCTTCTTTGCTTCTAATAATTTGTTTAAATCCATGACCTACACGTTCTTGAGTGATAAATTCAATGCTACCATCTTCTCTTGAGCTTATCTTAAGGAGTCCTGTCTTCTCATCTTCAGAAAGAATCGTACTACCCTTACCCTGTGCATTCATTTTTAGGCGTTGCTTTTGAGCAAGTATGTGTTTCTCCATCCCAAAAGCTTGAACTATTTTTGCTGCAAGTGGTTTTGCTGTCCAATTGTGTACTGATAACCCCAGTTGTTTAACGATAGGTAATATATATTTGTCGATGCCTGTCATAACTATATGCTCACCAAGAGCATTCTCTAGCCTCTTCCTTGCATTAGTTTTATCCCCAAATTCTGTAGATTTTAAAAACTCCCCCACCGTACCACCTAGTTGAGCATCAATGGCTTTAAGTGCAACTAAACCACCACCTATATCATCAGCCATATAGCCAGTACCACCCGTTAGTAGGTAAGCCAATTGACCAGAAGTTAAATCCTTTTGAAGCCAATCCTGCATCTTTTGTTTTTTAATGTTACTCTTATTGACTTTGGGTAAATTTTTAACACCTTTAGTTCCTGCTATAAATCTAGGTGCTTTGTCAAAGACTTTCATTGTGGTTGCAGCACCTGTAGCCATTCTTGCCAACTTGAACCATCCTAAAAATGGAACCATGAAATGACCAAGCTCACGACCAAATTCTTTTGCTGGGCCTGCATCTTGCATCAACCAATCACCTAGAAAACTAAATACCCTAATGTCATCCTCTGGGTCTGTACTAAACATGTTGGCAGTATTCATAAAAAACGCAGCCGTATCATCCACAGAGTACATTCCCCCTGCTATAGCTCCAATAAACGCATCTCCTACAACGTCTGCTGCCTCCCAAATGAAAGGCATTTCTTCTTCTTCTTCAATCTTGGCAGGGATTATTGGTGGTGGCGGTGGGTTAACTTCACGTGCATATTGTTCCAACCGCATATTATGTATTTCTTGAACTTCATCGGTATTTGACAACTCCTCTGCATATGGAGCCATAGGTTCCTCAGATGCTTCTTCTGCGTCAATCTCAGCATTCCTAATTTTTACCTCACGTGCCTTGGCGTTTTTTTCGTTAAAGTACGGTTCTATAAAATCACCCCGTGCCAAGTCGTTCTGCTCTACTTCAGCTTTTGGCTCATCTTCTATGCGTGTTGGTTCTACCATTGATTGTTCCTTGTATGATTATAATCTGTCTCTCATATTCCCAAGCGAATAAGGCACAACATCACCTACTTTAATCTCACCAAACATTTGTCGTCTTATATCATTTTCAATTTCTGCCAAGTCATCAACCTCTACTTTTTTACCACGAAACTGCATATAGACAGGTCTTATTCTACCTTCTTTCTCCACTAAATCACTACCTACATGAGTTGCCAACTTAGCTTCACTCTTAGCCTTTGCTTTGACTAAGATACCTAGTTCTTGTTTTGTAATTGGGCCTTTAATTTGTACTACCTTACCTGCTCTGCCTATGTTTTGCTGATTCTTGAACCCATGTTTAAGAACTTTTTCCATTCCTTTTTGCATAAATATCTGCTGAACAAAATCAGCAACCTCACCCACTAAACCCTTTTCTTTAAACCCAAGACTAAGTCCTTCTTGAACGCCAGACTTACCTACCTTACTGCTCTTGCTTTCAAGTTTTAACCAAGCTTGTATTGCCTTTATAGGGACTGCTGCCCCTGCTATTTGGGGGATAGGCATGAAAGATAAAACATTAATTATGTCTTCTTTAGGTAACGCCATGATTGCATCAACTACATCGTTCCCTTCTTTACTGGCCTCAAATGTCTCAGTTTTTGGATTCCATGTTTTAACCGTTGCACCTTTTTGATTTGGTGGGGTTTTCATTTTAGGTACTGGTTGTTCTGGTTGTTTTTCCCAAGTAAAGCCAAAAGGCTCTACAATAGGTTTTTTCATTCTTATAGAATCTCCAGCAAATATTTGATCTGCGTTTTTAATCTGAGGGTTTAACTCCATGAGAGATTCCATATCAACTCCTTGCGATTCAGCTATCTCAGATAACGTATCACCAGTTTGAATGGTATGGTATACGTTGTCGTCTTTATCATCATAGGGTGACATCACTTTACCAGTAAGTATGCCATATTCCTTCATAGTGTCAGACATCCATTTAGGGACTGTACGCTCTATATCATCGTCCATGACATCTGTAGCTGTCCCAGATTTAGCCTCTAATGCTTCTAACTGTTCTGGTGTATATTTATCAAATGACTCTTGACCTGCTTGGACATCTGCCTCTTCTTGTAGTGCAGCGTCTATGTCTGGGTGAGCATAGCTGCCTTGAGTTTCCTTTAACCAAGGGAACTGTACTTGCTCATTGATGACATCTTTGACAGGAGCTTGAGGGTCTACTCCTAAAGACTTTGCGACAACGTCACCTGTGTCTTCTGTTGTCTCTTGCTCAATCATTCCGTTTCCCCATGACATTTTTATTGTTATTTACCTTGTCTACATTCTCTTGTTCCTTTACGTACTCTTTTTCCCTAGCATTAAATCGCTCCCACTCTGGCCCAGAATAGAGTCGCTGCCTAACAACAGTCTTAATATCTTGGATGTAGGCTCTGAACTGCCTGCTAAATTCGGATGTATTCGTTCTCTGTTCCCAATCGATTACTGAATTTCCACCTTTCTCATGCTTAATTATCTCTGAATAAAATGGAGTCTCAACCTTCTCCCCATCTGCGTTTGTATATTGACTATGATGTTTGATAGATTCGGTCTTCTCTTTGTTGTAACGCTGCGATTGGCCTGCGGAATTGATATCCCTCATAATAGCCCCAAGCATTTCTGCCTCAAATTTTCTAATTATATCGTACTCCTGTTTAGCGTGATCTAGGAGACTTTTATTTGAGCCTGAGTATGCCCTGTAGTTAAACTTACCTCTGTCTTCAATAGGGATTCCCCATTTCAAATAGAACTCAGTCGGAGGTTTGCCAGACTCTCCACCACTATTTTCCCCACCAATCATCTCAGTAAGCATACCCTTAATCTCATCTTTGGCATTGCTACCTCCGTTGTAACCCTTGGATAAAACGTCATGAGTTCTTCTATAGAATGCTTTAATAGCATCTCTAGTTGGCTTATGAGTAATACCTTGGTCTTTCAACAAAGTTTCAATCCTATCTATGTTATACGAATTTGTTGCTGTATTATACATACCGTAGTCTGACCCACTAGCTGTACCTGATGCTATTGCTTGTGCTATCTTACCATCTTGAGATGTCCACTCTGTAAATACAGACTGAATACGATTAGCACCTTTCCATTGGGTGTATTCCGTTTCCCTTCTAGCCAGTTCAGAATACTGAACGCTTGCCTCTAAATACTGCATATGTTCTTTGTGGCTCTCTGGAGTCAGTTCCCCATCCTCCATTAGAATGTCATATTTTGTTCTTTCTATACTTAGAGCCTTTTTGTGTAAATTTTTTCCTGTCGTTTCGTTGACTGTGTCTTCAGTATTTTTTGCTCTCATTTTTGCTGTACGTGCTGTATTAAATTCTTCTACGATTTGCTCTACCTTAGATTCATCTATGTTATTACCTAGCATTCCAACCCTAGCTTGAATATGAAATAAGATTTGATCCTCATCTAAATCTCTGTAAGGTAGACCTGTTTTCTCATCCGTGTATTCAAACTTACCTTCTGAGATATCATCACCAAATTGTCGACCCATTAGTTTAGCCCGTGCCATGTAAGCTTCGGTAATAAACATATCTGTGGCAGCATGAAACTGGTCTTTATTCAAAGCTCCAATCTTATACCTGTCTTCTAATAGCTGTATACCTATATTTAGCTGTTTGGTGGGATCTATTGCTGCTTTTCTTCCAAACTCATCTAAATTTAGTTTATACCTCAACTGTAAATCAGCATCAGTTTCAGTAAACTGAGCAATATTTGCTTGTACTTCATAAGTACTAGCTTTCGTTAGTGAACGTGAAAGCATATCCAATCCAACTCTTTGTTCTTTTGGCGTTGCAGAAGGGTATATCTTATTATATTGGGAACCAAAGGCAGTAATACTGGCACGATATCTCTCTACTACGTCATTCTTTTGTTCATAGGTACGTGTTTCTGACATTTCACTAGCAAATATGGCATCATTTTCCTGCAAATCTCTTTCTAATAAATTGACCTTATATTGTTTATTGATGTTTTGGGTGACCTTAACAGCTTCAGCCACTGTAAAAGCCATGTTCGTTAGCTCATTAGTGACAGCCATCTCTGCTTTAGCATTCTCCTGCCCTATTTCATAAGGCATATAATCTACTTTCAAAGCTCCAACATTGTTACCAATCCGACTAGTGGTTGGTAGCAATACAGGTTCTTGAACAGATTTTCTTTGGTCTACTTCTAAACGTCTTCCTAATTTAGCCATAGTTTAGTACGATATTGGGTTGCTCATGCCAAGTTTTGGAGAAGGACTACTCATGCCTACACCAGCGCCAGAACCACCACCACCTGCAAATGCACCACCAGAAGCAAGACCACTAACACCGTCTGCTATACCACCTATTAGTGCTGCATTAGCTGCTTGTTGTGCTTGATAGGCTTTAGAAGCCCCTGCGTAGTAGTTCATGTTCCCTTGATTAATAATACTAGCTCTTTGAATATCTGAGTTATACTGCCCCATAAAAGCTTGTTGCATCATATTGTTGTAGTCTACCTTACCTTTGTATCGGGTCATTTCTGCTGCTTGTTCCGTCCTAGATACTGCTTGATATCCTCTTTGTTCTATGTTAGCTAAATTTAAAGCAGCAGCATTAGCATCAGCCATTGCTACTACAGCAGGACTACCTGACATCGTAACCCCAGAGTTACCCCACTTAGCTCTTTTCTCAGAGGTGAATATGTCGTACTGCCTCTCAGCCATAAAGAAATCAAATTCATTCTGGTCTTCTATTTGGGTTGCTTGCCTGTCTATTAAGTAAGCATTGTAAACAGACTGCTCTCCTACTATGTCGGCATTACGTTCATCAATCGCCCTAACAATACGACCACGATCCTGTTCCATCTGAGCGTTGATCTTTGATATCTGTGCGTTGTACTGTGCCGTAGCCATTGCAGACTTAGCGGAATTTTGCCCTGCTTTGTAACCACTTGCTCCTTTTGCTACTGAGGCTCCTGCCACAATTGCCATGGTAACTGGTTCCATTACTTCTCCTCCCAGATAGCGTACATACAATTATCCATTGTTCCACCACAATAGTTGTGCAAAGTGCCTTCGTATTTAAATCCTAGATATTTTACAAATCTATGTAACATCTCATAATCCTTTACAACTTGGGCTTGTACCCGTTTTAACTTATACTTTTCACGAACGTACTTCAAGTAGAACTTACATATCTTAATGTACGAAAATCTTAGAGATGGAATCTGTGGAGAACCTATAACCCAAACTTCTCCAACTCCCTCCCATAGTATGTTGATACCACCTATTAATAAAATCTTTCCATCTAAATAGCATGTGTAAGCTTCTATTGCTTCTCTTCCTATTGCATCAGCCCATTGTGTATCTGATAATTTAACGGCTGCTTTTACTGTGTCATCATGTGGTCTAACAACCAATTCCTTAAAATGGTCATGTTCGTAAGGAATGATCTGTATTCTACCACATTGTTTTAATGGTGGTTCAGTCTGATACATTAAGTTCGCCTGTTAATGATATTAACGTCATACCAAGCGGTTGCTCCTGTTTAATGGTTAAAGAAGAATCTGATTCTTTCCATCCTAAATTTGTGACATCATGCTGTCCTGTAAACGTAGGAGGGGCTGAATCCATAGGATCTCCACCAGAGCGAAGAATCAACTGCTTGTCATTTACGGAAATACCAGAGGTTTGATATAAGTTTAATATGATTCTACTCCAAGATTTCTTCTTACCAAAAGACGCACCATCTTTCTGGGGTACTTCTGGAGGAAGTGTTACAATCTCAGTTGTGTAAGGAAGACCAATGTATGCTGTAGAAACAGTCTCAGATATAGTTACAGAACCACCAGAGACTACTACACTTGGGTAGACTGCATTGTCTCCAACTATAGATACTGTTTGACCTTCTAAATGAGCTAACCCAGAAAAAGCACTAATCGGAGAACCTGAGTAAGTCAACCCAGAATCTACAAATATCTCTGGATCTAGGTATTCAATGTATCTTACTGTACCGCCATTAATCGTTCTCTTAACGCTCATCCATAATTCATCAGATAACCCATCCGCAGAAGGGATTACAGCAACACTTTCAACTTCCGTGCCTGTACCACCAACGGGATGTTGATGCCAAGCCACTACTTGTTGATCTCTTTGGTAAGTTAGTCCAATAAGAAGCCCATCAGAACGAACAGCCCATATAATTGAATCTGGTTCTTGCTGATAAGCCATATCAGCAATACCATCCCCAGTAATATCTTCTGCCAGTATAGTTAAATCAGGTGCTACAAATCCTTCTACGTTCAAATCAAAAATCATTTGACGTATTTTTTTAGTAGCTCTTTGGTTGAATAAAACAGCCCTACCAGAAGTCACTGGTATTACTGTACTAGAGCCGTACTTTGTTTCTTGAACAACCCTTACATTAGACGGAGTAACGGGTGCGCCATTCCCATGGAGCTTAAATTCACCACCTACAGTACCAATCAATAACACATCAGATGCTTTCATCCAGCGTATAACATTCACGTCATCTGTAGCTAATGTAAACTCTACTGATTCATCATCCAAGCCAGTACCTTGATTCATATTTAAAAAATCACCTGACTTGCTTGCCCAGATTGTTTGTGGGTTATTGTCTGTTCCACCCCAATATAATCTTTCCTCAAAAAATGTAACCGATCTAGGATATTCACCTGCGCCACCTACAAAATTAGAAGGAGCAGACGCAAATGATATAGTAGCTAGAGTCCATGATACATGGCTAGTTCTTGTTAGTTTACGTGGGGCATGAGAAGGATGAGCTATATACAGCGTATCAGCAGATTGAGCAAGATATAAGTCAGATACTTGTGCCGTTGTGTACGGAGTTACAACCTCTACTACATCACCACCAGTTTGTATTTGACCGTTATCTTTATAAAATCTTATATATAAGTTACCAAACTCTAGGATATAGGCTTGGGTAACACTAAATTCAAATCTAGCTAAACGTATTTTTGCGTCTTGGGTAGCAATCTTAACTGACACTTCATCGACAGTATGTGTAGCACCTAAAATATGTTTAAAGCCAATAAAAGTTGCTGTGCTAAGAGCAGTAAACTCTATAGTATGAGTAGCTACGGAGTAAGATGTTGAGGCTAATATATCGACAGCACCAGTAGTTGTTCCAATTTGAACGCTGACCGCACCTGTCCCAATAGTAAAACTCAGTACATATAACTTGCCAGCTACTGTAACTATTTCATCTTCTGCCCAACCATAATTACTAGCATCGACAGATACTATATTCATTAAATTCGTAGAGTGTGCTATCGAACTACCAGATCCTACAGTCTTATCTGTCCAACCTGTAATATTAGATGCGAATGTGCCATTAGCTACTAATTCAGAACCACTAGGGATTCCTTTGACTCCTGCTACATAGTGGAAACCACCTCTACGCACAACACCACCATGCGGTAAGCTGTAGGCATTTTTCTGTGTCTTCAGTCCGTTGTTGTATTTATTTATGTCAACTCTACCATGCAGACGTGGTGATAACTGACCTGCTGTAAAGTTAGTTTGTATCGGGAATACTTTAGCCATTTATCTCAATCGTAAGTCTGTGAGTGCGTCTGTTACAATCGTTTCTGGGGTTCCTTCCTGTGAATCAATTGTCCTAGCTTCTCTTACTATTGATTCAAACATTGCTCCCATCTGAGACATAACTGTATGTGATCGTGTAATAGGGTATGCAAGTTTCCATGCTATTCTAAAAACAATAGCTTGATGGAGTAGAGCATCAAACAATGTAGCGTCTTCTAATCGTTGAATATAGGTTATATCTACCGTTGATTCTTCCGTTAGAAGTTCTCTGCCTTGTATTGCGTGGTCTAATTTGATATCACCAGATACCGTTCTTACATCTAGTATACGTAAGCAATAGGGATCGGTGGGTAGGGTAAATTTAAAAGCCCAATCTATAATTGGTGCAGTCGCTAGTGATGCTAGATTCGCTGTGGTTATAGCGCAGTTCCAGCGATGACTTCGTAATACTGCATCTCTTTCACCATCAAAGAAACGATTAACAAGCACCGCATTAGAATCATTATCTGTAAAACTTGTAATAGAGTTTGCCCCTAGCATTAACAGGGCTTCATTTGCTATGTCTACTTTGGAAGCCATATTAGTATGTCCAAATAACAGGGTTAGTTTTTTTGTAATCTATGTCAAGATGGATAAAAGATTTCGCTATTCCTACACGCATCCATCCCATCTCTAAAATTGTACGTATCAATCGGTGTCTTAAGACTGCATCATCCATTGCTATATCAACAGCTAAACCAGTTAGATGCGAAGAATTTTCAGATCCACCAGAAGCCTTATTCCAAGTAGGACATCTTACCCCACTTGTGACCGTCATTGGACAACCATACTCTGATCTTGTTATCTGTAAATCCTCAACTAGTTTAACACTAATGTCCTTCAAACCACATCCACATTTGCAAGCAAATTCAGCTTCAGAGAAATTTCTTGTGATTTGTACACCCATTTATTTACCTTTTATTTTTTTCTTCTTAGGTACTGGTGGTCTTCCTTTTTTTGTGCCGTAAGTTCCTTTTCCTGCTGGCATATCATTCTCCTTAAAAAGTAAGGCGATGGCTCCGAAAAGCCACCACCAAACAGTTAGTTAGGATCTGCGTACATTACATGAAAATCAAACGTATCTGCTGCTAGTGCGGTTCCTGCTCCCAATGCGAAAGTCAGAACTAGTTCACCAGTTGTCAAATACCCTGTATCATGCGTTCCACTTTCATGGAAATTAGTAACAGTTCTTGCTGAGTCAGCAGCAACTGCACTTATAAACGCATCTGCATCTATTGCAACCGCAGCCCCAGTACTCTGGGTTGTATGTGCTGCGTAACCAACATTTACAGTAGCCGATGATTCAAGGTCACTGATAATGACCATTGACTGCGGTAAAATGCGTACACCAGAAGGGATAACCATAACCGACACCACGTCTCCATTGTCAAGAGCAGCACCAGTAAATTGCGCATACCGATACGTAACTCCACTCCAAGAAGAAGGGGCGTTTTTGGTTCCTGCACCATCCGTAGCGTTAGTGTATTCTGTACCTTTTAATTCAGCCATCTTACACCTCCGTTAGGAATCAGTACAGGCAATCTCTACAACCTTTTCGTCTTCGATGCGAACCGCACCTAGACACATCTGGGCATAGACCTGTGTACTATGGTTTTTATCTGCACGTTCAGAGATTTCTGTCTTAACGTCCATTCCCATGCTTAGACCAATTCCTTCAGGAATCCATGCTAAACATAGCGTATTACTACTTGAATCTACTCCTAAACGCTCTGAACGGTGGAATTTGAAACCCAAGAAGGTATCAATATCCCCTGCTACTAGAGCTTTCACCGTATTGTAATCTGAACTTTGAATTTGAGAATCCCCTAGGAGATCATAAAATTGATTGCTCTTCATAACAATGTGGCGTGGTAGATCAGGATCAACATCAGAAGCATCCAAGATTTTCTTAGCTTGCATTAACTTATCGATGTTCATATCAACTGCTGAACCACTTCCTACAGCAACTTTTTGAGCAGCAGGTAAGGCTACGTTAGATGATGCGTCATTCTCATCAATCGTTGTAGCGTTACCAGACATAGCAGCGATGATTATATCATCCATCTTTCGCCCCATTGCCCATACACCAGCTTTCATATAGTCGGAAGCAGGATCAGCTAACATTCGGACTTTATCTGCCTTGTCAATCAAGTCAGCCCAATTGTAGTCATCCATGCTCACACGTCTACGTGAGTGTGGTGTAGAGATTAATGGAGTATCAGAATGTCGGCTTGTAATCTTTTGAGCCGATGTGCTACCTATTCTGTCAAAATGGTCATATTTACCTACTACATCCGCATTTAAACGAACATAGTCACGCAAACGTGAACCCTTTTGCTGTACCAAGTGAATAAAAGTGTCCCTAAACTTCTGGACAAATGCTTTATTGACTTCAGTACTCATAATACACCTCTTATTTTAAGAGATAAAAAGGAAGAGTTATCTGCACCATGCAGGCTCTTATTTGCGTGAAGACCTAGTTGTCCTTTTACGGGCTATTTTCTTCACAAGTTGGGGAGTGTAAACTTCTATAGGGAGTCTGACTGCCGAAGGACACATTCCATAAAATGTATCTGCCGAAGTCTTCGTCTGGTAAGAGTTACAAAACCCATATTTCTCTGGAGTGGTCTTTCCTTTTTCCTCATCAACACGTCTGTCTTTGTAGGTAAAGTGCGAACACTCAGAGCAAATTATATTCTCAATCATTCCTCACTCCTGTATACCACATCGTAGAGATTATCCCTATAAGCAATTGCTTCTTCATGCTTAATGTGTTTGGGGTCAAACAATGCTTCATGGTATTTATGCTTGGTATCTTTCATTATTGCATCTATTTCAATTCTAGCAGAATCTGAATCTATTGAACCAGTATCTCTACCAGAGCCTGACATTTCTGGCTCATTGAATGCTGTCCCTATCTTATGTAGAAACTTAATCATTCCAACATTATTAGCTATACCGTTCTCATTAACGAAAGCTTTTAGGTCGTCATCAGCAAATCTATTAAAGGCACGTCTTGATAATGCAAGATTTTTATCGTATTCTTGTGGCCCCCATTCTTTCTTAAGGGTAGTTTCAGCAGATATACGTGCTTGTCCCATAGCTGCATCACCATCAATCATAGCCCCATTTATCATATCAGTATAAAAGTCAACTGCTTTCTGGGCTTGATTATTAGTAAATCCTTGACTGAATGCTTGATTTCTAAACTCTAGGATCTTTTGTTGATCCGCAGGATTAGCAGAAAAGCGTTCATCAATTACCAGATCATACTTGTCTGGAGATTCTGGACGACCTACCTTAGTAAAGAAGTCACTACGTTCTTCATCAGAAGAATCATCAGTAGGTACTTTAACCCTAGAACCTAACATTTCTTGCATAGAAAGATAGGAACTACTTAGTCCACCCACATCCTTAAACTTCTGTAGGGTTGCGTTTTCCTTAAGATCATCAGGCAAATAACGTGATTGCCAAGAATTATCTTCTGGTGTTGCTACTTCCTCTGTGATGAGATTATCGTTTGTCACGGTCGCATCTTCAGTCATAAGTACATCTCCTTTAATTGTTTACAAGCTATAGCAGCTTTATCAAAATACCCTTGTTTAGTCATCGTCTTACTATGTACTTCATCAAACATCTTTTTAGTATTACATAAGAATGGTCTTGTAGCATATATAGAACACTTGTTATCTGCTGTAAGATCAGGACAATCTAAAACCTTACAACAAGCTCCACACTCATCGCATGGGAAATTCCACTCTGTTGTTTCCATCCTATTCTTCGTAGGTTGTTTCTTGTTGCACAGTTGGTTTAACTTCTTTGAATGCCTTAATTTGTGCTTTGATTCCTAACACTAATCCACGACCACCTTCATTGAAGTACGTAGAGTAGGGATCATTTGGTACGGCTGATATCTGGTTAGAGTACATTTCATCTAAAAAATCTAGAACACGTTCTCCATAAGTTCCAGAAAATGTTTTGACTATAGCTTCTCTGATCTCAACCAATTCTTCATTATAACGGGAACGCATCTGGGCCTCCTAGAGCTTTAACCATTGGAGCAGCTTTTCCTGCACCTTCAGCTACCTGAGATGCTTGCTGCATTTGTTCCTGCATTTTCATTTGTTCTTGTCGTTGTTGTCGTAGTTGTGCTATTTCTTCCTGTGAACGCATTATTTGATTCGGTACAGCCATCCTTTCGCCAATGATTTGTAAAGCCTCATCCATATTAATAAGGTCAAGCACGTCAGGTGAAAACGATGCCATATTGGCAGCAACCCCAAGCCATTGTTGAATACTTGTGACATCTTGTATCTTTTGATTTTTAGCCAATTGACCAACATATGACACTTCAATTTCATCGATGCCCTCCAAGGCTTTCGGGGTAGGTGGTAAAACACCTGACCTATTCATTATACCAAAACTACGAATAATTAATGGTGTTAGAACCTCACTCTCAAACCTTGCTACAGTAGGGCCAAGTAGTTTTTGTATTTGTTCTCTAACAGTAGCTACCTCTTCAGCCGTCATGTTTAGCTTTTCTGGTAAAACCAGTTGATCTGCTAAGAAGATACCTCTAATTGATTTTTTAAGTTCGTTTGCTTTTAGAGAAGATAGATCAAATCGTCCTTCAAATCTAAGGAATTTAAATCTTTCTGGTTCTCTAGAGTAGTTAATAGCGGAAGGAGTCATTCTAAAAGTTCCAATGATACCTTGATCGGGTGCTATTAATGGTGGATGTACAGCAGTTGCTAATCCCTTAAGTTCTAATTCACGTATTTTGTTAATTGTTTTAATGTCTGGCATTGCGATATCCGCAGGACTTCTACCCCATAACTCTCCTGATGATTTCTCAAACCTACCTATAACGTAAGGAAGTTCATCAAAACCACTTTCTCTCACTAAGGTTTTAGAATCTACATGAATATCAAGGGCTGCATAACGCTTGTTTAGAGCGTCTTGCGAACCTGCCTTGTAGTCTTCCCTTGGCATCAAAGCACGAACAAAAGTAAACTTTTCATGTGGCCTTTCCTTGCAAGCCTTTTTCACCTTGTCGGGTAGTTTACGCATTCCAAACATCTGCTTGGCTTGCCGTGCTGTAAATGTGTACTCCCAGAATACTGTGTCTGGATGTCCTCTCTTATCTTCTGCAAAACAAAACTGACCTGTAGGAATAGAAGTGAAAACTAATCCACCAAATCCTTCGCTGTAAGCATCGTTCTCTTCTAATAAAATATTGATTGTACCAAAGGAAGTGAAATCTAAAAACGCTTCACCAATAGCAGTATAGAAATTACTTTCGTGCATACCAAAAAACATCTTTTGGGTTACATCATGAAACCAACGCTTAACTTCTGGGTCTTTATTTAATGGGGCTAGTGCATGTCCTGACGGTATGCCCAAACCAAACCAAACTACAGATTGTGGGACAAGAGCATTTTGCATAGACATAGCCATAAGACGGCTTGCTTCTGGTGCGGATGAATCAAATAATTTGTTGGTATGGCGTTCAGCCCCAATAATTGTAGAGCTATCTACACCCTGTTTTCGTGGTCTTATAAAATCTCTTACATCTCTAAAGAAAGGCTCCCATAGCATACGGTCTTCTTTTAGAACATCATATTGTCTAAGAATATCTTGGACTGAATACCTATAAGCCATGTTATGCTCCTAGTAGCGTTTTTTTGTCTGAATCATCTCCAGCCCCACCTAAAACTCCTTCTGGTCTTTTTATAGCTCTTTTGCCTAGCTTAATACGACCTTTTTGTAGAGTTGGTACAGGATCTCTATTGGTAAAATATTTTCCTGTGTTAGCCTTGACATCTTTTAATGTGATGTCTTTGTTACTTGCATAACCAGAGAGTAGTTCATTAGGTACTTTACCCTCACTAATAGCCCCATAGAAAGAACCCGTTGCGGATCTTCTCTTTACATTCTCTGGGTTGTCATACATGTAATCTACATAATCTTTAATGCCATCTACACGAAACTCTTCATCTCTTATACCTTGTAAGCGCTTACGTTCTTCATCTTGTTGTCTTTGTATCGCTGCGTAATCAGGTTGTGGTGGTGCGGAACTACCCCCAAACCAACTCTTAAATTTACCCATAGTATTACTCCATCTTAAGTGATAAAACAGGGCCATGTTCCACCAACCCAGACTTCTTCATTAGATTAATAAATAGTTGTTGTTCTTTTTCTTCAAGCCCAGCAGTAGCTGTAGCGAATACATGAGAGCAATCCTGTTCTTTAGCCCACTTCAATGCGTAAGCTGCTAGTTTTCTACTAGCATCTGTTCTCCTACCAGATAAAAATACAAAAAACTTCCCTATATAACAGAACGGTCTGTCATGGTACTCTAAACTTCTAGCTAATATTACATATCCTATTATTTCGTCATCCTTCTCAGCAACTGCAATGGCACAACCGTCATAATAGATGTGGTTGTAGATATACTTAAATGAGTTTTCTTCGTTATATACAAGCCCGTAGTCGCTTTCTTCATTAATTGCTTTAGTTAAATGTACTATTTCACTAGCATCATCAGGTAATGCCAATCTAACCGTACTGTTAGTTATCTTTTTCAAGACGATAGGAGTCCTTTTTCAGATTTATTACCTACAACCTTCTTCTTATAGAACAAACTTGGCTTGTTTATCTCTTCCTCTGTAGCAGCACCTAGTCCTAAAGCCCCACCTTCATTGATAATGGTGTTTTCTCTGGTATCGGTAGACGCTAGTCGTGCCATCTTCCTTCTTTTCTCATCATCTAATTTTGCTTGTGTAATTGCAGCAGGCTCTGGTAGCTCAGTCTTAGGAGGCAGGTAGTCTGCTTCCTTTGGTGCTGGCATCATCATAGGTGCTGGCATTGCAGGCATTGATCCTTTACCACCCATATCTATCTCCTAATTAAAAAACATCGTATTCTGATACCGCACTTGATTGCATTTCCTTAACTGTCAAATATCCTGCTTCAAATCCTAGCGTACAGGTTGACAAAGAATCAAATCCATGAGAAGCCCAATTATGCAACGGTCTATTCTTATAACAGCCGTTCTTATCGTCCCATTCTTTACGGTAATTTTTTAAGCAAGTCAAGCCTCTACTACACTTATTCTCATCGAAGTAGAATTGTGGAAATAAGTTCCTAACGCTTTCAATCTTATCCATAACGTCAGCAGGTCTTGGTACAGTTTCAAATATTAGACCTTGTTCCCTTGCGAACTCTTTCCTAGTCTTGCCTATAGTAAAATCTCTTACCTCAATATCATGTGGTGCTAGATGTTTACCGTAACTAAAGTCTTTTGTTTTTAATAAATTAATATAATGTGTCAGACCTTCATCTGAGTTCTCATAATAATCTATGAATCTAATCGTATCACGGTGTACTTGGAAAAACCAAATACAAGTTGTGTCATTAATACCTAGATCCCAACATGTATGTACAGCTAAACTTCTAATATAAGGTACTGTCGTTACTCTTTGGTCTTTGTAAGCTATCTGTAAGTGACGTGATAAGTAAGCTCCCTCAATACTCTGTTCAAATGCTTCTTTTGCAGTTGTTGGATACTCACGTTTAACATCATCACCTAGCTCTGCTACTTTCTTAGCATACCATGACTTCTGTGCCTTTGTAAATGTACATCCTAGATCCTCTTCCTGTCTTTTAAAGTACGATTCAACATCAGGAGTTAGTTGGGCGGTTGTGTCGAGCTTGTATGCGTTCTCTTTGTACCAAGGAAAAAAGAAAAACCTATAATCCATTGTAGTGAGTTCCTTTTGTGATATCCCTGCAAGTTCAGCATCACGACACTTAGTAAAGAAGTCACCTTCATTCCCCATAGCGGTAGATTCTATTGCAAGTAGTGCATCTCTGGGAAGAGTTTCTATACTACCTGTTCTTACCTCTCTTGCTTTCTCTGGTTCTTTGGCGCATATCTTGCCATACTCTGTAATCAATAATTGAGAGAGTGTTCCAGACCTCATTGAAGTCGAAACACGAAAGGCAGAGCCATTACTAAAGATCAAACGCTTTCCTTGTTCGCTATCTAGCTTAATTGTTTTGTGTATGAGTTCTCTTAGGGCAGGAATGTCTTTAGCTACGTTGTCCCAGACATCTTTAACCTTAGTACGGAAGATTTCTTCAGCGTTTTCTCTTGTATCAGCTATAATTCCTGCTTCTCTATTAGAATTAAACAGGCAATCATCCAAAAAGAGAACGGCAAAGAAGGTTGTAACCCCTAATTGCCGTGCTTTAAGTACTACTACTCTATTCCAAATGTTGTTATACAGTTCTTGTTGCGACCAATTGAGTCTAAAGGGTACTAATGCACTCCCTTCTTTCGGTCTTATATGATACAAATTGTTTAACCGCCAAGTACGGCTCTTAATTAGTTGTACTAGGTTCGTTCCCGTCTTTTTTGTCACTATTTATCCTTGAGTTATAATCGAAGCCTGATTTTTTATCTTGA
>Ga0308018_10000145_pt1 | contig 37594 bp, 39 predicted proteins | sample Neamet282_FD_203130 | JGI IMG/M metagenome (GOLD analysis project Ga0308018, IMG submission 203130) | Marine microbial communities from water near the shore, Antarctic Ocean - #282 | ecosystem: Environmental > Aquatic > Marine > Unclassified | place: Southern Ocean | collected 2014-10-01
TGCTTGCGATGTAATAAAAAATTCAAAAGCTCGTGGATTGGCAATCGCATGTGCTGGCGTTGCGTCGACGCAAACGGCAGTGAATATATGGGCCCAGTCAGCGAGCGCATAAACGCAAAATCTCGTAACGTCAACAGAAAGCGAAACGAATAATGATAAAAGAATACACGGTGGTCGTGACGCGCGACATAACCGAGTCAACCACAATTTACATCAACGCCAACTCGATTGATGAGGCGGAGAAAGCGGCGTTGTTGACTGCCAAAATGAAAGAGCACAATTGGGTCAAGGGGTCCGACTATGAATCCCCTTATGTGACCGATATCTCAGGTGGCATATGAACGCTAAACAGTTCAGGGACGCGCGCCACGAGCTGGCGCACACCCAGCACAGCTTGGGGCAGTTCATCGGCGTCACAGCGCGCCATATATCCCGCTATGAGTCAGGCAAGCAGAAGGTGCCACAATCAAAAGCGATTTTAATGGGGATGATGCTTATTAAAAAATCACAACAAGACCGACGCCACGGGCGTCATATGCGCAAAAAGAAGCTAGAACACGCCGCCAAACATTAGAGGAAACTCTCCTCTAAAATCTAAGGGCAGAAATCGGCTGATTTCTGCCCTTTTTTACGCCAAATCCGCCGCCAAAAGGGAAGTTAGAGCAAATACGCGGTTTTCCTTAGAGTCTCTGTATTTATATATATAATATTATTATTATTATTCTATATTACTATACTCTACTACTCTATCTCCCCTTCTTAAAACAAAAAACATAGGCGGGCGGCGGCGTTCAGCGTTAGAGGAAACCTAGAGGAGTTTTTATTTTATCCCAAGTCTGCGCTAATTTCGACCACATTTGACGCCAATTCTGTTTTGCTCATCTCCTCTATGAACATATTTGCTTGGCGCAAGTCATCTTGTGCCACCCATTTCTGTCTCTGGCGGATGGCGCGCAGCTCAGTTTGTTTTCCATTTATCAAATATCGCGCACCATTTTTGGTGTCGTCGGCGCGTAATGTTTTAATTTTACGCCAAATCAACCGGCCAGTTGCGCCAGGTTCACGCATGATTTTCTCCAAATCCAGGTCTCGCGCAGCCCAGCCAATAGCAGTTTTTAAGGTCTTCGCAGATACCAAATCCGGGGCGTGATGCTCCAGAATATGATCAAAGATAATATCAGACGGGGCCCGGCTGCTCTCTGTCATCATCGCTTTGGTGGCTGTCATCGGCGGGTAGATGTGGTCATACTCACTAACATCGCGCCTCATGAGCCACCAATACGCGCGCTGTGCTTCGTCGCCCGACAGAGCGGCGTTCAGTTTATCATAATACGCGTACCCTCGTCGCGTGGTCGGGTTTTCGATGCAGAATGTGCGCCGGCATTCCTCCTCCAATGCAATAGCATCAATATGATTCGAGAATATCAGTGCATTAAAATAGATGTTAGTGGTGCGGGTGCGCCCGTACTTTGGGTTAATGCGCTGATTCTCACCCACGCTGGTGTCGACACGCTGTTTAAACGTGTCGTAGGCGTGATAAAAATCATCGCGAGTAAGCGACGAGTCTTTCGACTCCTCAACCACGAGATATTGGCAGTCGGCCATCCAGTCATTATAGGTCTGCTCGGCGGATGTGCCTTTTCCAATAAGCTGGCCCATTGAGGCTGTATTGATGTTGCCTTGCAACACACGTTCGAGGAACTTTTTTATCCACGAGCGCCCGGTGCCGAATGCGTTCTCGGCCACCATGATCACAGCGTAGGAGCGTGAGTCGGGGTATTGCAGTTTATAGGCTAGCCAGTTGAGGAACACCTCCCGCTCGGTTTTCTTCGGTATAAGGAACTCGATGTGTTCTAAAAACACACCCGGCACAAGCGTCGTCTCCGCGTGATTGGGCGGCACGTATGTGTTGAGATAGGCTTGGCCGTGCGCCTGCACCACGCCCACGTCTTGCCAGCGCTTGACCGGCTTATAGATGGTGTCGACGGCGCGGCGTGTGCGTGAGCTGGTGAGAAAAGCAGTCGAGACCGGCACGGGGGTGTCGGCGCCGGGCATACTGACCTTGCCCATGTGCTTCAGTTTCCAGTCGGCCAGCGGCCACATCCACTTCCCGCCATGCGGGCGCTGGAGTACATCGGCGACACGCTGTTCCGACTCAACATAAACATACTGCGCTTGCAGCCACGGCAGCGGGTCATACCCTGCAACATGCGGCGCGCCCCGCCCCTTGCCCCACTTGACGAGGTCAGCCAAGCGCTTGTCCGTACAATGATCATGTTGGCATTTAAAGGCTCGCGTCGGGACATAATCGCCATCACCTCGCCCTAGTGGGCTGTAACCGGCGACGTTCTCACCAGTGGTGTGCTGGTCGGCCCACGGACAGATAATATCCACCCAGGCGTGGCCGCCATCTTTAATAATCATGCCTTGCGTCGCCAACCAATCCAACATAGGGTCGATGTTGGCTCTTGCCTCAAAACTTCCCGTTTTGATGTTGATGACCTCGGCGCTTTGAGTCTCCTCCCGCAGAGCGTCGAGGTCTGCTCCCATATCCCCGACTAACTCTTCGGCAGACCACATGGGCATGTCCCAGTGTCCAACCAAACTATGAAACATGTCACGGCCCGGTTTGAGATTGGCTGATCCAGGGACGCGCACCACCCGGTATGCGCCACCGGCACCGCCGTCTCCCCATCCTTTATCGGCACACCATGTGAAGAGCGCTTCGAGTAAGCTGAACTCAGTGGACGGTTCAAGGAAGTATCCATATTGGAAATTGTCTTTCGACGTTTCGATCTTCCAGGATGGCTCGACAGGAGGCGGTGTTGCTTTAGTGCCGATGTCATCGAGAACAAAACAGTGCTGGCGTACCAAGTTAGCCCGCCCGCGCCCCACCATCGAACCTTTCGCATTCATCTCTCCATCTACTGTGGACACGCAGAAGTACCATGCGTGATCCTGTTTATCCGAGTCCCACTTGCGCCATGCCCTATCGGCCGTCAGGTGGTTGCTGAAGAACGAACCGTTGCCGTCCTCCTTCATTATCTGCCGGCAGACCATGACATTCTCACCATCCTCCAGCTCGGCGAAGATAGTGTCTAAGAACTCATTCGCTTTGATCATAGTACCGGTCCTTCCATCACGCCGTTGTCCTTGTCGAAAAACTTGGGCATGGCGGGGTTCTTGGGAAAACCGCCCGCCCAGGCTTCATACAACATGAGCCGGTCGTCGGGGCTGTAGGTGAGGCGTCCCTTATAACCCTTACCCTCTGCGCGTAGCCGCTTTTCAAGTCGGGACAACCACTCTTTACTGCTTACGGTGTCGTCGTTGGTCGTCTGGATGGCGTAGTCTGGTTTTGTCACTATGCGGGGCATTATGCTAATCCTTCTGCTATGCTGAGACATGAACTGCACCGGCGGTTGCCGATCCAGGTGCTTTCAAAAATTCTCTGACAGCTTATACATTTACGTTCTGCTGTCTTTAATTTAGGTGAGGGAGATGGCATCCGCGAGTATTGATCACGTCGCCGCTTCCAATACTCTTTGCCGGCGTATGTCATGCCACTACCTTTCATTTCATATGGGATTTCAAAAGCTCCATCCACTCTGCGTTCCCTTTGACGCGCTGAGTGACGATGTGATCGACGGAGGCGTCGCACATTAGGGTCGTGACGTTCACCTGCTTCGTTTGCCCGGTGCGCCACAACCTGCCGTAGCCCTGGATGAAAGCATCTCGGCTCCAGACAGGCTGGAAGAATAATAGGTCGGCGTATTGGTGTTGCAGCCCCTCAACCCCGTGGCTCATGGAGTTGATCTGAGCGATCTCGACCGTTTCCGGCGCCCACGCCTTGAGTAGCTTCTCTTGCTCAACGAACTCGTAGAACACGAGGCCGGGTCGGCCCTCAAGCTCTGTCCACCACCCACAGGCGGCGAGTAGGCGCTCTTGATCGAGCCGCACGATGCGTGTGCGCTCCCGGTCTTGGTACATGAAGCCCGAAGCGATCTGGCGCAGCTTGCCGACGTTGACGGCTGCGTTGGCGGCGTCGATGATTGTGTCCTGATCCTCGAAGTTGGGCGGCTCGGGGTTGTCAATGGCGTCGATCAAGTCGGCCTCGACCTCGACCACCATATCGCTTTTCATGGTCTCGTACAGCGCGAGCGTGTCCTTTGGCATCGAGAACTTGATCTCATGGAACACCAGCGGCGGCAGCTTCTCTTCTTTATTAAAAGGCATCATGTGGACTAGCGGTGCCACAGCATCAAGTATCTGCTCGGCCGCGCCCTCGCGCAGTGTCAGCTCATGGCCGTTATAGTCTTCAGTGAAGTACTTAGCCTCGAACTTACTCTGGTTGGTGCCGAGTGACGCGCCGCCGTCGATTATGCGCGCCATCTTGAACAACTTCTCCAGGTTCTGGCTCACCGGTGACGCCGTCAGGCCGCAGCGCCACGTAAAGCGCGCACCGTACTTCTTTGAACGCAGTGAGCGCGTCTGCTTGCCGGCTGCTTTTGACAGCTCGTCGATCACGATGCCGGTGGCGGCGTGGGCTTGGGTTGTCAACAACCAATCGAGGTTGTTGAGGGATACCACTATAACCTGGGGGTTATCGCAGTTTAATTCATGCGCGCGCGCAGCGGGCGCACCTTTTAGTTGGCGTATAACTAAACCGTCAAGGTGCCGCCATTTGTCCGCCTCACGTAACCACACATCCTTAGCCAACACCTTCGCCGGCACCGCCACGATGAAGCGCTTGTGCGCGCCGCTGTCGAGCAGCTCCTTCATGGCGGTCAGGCACATCACGGTCTTGCCTTCGCCGGTGTCAGCGACGATGATGGACTCATCACCGTTGTACATGAACGAGATGGTGTCTTGCTGGTCTTTGGTTAGTGTGAGGTCAGTCATGTTAAGTGTTCCACCCATTCATCTACAGCGGCCACGCTGTCTATCACCACCACCGTAGCGCCAGCAGCTTTAAGCCTATTGATCTCTAGTGTTTGTTTCGCGCTGAGTTTTCCCTGTCCATCAGGTCGCTTCAACTCCATCAAAACGACTTGACCATCTGCCGCCAGGAACCTGTCAGGGAATCCTGTCTGACCCACCGCCACCAGCTTGCGGCAGTAGATGTCATGCTTGCGGCACTGTTTGACAAGGTACTGGTCGAGTTGCTTTTCAGTTTTCATAAACTTTCCCGATTGACGTAGGGTGTGAAGTATCATACATTCACTTTTGAAAATTGCAAACGGAGAATTTCAGATGGGTTCCAAAGAGAAAGCGTTGGCCGAACTTGAAGAGGTCATAAAGAAATATGATCTGGCGGACTCAACGGTGGGCCGCGCAATAGCGGGCGACCCGCACTTCATGGAGCGTATGCGTGACGAGCGGCGCGCGGTTACAACAAAGACGCTTGACAATGTGGGTAGGTACATACTAAAACAGCGTGGTCAGTTGGATTTTGAATTTTAAATTTTGGAGAAGGAACGGCAAACATGACAATTCACCTACCATTTGGCGGCTCGACCGCTGCCCGCACACTCGGATGCCCTGCGTGGCATCGTAAGTCAGAGAACCTCCCCCGTAAGCCTGCCGGTGCCGCTGCCATTGAGGGCAGTATGCACCATGAGGTGCAAGAGAAGTGCCAGCGCCAGGTTATCACGCCAGAGGCGTGCCTCGGGCTGGTCTACACTGAAGATGATGTGTCGCGCGGCTTCGGTGAAGACGACCTCGAACTCTCTAACATCGCGTACAACGCCACCAACGCGCTGCTTGATAATCTTGACATCGATCAGATCGAGGTCGAGCCGTTTGTCCAACTGGTTGAAGGTACGGCAGGCGGCTCTATCGATCTGCTGGGGTTGTCGGCTGACGGTAAAACAGCGTTGGTGTTGGACTACAAGTTCGGCAGCGTGCCGGTCAGCGTGGAGAACAACGCACAACTCCTTTCATACGCGGCGAGCGCCTGTGCTGACCCAAGCACATCTGATATGTTTGATGGTGTTGATAATGTTGTGATCGCGATCATTCAACCACGCAAGAAAGGCGTCACTTTCACACAGACACTATCTGTCGAAGAGGTGGCTTCGTTCAGGACGAAATATTACAAGGCGGTAGTCCTCGCGGATGAACCCAACGCGCCGGTAATCCCCGGCCCACATTGTAGGTTTTGCCCTGCTGCACCCTACTGCTCGGAGCGGCGTTTAAACGTGGTGGCGACCAACCTGTTGGGTAAGGAAGAGTTGAGTCAGTTGCAGGCCGCTGCCGACGTGGTGACCGAGACCGAGGCGTGGCTGAAGGAGATCAAGGAAGAGATGTACCTTCAGATTTCTCGCGGCGTGCCGCTCAACGGCTGGAAGCTGGTCAACAAGCGCGCTACACGTAAGTGGATTCACGCGCCCACTGCGTGCAAAGCGATTAGCGCTACTAAAAAATTCAAGAAGGCCGACCTCCACACGAGAGCGTTAATGTCGCCAGCTCAGATGGAGAAATTTATCAAGAAAGCCAAGGTCGATATCGACCTCACCTCATTCATTGAGTCGGTGAGTTCTGGCACCACAATCGCACCCTCATCCGATGACGCAGAAGCCGTCATCGTATCAGATGTGCAGGGCCACCTCGCTGACATAATGGGTAAAGCGGAATAATCTGCATTAAACTTTAAACATTGGAGAATAAAATTATGGCTACCAGTTTCCCCGTAGTACAGAACGTCGACGACCTTTCGCTCGCTCTTTCGCAGTCGAAGGTTCAAGAGCAGGGAGGTGCCAGCGGCGTCTCTTTCCTCAAGATGGACTACCGCACCGGGGAATTTACCCTCGGCGTACACAGCGATATCGTCACCGGCGATGAAGTATTAATCCATACACCGTCAATTCAGCATGGTTGGATTATGTGGTCGGGTAACCGCCCGCAGAAGAAGATGGTCAGCTTTACCGCTGATCTGCCGATGCCGATGGACGCCAATGGCAAGGACACGCCGTCAGAGGGGCGTACCTTCCTCGGCGCTATGTATGATGGCGGCGATATGTTGTCTTATGAGGGTAACTCCTATGGCATTAGAAAAGGGGTTGATACCCTGCTTGGTCAAATCCGCGCGCACTCAGCGGCGGGGTCGAAGCACCTATACCCGTTGGTCACGCTCGGCAGCGAGCGATACCACAGCGCCAAGGTGATGAAAGACCCGAAAGGTGAGCAGTGGGTCCACAACCCCGTGTTCACTATCATCGCCTGGTGTGATGCGGAGGGTAATAAGGAAGGTGAACCGGCGAAAGCGATTGAAGCTGAAGCCGCACCTGTGGATCAGGAAGCTGCGCCAGAGGTCACCCCAGCAGAAACGCAGCCGGAGCCGCCAAAACGTCGGCAGCGTCGGCAGCGTACACAACCAGCAGCCTGACTTGCCGCAGGCTGCGAGCGCGGGCATTAGCTCGTGAGCGCGGCGCGCCAAGGTTAATCCCTTTTCCTTGGCGCGCCGTTTGGTTTTTCAATTATGTTCAGGGACTTGATACATCGCTGAACGGGGGTGCTACTGCCGTGGCACCCCCACCTTAAATCGGGAGAATTTGAGATGAGTATTAATTCATACGTAGGTAAATTAGTGTTCGATAATAATATTAGTTCTGATCTGGAGGATCAGGTAAAAACTCTTAATGAAGTCACCGACCTTCACCACGCGCGCATGGATATGATGATTGCGACTATCACCCGGCTGACGGATCGGGTTCAGTTTTTGGAGCGTCTAGTTACCGACGATGGTAAGTGACGCAGATGTCTAAAATGTGCTGGATTGACCTTGAGACGAGGAGCAACGTCGACCTCATATTCCACGGCCTAATGCGCTACGCGCAAGACCCGTCGACGCAGGTTATATGTATGGCGTGGGCGTTCGACGATGAGCCGGTGGAGTTCTGTTGGTTGAACGGGGGCTTTCCGGCGGCGGTTGAGAAGCACATTAGTCAGGGCGGTGCGATCACAGCCCATAACGCCGAGTTTGAGCGCGCTATTTTCGAGTTCGTGATTAACCAGGACTACGACCTGACGCCCGCTTTACTCTCACAGTGGCGCTGTTCAATGGCGATGGGGCTGGCGAACGGCTACGGTGCCGCGCTAGATACCCTCGCCACGGGTCTCGCGCTGCCGTTCCAGAAGAACCCGGAAGGCACACGGCTGATACGTGAGTATTGTGCCGCCGGCCATAAGGATATCTTCGCGCCTGAGTACGAGAAAGACCGTGAGATAATGAAGGCGTATAACATCTCCGACGTGGAGGTGATGCGCGCCGCAACTAAATGCCTGCGCCCGCTCACCGACGATGAGTGGGAAGAGTATCAAGTCAACAGCATCATCAACCAGCGCGGCATCCCTATTGATGTGGAGTTCTGCACAGCGGCGCTGGGCTACACCTACGAGGTGTCCGACGACGCCAACCGCATGATCTGTGAGTTGACAGGTGGGGTGATGACCAAGGCCACTGAACGCAAGAGCCGTGACGCGTGGCTATTCCCGAAGCTCACACCATATCAGATGAAGTTGTTGGAGGTTTATAAAAAAGGTGAGAAGAAATTCAGTCTCGATCAGGACCACCGGAGGTATTTACTCGAATGTGACGATCTCAGCCACGAGGCAAGACGACTGCTTGAGTATATCGATAACGCCGGATCATCCGCGCTTAAAAAGTACGCCGTTGCGGCGCAGACTCATGTCGAAGGCCGAGTTCATCAGACATTTCTCTGGAATGGTGCAGGAAGGACTGGTCGCTTTTCTGGAAAAGGATTACAACCCCACAACATCAGACGAGATGTCTATTCGGATAACGATGCTGCGGCGTTCATCGCCGATATCCGAGAAGGATTTAAATTAAAGAAGCCGGCCGAGACGATGGCCCGCCTATTACGTGCCATGATATACCACCCTGACGGCCTCTACTGGGTTGACTGGAGCAGCATTGAGGGCCGTGTAGCGCCGTGGCTGGCTAATGACTCGGATGGTGAGCGCAAGCTCGACATCTTCAAGCGGAACCTTGATGTGTATAAGGTGACAGCCGGGAGGATGTTTCACCCTCAGGGCTACTACGGGTCGACCGGTGACACCGACGCTGTCGACAAAGACCAACGGCAAGCCGGTAAGATCGCGGAGTTGAGCCTCCAGTTTGGTGGATCACACAACGCGCTGATCAGCATGGGTAAGAATTTTGGAGTGCAGTTCACGGAGGAAGAGGGCCGTGAACACGTCATCAACTGGCGCCGCACAAACCCTTGGGCCGAAAGAATCTGGTTCGCCTACGACGACGCCATCAATCGCGCTGTGCGTACAGCAGGTGTGTCGATTGAAGTGGGGCGTGTCACGTTCCAGAGTGACGGACAGAACTTCCTCTGGTGCCGCCTCCCGTCTGGCCGGCTGCTGTCCTATCCAAAGCCCTACTTAGACCACTACGACACGCCGTGGGGTGAGGAGCGTTATGGCCCCACTTTCCAGACCCACTTCAAGCCGGCAGCGCATGAGCCGCCGATACGCCGGCATCTGCGCGGCGCGCTGGTGTTTCAGAATACGGTGCAAGCTGTCGCGGCTGACTTGTTACGTGAGGCGCTGGTCTATGCGCACGACGCCGAACTTAACATCATCGGCCACGTCCATGATGAGATCATCGGCATCGGCACGCCAGACGATGGCGCGGTGTTGAATGGGATCATGTTGGAGGAGCCTGAGTGGGCGCCCGGTCTGCCAATTGCGACAGGCGGCGTGTCACATGGAACGAGGTATGGAAAATGATTGAGTTTATAGGGGGTGTAGCCGTGGGTATGTTCGCAGCTTACGTTTTGGTCTTAATGTTTCAGGCGTGGAGCGGGAAATGAAACCAGCTTTCATAAAAAATGACGGTGACAAGCTGCCGCTCGATCTGATCACACCTGAGATGATCAACGCGCTCGGTGGCGCGCTCAAGTTTGGTGCGGATAAGTACGCGCCGCGCAACTGGGAGCAGGGGGCTGAGTGGGGTCGCTACTACGCAGCCCTACAGCGTCACCTGTGGGCGTTCTGGAGCGGCAAGGAGGTCGACGAGGAGTCGGGCCTGCCGACGCTCCACCACGCCGCCTGCTGCCTTATGTTCTTAATTACCTACGTCGAGCGCGGTATCGGTGAGGACAACCGGAAGCCTGGGAAGGGTTAACTACACAACTCATCCCATTGCTCGTTGTGGGTCAACAGCGCTAACGCCGTATCGTCGGTGAGCGTGTCACCCTCACTGATGTGGATGGGTTCTACCCACGCGCACTCACTTACGGCTCCACTTGTCGCGCAACTTGATAAGAGCGCCACCAGACCGCCGCACACGACGGCGAACGCCGCGAGCCGCATCGGCTTCATCAAGCGCGCGCTCTGCCGCAGCCAGTTTGGCCGAACGGGAGCCAAATACGTATGCTCCGACGAGTGGCACCAGACCAAGGACAGCTTTAAGTAGAGACGCGACAGCGGTGAAAGCATTCACCTACTCCGCCGCTTTCTCTTTCACACCAACCGCGACAGCACCCAGGGCTGCGGCAATGCCGATGAGGATTTCACCGAGGGCGCCCTCGTCAATGTTGAAGCCAACTAAACCCAAACCAGCAGCAACTACGCCAATAGTTGATGGCTCTTTTAGGCGAGCCAATACCCATTTTATCATATTCATCACTTCTTCTTTCTTAAAAATGTGAGAAAATCCGCCGCCAACTCCATGTCTTGAAAGCACTGCACCATTTGTGAGTCCGGTTTTGCCGGGTCGATGATCGCGGTGATCGAATGGCCTGATTTCTGGGTGTCATGTCCCAATTGAACCCCATAGCTGTCTATATCCTTGTAACCTTTAGCACGTACCAGCCAATAAGTAAAATCACGCTCCGCGTTCTCCTCATTGAACATGGCCGCGTTATGTTTATGCCCACAGGCGTAGATGTGCGCCTGGTCTTTCATCTTCGCGGCTTTCATCGCGCCGTGTAGGCTGTTCCATTGAGAGTGGCCGGGGAAGTCGTGGCTCATCCACACCCTACAGCGGCGCTTATTGGGGAACACCAACCCGAACCGCGCCTGCCACGCCGCCATCTCCATGCCGGGGAATTTCTCTTTACGCTCGGTGACGACCTCACCGTTCATGGCGCGGAGGATGGCCTCGCCGTCATTCCAGAGATCATGGTTGCCGAGTATCCACGCTAACCAAGTGACACCGCTGTTGGAGAGCAGCCAGTTGGCGAGGAGGCGCGCCGTCTCTTGAGAACTGTCCTGATCTGCAAACAACCGCCCAAGCCGGCCGACCCAATTGTTAGTTGTGTCGCCGCAATTGACTCCGAACAACGCCTCCGTCCGTGCATGGATTTCGCAATGGTGCATCAACATCGGGGTATTGCAGCCGTTGTCATCAATGTGGGGGTCGCCAAAAAACGACACCCCTATTGGCCCGTCGACGTTGATTTTAATATCGTACCACTTACGGGCGGAGTAGCCGTGCTCCAGCTTCTCATATCTTTTACACTGCCACGCCAATATCTCTTCGGCGGACGGGTTGGTGTTGGGGAATTGAGGGAACTCTACATCCGATGTAGGAGGCGAATCCTCCGTTAAAGAACGCGCGTGTTTTAAGTTGTAGTTAAATGTCTGGCGCGGCACACCCATAGCACGCGCCGCTTGCGCGGCATTGCCGTCTGAGGCGGATAAGGCGTCAAGGTAGTTTGTGAGGTCTGCATCAGTCTTTCGAGCCACTACAAACCCATCTCAGAAGGTGAAGGAAAATAGGGCGAAGCGCCATTTTTATGAAGTTCAAAAAACCCATCGTAGCGAAGGATTCCAAATTGATAGAAGATTGGGGCGAGGAACTTGTAAGGCACGACAGCGCCAACCACAACGCAGCGGTCGGCGTCGAGAAAATACACCCCGTAGCTTTGGCGGTCAGGAGCTGTCGCTATCTGGACGTAGCGCGCTGCGAGAATATAAAGCGGAGGCGCGCCCGACTGCGCGGCCAACCATTGGGCTTCTCTTTGTAGAGTGATCTCCAACTCCGAGTCCAACACTAATTGATTGGCCGCTGGGCGGTAGAGGTTGTGATGCTCAGACAACGCGCGCTCGCCACTAATACACTGCTGGCCGGGGGAGGCGGCTGAGATGAGTGTGGCGAAGGTGAGTTCAAGTAACACGTCTACCTCACTGCCCTTTTACTTTCCGTGCCGAAAGAATATTTGCACTCAGGCTCTTGGTATTTCTGAGCAGTTGTCCACCACTTCCCTGTTGTGCTGTTTTCGTACACCCGCAACGTCACACCCTGGATAAGCCCTTGCCACAGAAACTCAAGCTGATGGTGATCACGCATATGCATAATCATCTCAGCGTTGGAGCCACACATAGGATGGCTAGTTGACACTCGGTCTTCACCAGCGAGAGCCGCTGCTGGTAATAAATAGACTAAAAGTGCTACGGTAAGTTTCACAACCTAACCCTCACTTTTTCGTGTGGCCGTTTAAACGGTCTCGAAGGGCGATAAAACGCTCGTCCAACCTATCTCTAGCCGTATCGTGCTTAGAAAGTAAACTCTCGTTTGCTTCCCACAGCTTGGTAATATTTTTCTCGGCTTGGTCTAACTGCGCCACGAGTTTGACCGTGGTTCTACTCCAACCAGCGGCCTCTTTTTCGAGGCGATCCAAGTCTTTACGCGCGCCCACCATGTCCTGATAGGTCTGGTCTGATCGACCCTTCACCTTGACAATGGCGATCAACCCAGTCACCCCCAGCGCCACCACAGGGAGTGCGGTCGATATCAGTAGGTCTAAGTCCATCTTAGCGCCATGAAAGCCCAAAGTTCAGGCGATACGTGTGACGCGCCAATCGCTATGTAAAAATGGAGAAGCATCTATCGTTGCCCCGCAGCTAAAATGTTTAGCATGGGAGACAGGTGCCCCGAAAATCTCCGCCACGCTTCGGACGATCCCCTATACATAGGTCGCTTTACTTGACTAGCCGAGGCGCTGGCCACTGTTAATCCGTTCTTGTGGAAGTCCAGGCACCGAGAGCGCCAGGGGAGGCCGACATATTCAAGCATACGTCGGGTTTCACTCTCTTGGTTCTCTGTTAGAAATTCATAATCGATTTGATATATAGGGAACCGCTCTGCCCAGAACCGCATAAGGTCTTTATGAAGGTTGTAAAAATGGGCGATGCTTTCCTGGTCAAAACTATACTCATGCCCGCGCTCAAAATTCGCCGTGTAGTTAGAAAAACAAGTCGCCCTTGCGTCCCTGTTCAGATAAATAATCTTTGCCTCTGGCATCGCGCTGAGAATAAACCCTATCCACCTGAAGTTCAGCGGCATCTTGTCGAGAACGTACCTCTTTCCGTTGGACGGGAGTGCCTTGAGATAAGCGCACCTCAATTCTTTTAATTCACTTAGGCCAAAACCCTTTCCCATGTCGGAGATACAATCCCACAACAAAGTCAATTCCCCTGCGGTATGAACTTCGGGATGACTTGCTAGGATCTGCTCGACCAAAGTTGTACCTGATCGTGGCATACCTAAAACAAAAATAGGGGCAACATCCATCTCTTCGTCAACAACTGGGAAACCATCTTTGAAAGCGTGTTTTATCCGCCCAAATGCAGCTTCGTCGTCGCCTATATCAAAGGGGAGGTGCGCCCTTCGATCCCTGTTCGCTGTTTCTATTTCAAGAATATTCATAGCGACAACACCGAATTAAATTCTTCGACGCCGAATACTTTTTCGCAAGCGTGACAGTCCCAACAACGGTTTTTACACTTAGACAAAACCTTGCTGAGACCCTGCCCCTTCTTTGTGTTCCAGATCGATGATATATCTTCGGCGCTGTGTTGCTGGGCCTGTGCTAAATTTGTCCAGCCTTGCGGTGCCCATCGATCCACTAAATATGGTGAAAGACTTTTCTCATATATCTCTTGAAATGAATCTGCATACTCAAAAGCGTCAAGTAATTTGCCACTTTCCAAGTCGATTTTTCTGTTTCCCTTTTCGATGCCGGACCAGCACATTCGGCCATCGGGATCGATCCCTTGTGATTGCCCCAACCGTCCGCTGAATTTAAAAACATCTACATTTTCAGAAAATTCATCGACAATTTCTTTGGTAGCCATCGAGATATTAACGCCCAGCCTGGGCAGTTGCTCGGTATATGGGGTTCGCCAGCGCACGCAGGTCGTCGGAAAAGTCTGCCAATAATTTGATTCTGATTGCTGCAATGGTGCTTGCCACATATCATGCTCTTGCTTGAAAGGGCAGCTCGGCATACAGGACTCAGACGCTAATAGCGATGTTTCAACCTGTAGCTTTTTCGTCTCTTGGCGGATTTCTTTCAATAAATCGATATCTCTATTCAAAGAGCGATCCAATAATATTGTCGTGTACCCCAGAGCTGCGTAGTCGTACACCTCTTGAGTAGATTTAACCAAATGATTGACGGTGTTTTTCCAATTCATATCTGGGAATGCTTCTTGCAAAGCCCCAGTCCTCATCAGATGAGTCGAGCTAATTGTGCAAACCCTCAGACCCCGCTCATAATATCCCCGTATAAATTCTAGCATCTCATTTATGACGTTCGCGTCAGACGCCAATTCCTTGCCCATATCCAGGGTATTTAGGGTGAGAGAAATTTCTGTCCCGAACTCATCTTGGATTTTGAAGAGGTTATCTAATTGGGCTGGAGAAGGCATCACGCCCATTACGTCTCCATACTTTTTCTTCTCCCCCTCATACTCATAATGAAATTCCCCGCCGAAAAATATGTCGCGAATCTCGTCCTTGTATTCTTTGGCTGAGTTTTTAAACAAGCGATAGAAAATGTCGTCGTCGGAATAGTTGTCCCAATGTGGTATCGAAAATTTTCGGGTAAAATCCGGCACGACTATTCTGAGGTAAGTATTCTGTCGCGATCACCAGGGTCAACAATATCCACGCGAGGAGTCTCAGCCTTCACCGCCGTTATGTGATCAACATACACTGTCGTCCCATCTCGCATGTCTCGATAAATGGCATCGAGCTGATCGCCGATTGGACCGTAACCCAAGACTCTACTGTTAGCCATTGTGGCACGCTGCCCGCCGGGCGATGCCAACCAAGCGATTGCAGGATTGGTCACCGTGTTGTCATCTGGATTGTATTGCCACCCCTGCTTCACAGCATCGTTTTCGACAGAATGCCATGCCAGTGCCGAGTGTACTTCAAAGGTAGAGGCGGCTACCTGCTCCACTGTATTCGTTGCAACCGTTACTAAAATCTGAGGCATTATAAACTCCTATTCGTATTCCCAAACGATGACGACCCCGGTCGTCACGTTAGTACCTTGAGTGTAGCCGTTGTAAACGCCCATACCGCCAGCGCCATAAGCTACATGGCTGTGCAAGAAGGCGGTTGTAGTAGTCGCCGATCCCGGCGAACCTCCACCAAAATAGCTGCTACCCCCCGAAGCACTCATACTGGTTGTCGCCCTGGCTCCGCCGCCGCCGATGATATTTAAATCACCACCAGAACCCACGCCCCCATAGCCACCATGATCAGCGCTGGACCCACTTTTGTTGCTGCCGCTGTGATAGCCACCAGTTGCTGAAAGGTGGGTGCCAAAGGAAGATGTTGACCCGCTAGTTCCAGCCGGACCGACGGTTACAGTCACACTACTAATGGCAGATACATCAATAAACTTCTCAGAGTACCCACCAGCACCACCACCAAATTGTGTGTTGTTTCCATGCGCCCCACTACCAACCAACTGGACTCGGACGCTACCGATATCGGTAGGTTTCGTCCAAGTCCCACTACTAGTAAAGACTTGGACTGATGCCAGCCCACCCCCGCCAGCAGCGGCTTGAAATGTAGGCGCAACACCAGCGCCGTTCGACGTTAGTACGTGAGTAGCTGTTCCAACAGCCACTGTCGTTGCAGATGCATCAGCGGCCCAGGTAATCAGCTCGCCATCGGTCCCTGCACGCAGAGCAGAGACAGGGACGCCGGCGGTTCCGCCGACTTTGAATCCTGTTTCGAGCGAAGGGACGCCGGTTCCAGCCCCCTGAATTGTCAGATCGCCGTCCGTCGTTTTCGATTCTATTACGTCAGTTTTTAATGTTGAAGTCATTGTACCGGCTCCTCTGGCCACGTTGGATTTGCGGGATCAGCAGTTTTCGCTGGTAGGTCGCGGAGTGCTTGGCGGTGACTAGTCCAAGCGGTTTTTGTGTCCGCTGCCATAGCATCCCAGCGGTCAGGGAGAACCATTATGTCACTCGCCTGCAACCGATTATTTCTCTCGATGCGCAGCAATTCCATATCGTCATTATGCTTATCTCTGTCAAAGGCGACTTGATCGAAACTGATTGTCTTATTAGCTACATCCACGGGCCAGTGGTGCGTAATTTGAAAACACATCTCCCCGTTAACCGCCGTCGCAGCATTATCGACTACAAAAGCGTCTTCATATCCAGGCATCTGATGTAACTCTACAATCCTCGCGTCTGCCGCGTCACGGGTCTCAAACACATCACATTTACAAATGAAACCATTTTCATCGACTTTATTAACTGTTGTAAAACCTGTCATTAGTATAGTCCCTTATGTATGTTTGAGTCCCCATACTGTAAAACGTCCTGTGACGATGTTGCCTGTTTCCATTAATATTTGAACTCTGTCTACGGTGATAACTCCGTTTCGTGCGCCGTGCCAATGACCACCAGTGAAATCAGCGCTGGTGGCATCCAACACAGACGACCCGTGCGCGTAAAACATACCGACGCCATCCATCCCCCCGGCGAAATACCCATTCACTACAGCATGATCGCCGGTGGTTGTATTAATCGAAAGGGCCATGTGAATGTGCGCCCGAGCCGCGTGAGTCTGGGCACCATAGGATGTACTTGCGTCAGTTACTTTACTACAGTGGTAGCCGTAATCCGAAGCGCCGGAATCGAAACCTGAACTATCACCACATCTTAGCACCACGGGCGCACCGGCAGACGACACCGTTAAGTTTGTACAGGAAAACGCATATACGTCATAGGTCGTGTCGATCCCTGTTATGTCCAGAGATGCGCTGGTTGAGGCGGTTTGTGATCCAATTAGTGTCCAAGCACCGCCGCTAGGAATTGCCGCCGCCGCACTTGTCCATGCCGATCCATTCGAGGTCAGGACGTTACCAGATGTGCCGGGAGTTGCTGCAAAGGTCAGGTTGGCGCTGCCGTCTGTGGTAGCAATCTGTCCCGCCGCTCCATCTACGTCAGGCACCAGAAGCGCGGCATCGCCCAGCGCAACCTTGCCGGTGCCCTTGCCCTGGAGCTGGAGTGCCGTATTTGTACCCGTGGTGGCAATGATGGCATCAGCTTCAACTCTACTCATAATTTTCTATTCCTCATATGATCGTCACGTTACCGGCCACGGTAAGCGTGACCCCGCTGGCTATGGTTAACGGGCCAGTAGCACTCGCATTTTCTGCGGCTAAAATTTCTGTCGAAGTGTTTAATTCAGCTTCATTGATGCGGAAAATGTCACCAGCACTTGATCCAACTGTTCCGTTGTCGCCCTTAAAATATCCAGCACCGCCTCCTATTGATCCCCAGGCGGGGCTTGCACCGGAGTAGCCCTCAAACTCATTGGTGGTGCTGTTGTACCTAAACATCCCCACGGCGGCGGAGCCGTCGCGTTGTGCAGTTGTGCCTGTTGGTACATTCGCACTACCGGTCGCGCTTGTGCGCGGCGTGAGGCCAGTGCCGGAAAGAGCAATCGTACCGCTGGTTGTGATCGGTGAGCCAGATAGAATGCTCACGCCATCAGCACCAGTGACAGCCACAGATGTCACCTGTGAGGTGGCAACCGTATCCGCCCAACTCGATCCGTTATAAAATCGCAGCACGTTGGATGTCGTGTTGTAGTGTAAATCGCCCTCATCGAGGCTACTTACGGGATCACTCGATGCTACTCGATAGCGCTCGGCAAACGAGTTAACGCCAGCGATGTTGGTTGCTACGGTCGCCATCGCGGTCACATTTGCGCCGGTGCCGAGCACGTTCATATCGGTCACGACATCGGCGGTGCCGAGCACGTTCATATCAGTTACGACATCTGCCGTGGCCAGGGTGTTCATGTCCGTTACGATATCGGCGGTGCCGAGGGTGTTCATATCAGTGATGACGCCGGATACGCCGAGCAAACCCATCGCGGTTACATTTGCACTTGTGCCCAGAAGGTCCATGTCTGTGACAATAGCGGCAGTACCAAGAGTGTTCATGTCCGCTACAACATCGGAGGTAGCTAGGACGTTCATATCAGTTACGACATCAGCCGTACCTAAAATATTCATGTCGTTCACGACATCGGCGGTGCCCAGGATGCTCATGTCCGTAAGGACGGCGGCCGCAGAAAGCGCGCTCATGGCAGTTACATTTGCACTGGTTCCTAACAGCCCCATGGCCGTTACGTTTGCGCTTGTGCCCAGCAAATCCATGTCGGTCACGATTGCAGACGTGCCAAGCGTGTTCATGTCAGCGACGGCGTCCGACGTGCCTAGCCTACCAATTTCGGTCGCCTTGGCAGCAACCGCGCCAATGTCAGTTGCGTCGGCAGCGACCGCCGTCACATCTGAAGATATACCAGCGACGGTGGTGACGTTAGCAGAAATACCGGCAACGGTGGATATATCACCTGGAATTGTACCGAGAGTAGCAAGGCCAGATGTAGCAATGGTTGTTTCAGGGTTGCCGGCAGAGTCGAACGCCAACACCTTAGAGGCCCGTGTTATTTTCGCGGGAATCACGGCAATGTCAACGGTATCGCCGTCTGGCTGGCGCAGACTGCGATCAACCTGTGAATTGGTTTGTTGCGCCAACATGGTCAGGATATCGAACTGTTTCTCGACCAACTCGGATGGCATATTATCGTTCTCGACAAGGTCAAGTCCTTGCGTGAACTGCTCTACGCGAGAGATCAGCAGTGTCTGACCGGACGCAGGCGCTGAACTCATCGTGACAGTGCCACCAGCAGCCACACCCGCGCCCACTATAGTATAATGGGTCGTGATGGTCTGCACCGTCTCCACGCCGGTGCTGTCCACTGTCAGCGTAACCACGAGATCAGCGTTATCAAAGAACAAATAAGGAAAGCTGAACGCCGTGGCAGAGCCGTCACCGGCAGTGCTGACTCGTGTGGTAGTCGTACTAAAAGTCATAATATTACATCCTCTGTGCTATTATTAACACAAATACCGGCTAATTATCCAGTGCGTTGTCGATTGCGAAGCCAGAGTAACCACCCGACATCATCAACGCCTCTCGTAAATCCTCGAAGTCGTTGGCCTCGGTGAGCTTGGCGAGTCCACGTATCTCGTTGACGATAGTCTTCACCGGAACACCTGACGCGGCACTGAGACCTGACAGAGCCAGGTCCATCGCGCGGCCACCTTCGAGGATGTCCTCGAACATGATGCCATCCTCTTCGATCTCGGCGATGGCGCGCAGCAGGTCTTCTGTGAACTCGAGTGGGTGCCGACCTTCCATATTAACGAGGTCGTCTTCGCCGCCCGACAGCAGCCGCACCATACCATCAATCACATCACCGAACACGAAAATACCGTTGGCGGTGCCTAAGAGTGAGGCGCGCAGTTGGTCTTCCTCATCAAATGTGAAACCGTTGGCGATGATCTGAATCAGGTTGGGTATAACTAGATGGAGAATAATTATACGCTTCGCGAATTGTTTGCGCGTTATTCGCCCAGCTTTACGGTCAAGTATCGCGTTATACTCAGCGCGGGTCAGCGCGTTGGCTGACGACATGAACTGACCCAGCACGCGGATCAGACCACTTGAGCGTTGCAGCGCTGAGAACTGATCGATGTCGGTTGACTGCTGTGTGGCAGCAGTCATCTCGCCGAACTCTTGCAGTGCCTGCGCCTCGGAAATACCTGCCTTCATCCGTGCATGAACGAAGGCATAGCCACCCACCGCGATGGCGCCCTTATCACCCAACCGAATCGGCAGCATGAGGATGCGCGCCAGCGTCGGGCGCTTACCTACCACGTTCAGCCAACTCTTATCGGCGAACACCGCCTGATAGTCTTGATCGATGTTATCACCACGGTTGCGGAATAGTTCACTTCTGTTAAGCACCGTAAGGGCCGCTCGGGGATGCGTTGCGAAATACGCTATCCCGGCGATAAAATCCTTGGTCGGTACGTTCTGCGCGAACGCTGCAAACGAGGCGAGCTGCTTCAACCCGATCTGGGGTTTGGCGCCGAGCTGTGCGAACGAGAAGTTCCGCATCAAGGTAACGAACATCTTCTCAATGGCGAGTGAAGTGTCAGTGCTACGCTTGGCAAAATAGTCGAGGTCTTTCTGTAACTCGCTCACCATACTCGCTGATGAGGTTTCACGTATCAGCTTCTGCATTGACGGGTCACTAAACACCGCGTCGAGCATCTGTATCTTCTCGGCGAAGGCGATGAAGTATTCCATCTCCGCGATGTGCGTGTGCAGCACCTGGAAATCACTCTGAACCTTGATCTCACGGATACTTGGCGTGCGGCTCTTTAGGCTACCGGGCGCTATGCTACCGCGATACTGGATGCTCTGCAAAAACTCGTCCATCGCACCGTCAGCGATCTCACGCCGAATCGGGCTGTAGTTCTCGATCTTAGGCAGCGGAATGCCATAGACGCGCTCATACACTGCTGCAATGCGGTCATAATACTCGTTGTAGAACTCCACCTGCGCGTCGATCAGCCGGTGATCTTCTTCCAAGAGCGTCTGCTCGATGGCGTGGATGATCTCGTCGGTGTACATGTTACCACCGTCCTCGTTCATCATACTCTTCTTGAGCGCGGGGTCGCGCAGCTCCATGATGCGCTTGCGCGCCTGGGCGCGGGTCTTTACGTCCACGAGTTTCCACTCACGGTTGGCGTGTTTCATCCTGGGGAGGTTGAGCATATCCCCCTCACTGCGTTGTAGGTAGCGGATCAGCGTGCGCTCTGACGCTGTGTTGATTGCGGCCATCGCTAACTCGGTGAAGCGCTTCATCGACTGGCGGCGCCCACGGTCATGCACTCGGCTCTCATTAAACAGACCCAGCTTACTGATCATACCGTCTACGGCCTTGAGATCAGACGACGCCATGATGAAACGGAGTTTCGTACCCCACGCGCCACTCAATCCGATGAATCCTTTTATCTGTAAATACTGCTTGAACTCGCGCCAACGCCGTTGACGATCTGTCTTATCTTTGACCGGTCCGATCAACTTTCGCAGCGCTTCTCGAGTGCGGTCGGCCTCTTCAGCTTTCCGCATCAGCCCGCGCTTCTTGATGGCCTTACCCAGCTCGACGCCGCCGGCGAGAGACGCCACCAGAGACTCCAGTTGATCGATGTCCATCACCTTCTCGTCGGCCTTGCGGCCCTCGTCCAGCTTTGCCAACAGGACGTTACTTTCCAGCGCTTCAAGCGCTGTTGGCATGTCACGAGAACCTCGGCCGGCGAGCTGTTCGAGCCGCACCAGCGCCTGCTCTTCGGTCATACGAATAGCTTTGCGCGCCACGTTCATAATCTTCTGGACGCCGACGCCAACCTTACCGACTGTGCCTTTAACCTGGGTCTTCTTACCCAAGATGTCGTGCAACTTCTTCGTAGCCGTATCACGCCGCTGCTTGGTCTCCAGCTTATTGATCCGGTTCATAATCTTGGGGATGGCGCGTGTGAGCTGTTCGGCCGTCTGGATGTTCTTGATGGTCTTGATGAACTTCGCCTTGTTCTCGGTCGACAAGTTCGATGCATCGAGCGCTGCAATCACAACCTCCTGTGCTGCCTTCACGTTGCGCTTGGCTATCGTCACACCTTTACGGAACCCTTGCTCCAGGGCGCGTGTCTGCGCCTTACGCTGGCGCGCCTGTTCCTTGAGCAGCTCCGTGCCTTTCAGCGTGATGTTCTCTTCCGCCGCAAGGCGCGCCTCGTTACGCGTCTGCGCCTCACCTTCAGGTGTAAGTAGACCACCGCGTTCCTCATCGAGCTTCTCACGCTTCTTGAGTAAGGTGGCGAGACGGTTACTGAGACGCTTGAACGGTTTACCCGCTTTCTCGTTGGTGTTGATGGAGTCGAGCAACTGATCCGCGAGGGCGTCCATGTCACCGATCTCTTTGTCGATGGCCTTGATGCGCCCGCGCCTGATCTTCTTGAGCGTGGCGTCTTCCTCTTTGCGCGCTTTCTTCTGTGCTTTCGCCTGCTGCTCTTGAAAGAACTCCGACCGGCGGAAGCTCTCAGCCACCAGCAGTTCTGCTGTGGCGGCGCTCATGCGCCCCTCTGGTGACACGTCGACACCGATGTCCTCCAGCACGGAGAACTCTTCAGGTGACAAGTCGTATACGTCGTATGTCTTCAGGTCTTGGGATATCTGTGCCGCCTTGACCTTACCCGCGATGGAGTCGATCTGCTCGCGCGGTTGTTCGGTGGCGCGTTGTTGTTTCGTGTCGGCGACCTTCTTCTTCTCTGAGTGTTGCTCGACCACATCACCCACGAAGCTGGGGGTGGACATCAACGGCGATAACGGCGCCATAGCGAGCATAGATTGGCGCATCGCTTCAGCAGTGTCATTCAGGCGCTGCTCAACAGGTGTAGTGACAAAGTCATCTTTATCAATTAGCGCGGCGATGTCTTCACCCGAGCTAATGACCAACTCTTGTGCGCCTTCGGTTAACGTTTCAGCGGCAAACAGCGTCGAGAGATTGACCACGAATTTCTGGAAGGCGGTCTTTCCTTTAGGTATCTTGAAGCGTGACAGCACACTGTCAACCTGGTTACCTAAGACCTTCTTGAGTCCAGGAACCAACTTCATTATCAAGCTGATAGGCACCAGCTCTAGTCCCGCCGCGCCAGCACCTGCAATAATGGCACCGACCTGGGCGGCTCTCGGGTCGATCAGTTTGCCATTCGTGTCTTTTAGCTTTTCGAGCTGACCATATGATTGACCAGCCGTAAGGATAAAGGTGTTCTCGACAGGGCCAGTCAGCGCGCCCCCGGCAGCGCCAGCAAACATACCGGGAATAGCACCGATACCAGACATAGCGGAGCCTGCAATACCAACAGCCACAGCACCCTGCGTGGCGCGCAACCACGCGGTGTGAGCCATACCCATAAGAGTGGGTATCTGCCGCGAGGTGGCAAGCGCCATCTCTTCCCAAATACCATCAGGCTTGAACTCTGGGCCGAACCCCGCCTGTAACTCGGCAAGTTTGGCGCGTTTATCAGGTGTGTCGTTGCCCATCAATATGTCGAAGTATAAGTACGACATATGGTTCTGGTCGGTGGCTTGGTTGAAGCCACCTTCACTCAACGCCACGAGGCGCGCCACAGAACCCGAAGGCATTTCACGCACCTCACCCGTCTCGGCATCGGTGATCATCTCATTTGGCAGATCGAGAGGCACACCACCATTGAATTGGAACTCACTTGGATCAGGCGCGCCGCCGCCCGCAAACGGTTGTGGGTTAACGAGGGTGCCGCCTGTGAAGTCGAAGGTAGGGTCAGCCATCAGACGCTACGCTTTGACTACGCCGGCAGTACTCTGCTGCCATTTAGGTAGTTTGAAGGAGAGCACCACACTACCGTCAGCGCGGGAGTATATAATCTTACCGTTAGGTAGCTGCTCAACTTGGGCAATCTTAGGCACCCCCGCGTCAGCGGCTGCGCGATTATACGCGCGCATACGCCGAGCCGCGTGGCCTTTAGATGCGTACCTCGTCTTACCCACCGTCACAACGGCGGTATCCAAAGTCTGCTTGAGGGCTTCTGCGAGTTTACCTTCTCGCACGGCGGTACGAATACCATCCATAGCCAATACCCCTGCCACCCCTGTGTTGTAGGTTAACTGAAGGATAGATGCTTGAACCGATTCCGGCAGCCCCGCGTACCCTGTCATATGTGTACTAAGTTTTTTATGGTCGTTGTTGACGACTAGCTCACGCGCCTTTTTATCGCTCATGGTATTGGGATCAACACCGGCCTGCTTCGCAACCTCAACTTTGCGGGCCTTCGTCAGACCCCCCTCCAGAGTAGGAATACCATCGGTGGAGCCTGTGCCCTCATCCGCGAGAAGGTTGCTCAACACCATCGTCACCGCGCCGCTAGGCTTCGCCGCATCATCCGTGCCATATACATTGGGGTCTAGCGGCAGTGGCCCGTTCAGATTCATCCCCTTCTCTACCTCACGAGCACGGTCTTGATGCATACCCATTCTCTGTGGGTTACCTGGTTCCCGGATGTAGTAACTACCTGTGGCGTCTTGGAACAATTGCGTGCCAGGGGGTGAACCTGGGAAAAGCAAATCGTCAGGTATGACGTTCTTCGGATTTATGCCGTATTCCCCTTGGATAGGTTCAGGGTTGTCAGCTAGATTTGTAACCGTTACGGACCCCGCCACTGGCTCTGTGGATTGAAGACTGGACGCATTGCTCTCTGGTGTCAGCGACCTTCCGTGTGGTGAAAGTGTTGGCGGCTTGTCCAGTTCCATAGACTGAAGTATCGCAGCAGCGGCCTCTTGAGGTAGGCCAGACGCGCCACCAGCAGGTGTGCGATAGTAGTAGTTACCGTGAGAGTCCTGATACATCTTCGTACCAGAGGGCATACCCGGCAGCAGCGCGTCTTCAGGAATGACGTTGCCACCCTTACCACCGGATACCGACAAGGGGTCAGGGTCGTCTCCCAAGGGGGATACCGTGGCGGACCCTGCCTCTGGCTCTGTGGATTGAAGACTGGACGCATTGCTCTCTGGTGTTGATTGTGTAGATTCATCTGGGGTTTTACCGGTAGGCTGCACCAGATAGTAACCGTCTTTATCGACAAACGCATCTACTTCATCGTTGACGCCGATTGCTTTAAACACTTCAACATGCTGACCCGGTATTGGGCGATTAAACTCGTCCAGTATGTTGTACCAGAAGACATCCTTACCAGTGGCGTCCTTCTTGTGTAGCACTCGCTCGAAGGGTAAGGTTTTGACGGTTGGCTTCAATCTCTGAGCGCCACTACCGGTCGCCATCAGTATCTGACCGCTGGCGGTCATAATCCCATCGGGCATGTCATCAAAGTGACTGAAGGCAGGGTTCTGCGTGCGCAGCGCGTTATCTATCGCCGCGACTACCAGTTTATTCCCGGCCGCTTCTTTGACCGACCGGTCGGCGTCGGGTATCTTGTCAAACTCTTCGTGCAGTTCTATATACTCACGGAATACGCGTGACCGTTTACCTGCGTCCCAACCCTCATCGTCCGCCTTCTCGTTAATCGCTTGGGCGCCACGGTCGAACACGCTGATATTCCACATCCGCCCATATTTATTTTTAACATCGCTCGTTGCGCCGGCCTTATCCATTAGCATCTGCGCTGCCTCTTCAGTCCGACGCATGTAGTATTTAGCGGAGGTGGACGAGATGTAACCTTCAGCCACAAGACCACCCAAATTATTCTGGAAGCGTAGTATCTCCTCCAAGCTGGCAGAGGTTGTCATTTTGCCTTTCTTGCGTTTCATAGACATCGCGTTGTAATCGGAGAGAATGTTTGACTCGCTATCCGCTATCTCTGCTTCGGTTCGGTCTGGAATAACCCGGTCCCGCACTATCTGAAATAAGTGTTTGTACAGTTCATCTGATATCTTGGAGCGCAACCCTTCTAAGCCTTCGAGCGTAGTGATCTCACCACTCACCACAGCATCTAACGCTTGTGGATGATACGCAGCAAACTCGAATAGCTGTTTATTGAGCGCTTCCGTTTCCATACCATTGAGTCTTTTGAAGAGATCGTCCTCGAACTTCGTCATCTCGTCGTCTGTCAAAACACCCTCAAGCTCACCGGCAGCGAGAGCGCGCGAACCCTCCAGCGGGTTTTCTAACAAGCCATTCGCCAGGTTGGCGCGCCAAATAGGCAACTGCTCCAACATGAGCGCTTCCTTACCCGGATCACTGAGATTAGACACGTCGAGTATTCGACGGAAGTCAGCCTCGGCCGACACCATGTCACGTTGCCCCGCGTGCAACTCACTACCTATACCGAGAGCGATAGCGCGCATGTTGCCGAGATCAGCCTTGACGATCTCTGCCGCCTGGAAGTCACTGACGGTTTTTAGAGTGCTGTACCGGAACGTGTCAGCGGTGGCCGCGATAGCTTGCCTCTGAATATCGGTCATATTTTCAGTGAACGTGCCAAAGGCTTCGTCGAAAGCCACGACCTGCTCATCAAAGACGTAAGGAGCGCCGGTACCTGCGTTGCGCATAGCCTCACCAGCGTCGCGATTTCGTTCTAACTTGAAATCCGACAGTTGCGCGTGCGCAGAGACCACGTCACGCTTGTCTTGTCGTACCTTGTGCTTCGCCACAGCGTCACTGAGCAGCGCGCCGCTGGTCTGTATAGCCGCGCCTATCTGACCGCCGAAGTCAGCCGCTGACGCTTGAGGGATGTTGACGGGACCACCGACCTGGACGGGTGCATCATATGAGGTGAATTTACTCATCCTACAGCTTTCGGAGCAGGTGTTTTTGCATCAAAGACTCCTGAATTAGAAGTTCCAGCAAGGAGAGTTGAGGCCGCACCAATATAGCCGGCAGTTTTCGCGTTCTTAGCCTTCGCGCGAGAGAGGGAAGCTGAAGTAGAGAAGCCCAACGCCGTCAACTCGCCCTGGTGCAGAACGTCTTGTATCGATAACTCCACTTCCGTGGCTTCATCTGCAATCACATCACCGGACAGGTCGTTAAGCCGTACCGTCGCCATGTGCTTTCGACCCAAACGACCTTGCCTCTTAGCGGACTCAGCCGCTGACGCGCGGGACGCGATAGCGTTGTTGTTGGCGACCTGCGCGTTGAAGTTGGCCGCGTCAGACGCGGCTTTTCCCTGCTGTACAGCACCTACTGCGCTTATTACCGCACCTAATACTGCTACTTCTATACCTGACATGAAATCCTCGCATATAGCGCGCAGGCATGGCCGTCAGGCGCGTAGGCTTCCATCCGCTCCGCTTCCATCTTGAAACCAAGCATTCGCGCCCAGCGGTGTGCTGCCGGCACATGGCAGTCAACTGTCAACTCTACGCGCCGCTCGGGCAGGCTTGAGAGGAATTTTTGCACGGCGCGGTGTATTTTTAAGAAGTTGCGGGGGCCAGTGTCCGAGAGGAACGACCACACCATAGCGCGGTTCTCCCACATCGGGATAGCACCGCCAGCACCCAGCACGGTGTCATCGTCCATAGCAGTATAGCTGGGGTGCTGCGCCAACGAAGCGGCCTGCTCGACCGTCACCCAATCGTTGAGGTACGCCTGCGAGCTTTGCAGTTTTATCTGAGCCAGGTGCGCCGCTTGAAAGGGTAGAATATGAAACATTACCCGTCCTGTGTGTGCAAGTGAGGCATTACTGCCGAAATGGTAACCGGCAGAGGTTGGGTCTGCCGGTAGAAAACATGGTTGTCGCTACTGTACTCACCGTCCCAGTCGAACTCTACGTCCCCGCTAAAAAACGCTACTGCGGCATCCATAGAATCACCGCCTGCCCGAAACACTATATCGTCTAGATTATCCGCATCAGGGCCAACGGAACCGCCCAGTGTCTCGTGAAAGCGCATGATGACTTGCTGGAACCTGTTAACCTTACCCTGCGCCGTACCTGTGGCCGAGCCAGCTTCAGTGCGTAGTGTTTGGAAATCAGAGGTAAAACCCAAACCAACATGCGCCTTGGAGGTAGGGTAGTTTAAAGTAACGGCGCCCGACGCCACCGTCTTATTAGGATGGACGGCGCCTTCAGTCAGGATGGAAACACTCTGTCCTTCAAGATGCGACAACCCCGACAGCGTGGACACCCGCGCGCGCACCTTACCGTCGGAGACGTAGGCGGTAAAGTTGTCCGTGTCAGATGTGTCAATAGCATGATGGATGTCACCAGCAGAGGTATATGTCGAATAGCCTGTGCCATTTATACCAGATAACTCAAAAGTATTGGCGGTCTTGTTGGCTACAGTAAAGCCTTTACCGTTGAGTTGGGTCATGCCGACGACGTTTCGGATCATAATCTCATCCGTATTAGACAAGCCATGCGCGACGGCGGTAATCACAACCGGGTTTGCACTTGTTGCACCGGATATCTGCACGGCCTGTTTTGTATTACTGAACAGCTCAAAAGTGTTGGTGGCACTCTGCCCTATCCTATATGGCACCTTGTTGGCCTCTGTCATACCGACGATGTCGGTCATGCGTATCTCAGCGCCATCGGCAATAGAATGTGAAGCAGCGGTCACGACAGCAGGGTCGGCCGCAGTGATGCCGGTGATAGTGACAGGGTTGTTGAGTGAAAGCCCGCTGTCTATGTAGAAAGCGTCTTCGGGATCGTAGGTTTCATCCCAAAACGGTTTGATGTGCTCTATGTAGCGCACTGTGCCGCCGTTAATGTAGCGGTTCACAACGAGGTAAACCTCATCAGCGTCACCGGCGGGATTGGGGATGACAGCAACACTCTCGACTTTAGCTTGGGTGGTGCCGGCATCGCTGACGCCCCCGACAACATGCCGGCTCCACCCCACGACCTTTTGGTCGCGCTCATAGGTCAGAGCAATCAACGTACCGTCACCCAGAACGCACCATAGCACGCTCTGCGGTTCTCGTTGATAGGCCATCTGCACGATGCCGGTGCGGGAGATGTGCTCCGCAACCAGCGTCAGATCAGGCGCTCTGAATCCATCATCCTCGAATATAAAGGCTAATTCTCGAATTTTCCGTAACGCCTTTTGAACAAACAATATTACCTTGCCGGCTCGCTTCGGTTCAACAGCGCCGCTACCGTAGCCGGTAGAGCGCGCGCTCTTGACGTTAGAGGGTGTCAACAACGTGCTGGTGTCAGAGGGTCGTGAGACCCACTCAGCTTCGAAAGTGCCCAGCAATAACCCTTTCTCGTCACTCATCATCCATCGGATGGGATCGACCGTGTCACCCGACAAGGAATCGGTCACAGCGCTATCGTCCAAAACAGTCCCGTCAGTGTCGGTCGGCGCCATGTTCTCGAAGTCACCGCTGACAGACAAGTCGTAGCGTAGTGGAAAGTCAGTTGTGCCAGCAAAACCTAGCCGGTTCTGATGAAACCCCACCACCGAAGGGTAACCAGTGGTCGCTGAGTACAACCCCAACCGCCAGTGTATTGTCGCCGTCGTAGCTGATGCGTCGGGGCCGTCGATTGCGGCGGTCACGCTGGTCGTGTTGGCGCGTGCCGTAATAGTGAGATATGTCCAGTTACCGGCTGCGTCCTTCCAACGGATCAGCCGCCCGATGTCTGAAGCCTGAAAACCAGTGCCGCCATTAATACCGGTTACCGCCGACGCTGTAACCGTCACAGAACCGGTAGTACCAGACAAACCCAACGTAGTCGTTGTGCTGTTAGTGACCAGATATGGCCCATCTATGAACGTCACATTCGTAATCGACCACGCCGTGTCGGAGGTGCGGCTCATCTTGCGCGGCGGGTAGGATTTATGTGTGATGTATAACAGGTCGGCGCTTTGCGCGAAGCGGAGATTAAACAGATCAGCAGTCAGATATGTAGTCGTCAATTCAATCGGTGAGCCGGTGTCAATCTGCGCCCGGTCTTTGATGAAGCGGGCATACAGGTTACCAAACTCAATAATATAAGCCTGCGAGGACGAGAACACGAACTCCTTGATCAGGGTGGACAGGCTATTTGTCTTGACACCAATAATATGTTTCGTGCCAGGTCGACGCTCAATTGGCCCCTGTACTAGCGGGACCATGTTTAAACAGGTTTGCAGGCCCGTCTTGTAGCGGTCTACATCAGGACGGCCGTACAACAGAGGCGATATTTCACCTCCGTTAAAATTATTTTGAATAGGGTCAGCGCGGGGCATCTCAGTTCCTCGCCGTTACCCACTCATCCTCGGGCGGCTCTGTCGGAGGTTTCTCAAAACTGTTGGTCTTACGTGCCATATTCCGCGCAGCTATATACTCGGCGCGCGCTAATTCACGTTTCTTATTAGATTGTGTGACTTTCTCGCAGACATCGTTGGCAATACGTTTTACCAGCAAGTCTTTAAAGCATTGATCCATCTGCTCAACATCGGTAACGCGCTGCACGTAGATCAGGTTAATTGGGGAGGCGTGATCTGTGTGGATGTATCGGCCAAAGGTTTGGAAGTCATCTTGCATAGATGATCCATCCTGGCCCTCGGTCGGTAAAATACGCAAGCAGTCTGAAGGTTTCAGATAACGCTTGGCCGCACCGAAAGTTGGGTTTGTAGAATCAGCCGCAATCTGGACTTGCGCGCGCGCAAAGCCCCATTGGTGTGAACGCAGCTCAGTATCCCGTGCATGTTCATAGACGCGATTACAAGCCTTCGCCGCAGTGGAGTTCTGGGTGAGGCTTGTAATTGAGTTGGAGCCTAAACCTTGTAGCGCAAGATTACATAAACTAACGGCGTCGGCCATAGGTTAACTCCCAGGTTGGTACCGCAGGATAGAAGTGGGGGAGGGCGCTATAGCCCTCCCCCGTAGTGTTAGTCAACGACGTACATCATCGTCAATTCTATCGTGCCTGTAGCAGCAGCACCAGCAGTAACTACGGTGATCGGGATGCCAACATCGTTTGCATCCACGACCGAGTTACGACCAAGCGCCGAAGTAGCCGCAATACCCACGGTGGCGATTGCGGTAGAGGCAGCAGCAGCTTTATATTCATCAACGTCTAAAGCTACGACCGTACCTGCGGAGTTCACATAAGCCGCGTGGCCCACTGAAACCGTAGTTGAACTGCCGAGAGCATCATGTACGACCTCACCCGACAATATCCGTGCGCCATTCGGAAGATTGAACATTTCAATCGGACCGACTGCCAGAGACGCCGCTTCTGCTGAAGCGTAGGCAATACGGATTCGACCAGCCTGCTCGCTAGGCTTGATCATGGTCGTGGGACTGTTTTGGTCCCACTTCGTCTTTTGAGCGCTATAAGTAGTAGCCATTATCTATACCCTCCTATGCTTCTGAGCAGGTTATGGCGACGACTTTTTCCTCTTCAAGGCGGGTGGCACCAAACGTGCCTTTTACGTAAACCTGCGTTGAATTGGATTTGTCAGGGCGCTTATCGATCTGCACGTCGATATCATCCCAGATACCAAGATGTAGACCAGATTTCGCCCAACACACGACCGTGCGATCTGTACCAGAAAGCGCCAGACGTTGGCTGTCGACAAAGTTGAAGCCCATAAAGGATTTGATGCGGCCATCGACCAGCACCGGTTTAGTGGTGAAATCCAAGCTGATCGCCTGGGTTTGACCGAGCAGATCATCATGCTGTTGTGCACCAATGGCGCAGAACATAGGCTCGACATCCACATTCACCTCGGCTGCGATGAACAACTGCATCGCCTCACGAAGTTTAGCTACCGTCAGACCACCGGCAGTAGTGCCGGCCGTTTGGCCTGCCGGAAAGGCCGTAGTAGTAGTGCCATCTTCACCGGTAAGTGAGGATGCCGTAGCTGCGGTGATGATAAGATCATCCATCGCACGGCCGAGCGACATTGCGCCATTAACAGCATATGGCGAGGTCGGGTCGGCAATGGTACGGAGTTTATCAGCGTCATCGATGAGATCGGCCCATTCATAATCGGATGGGAAAACCCAACGGCGATCATGGGGAGTCTCAATAAGTGGCGTATCGGCATGGCGAGTGGTACGCTTCTGCGCAGTCACGGCACCAATTTGATTTACGGCAGCACCGGATTTGCCATGATAGGAATCTTCCACGACCATTCCGCGAAACCGCGAGCCTTGCTGCTGAAGAAGCAACTCGACTGTAGATTTGTAGTCAATTACTGACCAATCTAAGATTTCATTTGACATGAGGATAGCCCCCTCTTCTGTCGGTTAAAACAAAAGCTACAGGCTTGCCCGGAAGCCGGGGCCAACTACTAAGGCTGCGTCATAGCCGGCCCTTGCGGGTTACCGGCGGAACCGTTTCGACACCGCCAACATGACGATGCGCTCATTCAATATGTGACAATATTACATCAGTTGCTTAAATACAACAACCAAATTCGCTCATTTCATTGGCGGACGTGGTTTCCTGGGCTTCTTCTTCGTTCCGTATGACATGGATTTAACTCCTATTAGTATTACCCGGCGATGCCCGACGCGAGACGACTGAGGGCGGCTTTCTTTTCAACTGCTGCTTTATGGCCGGGGTGCATTCTATCCACCCACGCGTCCATAAATTCTTTATTACCGGTCAGTTCACTCAGCGCAAGGGCTGCTGACGACGGGGTCAGTGGCCCACCAGAACTGCCGCCGTCACCTTCAATATGACCATCCTCGCCCATCTTGGCGCCAAGACTATCAATAAACTTCATAGCGCCGGCTGGCCCCATACTGGCCTTCAGACCGGCTAGTTGTTCCGTGGTCATACCCAGCGCCACGGCGGTGTTGTCCACACCCTTCGTCTTATCATCGAACGCGGCGCCCCACTCTTTCTGCAACGCGGCAGTCTCGTTCGTGGCGTTCAGCGCGTTTGAATCAGCAGTAGTCTGAGCGGTAGAGCCGACAAACTCCCCCCATTTCTCGGCAAGGTAGTTGGTCTGTTTGTTGGTTAATCCAGCCTCAAAGAAGGTATCACCAGCCCATTGCGCGAATGCGCCGTTTTCTCCTTCTGGTGCAGCGAGGTTATATCCAGCGGCGTCTTCCGGCCGACCGAGTTTTGTATAGAAGTCTCCGGCCTGTTCAGGTGTGGCATCGTCCCCCAATAGTGTAACCGTGCGGCCAGCCTTATCGGCGCCAACGACTTTCTCCAGGTTGTGATAACTCTTGACGACATCTTCAAAGCTCCCACTGCGCATTGACTTGGCCTCGGCCCAGTCACGGGTCTCACCCACTTCCAATGAGTCCATCCAATGATTCTCCACAGGCGCGGCAGCAGGTTCAAGGGGGGCAGCAGCCGGTTCAGGGGCCGCAGCAGGTGCGGGTGCAGGGGCGGGGGCATCAGCCATCTAAGTCTCCGTTATTGGGGTTAAAGTGTTTCCATGCTTCTTTGTCGGTCATGTTCAGGTGCGCCGCAATACGCAGCCACACCTCACGCCGACCTTGCAGCACCATCTCCATACGTGGATCAGAAAGGATTGTGCTGTTATTTGCACGACAGAACTTCGCTAGATCATCCAGCACACGCTCACCATAGACGCCTTTGAACGTCTTGGCATACGACTGCTTGCGGGAGATAAGGTAGTCTTTAATTTTAGCCCGCACTACCCAGCGCTTTCATCACGCCAGCAGCGGCAGGCGCGGCCTCAACCATCTGTTGCGTATCAGCGGCTTCCTGTCGCTGTGCGCGCTTCTGCTCGACCGTCTCAGGTGAGGCCATCCAGGATGGCGGCATGGCGTTGATCTCAGCTAACGCCGGGTAGATCACGTCGGTGTTAAAGTGATCCAGCACCGACAGGTCTTGTGTCGTGTTGGCATAGGCCACCGCTGCTTCCAGCGTGCGCATCCAACCAGCAGCCTCTTCGGCGCGCTGGGCGCGATTCAGAGGGCTGTCATAGATAATCTCAAACTCACCCTCGGCCTCGATCAGCGCCTCGGGCATGGGCGGCAACAGGTTCTGTTGCTGCAACAGATCGATCTCACGCTCAATCATTGGGCCTTGGCCTTCAGATTGCTGCCGGCCCATTGTGGGGCTTAACAAGGCTCCCTTTTCTCGGGCGCGCTCTAACACCTCTGTAGCCGTCATGGCCGGCGTATCCACCAGGATTTGGAACAGCGTCACAAGGAAAATATCGTTTATTGTGGACCGCTCCATGTCCATCAGCTCTTGGCCCGCAGCTAAATTGCCGACCGGCAGTGCGTGCACCAGCGGGCGCCCTTCGGGCGATACCCCACCAGGATTGATATGACCCGGCTTCATACTGAACCCGTCGACTACACCATCGTCATTCGCTAGCAACACCGGCGCCACGGCGCGGTGACCCTGCGTCAACATGGTCTTCTTCTGCTCGTTGAGAACCTTGATCGCCGGCAACGCCATCATGGCGGGAGAGCGGCCATAGACCTCAGACGGCCCAGTAACGTAGCGTGATGCCTGGTAAGGGAAGGTGTTGAAACCACCCTCACCTAATATTGTCTGACCTTCCACTGCGACATAGTATGACGCGTACTTCATACCCCTATAGTCAAGACGCTTCTTATCAACCTCGACACGGGGTTTAACGCAATGGATAACCTCAAACTCTTTTGAAGGTTCTGTCTTTAGCGCAGACTTAACCGCATCGGGAATTGTACTCCACCGTCCAGCGTCTACCTTCTGCTGCATCAGGCGCGCAGAGATGTTGAACTTACGGGAGCTGGAGTCCAGGATACCTTGGTGATTTAAACCAATGAGTATCTCACGTAGATCAGTGGCGCGGTAGCGGAACCCACCCTCGTCATGCGCGTCGGTGTGTAGGATGCTCGTGCCGTAGGCACCGAGACCCATGTAGACCTCATGCTGCTGACTGGCGAAGTTCGCAGACGGCTTATACCGCTGCTTGAATAACATGTTCGTGACGTTCTCAAACCATACCTTGACATCATGGTCGGCAGCGAGCGCCTCATCGGAAGCTGTCACGCGGTGCCAGCGCTGGTTGCGCGGCGTCAGCATGGCTTCCATCGCAGCGGAAAACCGCTCCAGCGCGATGCTGGCCGTGCTGTCAATCATTTTATCGGTGCGCTTCTGCCCCTTGGTCAAACCAGAGGAGGAACTCTGCATGGTCATGGCATAGCGCGGCAGCACCCGCTCGTCTATCTCAGACCAGTGGGACTCCCATGTTCCGCGATCACCCTTCCACTTGTCGTGGGTTTTGATGATATCTTTTGCTATTTCACTCATCAGCCGGCCGGGTCTAAAGTCTTTTCAAAACCACCCATCAAGGGGAACCTAACAGCTTCAAGGTTGCGCTTTGTGTGTCGCCAAGACTACCCGTGAATTGTTTTGCGGCTGCCGCCGGCCCCGAAATTTGTTTTGCGGCTGGAGCCGGACCCGGACCAGGGTCTGTGGTCGTCACAGGGTTGCGGTCAGCGGCCGCGTCTCTACGGAGTCCCGCCTGAACGTCTTCACTCGTTGTGGGGTCTGAGATTGTAGCCGCGCTCGCTAACGGCGGTGCGGCTACGATAACTTTTTTAAGTAGAAAAGGGTTGATACTCGCGCCTTGACCGGCTGCGCCCGAGCCGGGACCAGAGCCAGCGCCCGGCCCGCCGCCAGCACCGTCAGCGCCGCCGCTGGTTCCCGCCGCACTTCCTTGACCGCTAGTTGCGCCAGGACTACCAGGCCTATACGCATTAATACCCTTATGTTTGAGTTGACCGCCGCCCTTGGTAACGCCGCCTCCTCGCGAGCGCAGAAGCGCCTTTTCGTCTTTGTTAATATAGGCCAGTTCGTGTTTCTGGCCTTTAATTATAGTGCGTTTGGGTAGTGGCATTACGACCCCAATAGTTGTTTTGTCGGTGTATCCGTTTCGTCCAACACACCCTGCCCACTCGTCTTGATGGTGTCGTTGCGTCCAAGCGCAGCCGCACGGCGCTTACGCGCCTCTAGGGCTGCGGCCTGCACATCAGCGTCAGACTTCGTCGGGGGCGGTGGCGGGGGCGGTGGCGGCGGAGGAGCTGATCCCCCAAATATTCCACCCATAATTCAATCTCCTTGCAAGGATATTACGTGAATATAACACAATCTACATCATCTGCAACCCTGCCGCGTTTAAACTTCTTGGAGGTCTTGGAATCCAATCTGCTGACCGGCCGACTGAAAGTCATCGCCAGCGCGTCCGCATAGTCAGGTGAGCCGAAACCTTCCTTCAACATCTCCTTCTTTGTCCATAGCGCCTTCTGCCCTTTCAGGTTCATGCGATAGCGCATGGTGCACAGGTCATCCGTCAAGTTGTCCTCGTCTGGCAGGCACGCCGAGTCGATCCACTCAGCCATGCGCCCCCACACTTCTGTCCTGTGCAGATACCACTTCTTCGAGTCTTGCGCCGACTCGGACACGAACACCGGTGTCACCCGATAGCCGCCCTCCTGCAACAACTCGATCACCGGCCCACCGACGCCATCACTCTCAATGAACACATGATCTGGCTTATACTTCTCAATGGCGGTCGCCACATGCTCGGCCATCTCCCTGGTCTTACACTTGGGAAACACCAGCGGTGGGATGCTGCGCGCGTCCACCCCATGCCTGAAGCGTATGACCGCCTTATCATTACCCATACGCGCCGGGTCGACGCCCATGATGAACGGCGCCCCTAAGTCCTCGGCCGGCAGCTCGCGCGCGATGGCCGCATCAACATCATCTCGTGCGATGAAGTTCTCGTCACCCTGTCTCGGGAATTGCCCATACACCTCCACGCGCGCTTCATCGCTGTCGACGCCATACTCCCGTATAATCGCGTCGTACACGCCGGGGTCATTCTCAACAACCGTGCGCCCGTCGATCTTGGCGTTATTCCATTCCTCGCGGTTGCGGTGGAAGCATTCAAAGAACGCGCCACTCGGATTACGCGGATTACTAATCGCCACCCATACCCGGTATATGGTCTTGTCTGTAAAATAACCGTGCGCGACAGGCCAAATGTTAGGAGGGATGCCGCTGGCCTCGTCAAACAGCACCGCCATGCCCATTTGGCTATGCGGGCCGGCATACGCGTCTGGATTCTCATCACTCCACAGCTTGGCCTTGATGTACCAATACGCGTCATCATACTGCGTCGTTTTCTTGAGCGCCTCGACCAACCAGTCGGCTGGGTGCAGCGCTTCAACCTGATGCTCGAACCAACGCGACATGTGGCTCATGGTCGCCCACTTTCTGATCTCAGGAAACGTGGTCGACCGTAGCTGCTGCTCCGTGTTGGCGCTGACGATGACTGTGGAACTCGGCAGGGTGCAGAACAACCACAACGCCACCCATGCAAGAAACGCCGACTTGCCAATACCGCGCCCGCTGGCCCGCGCAAGACGCATCAACTCTGGTGTATCGCCCTGATCAAACTTCCGATGGTTGTTATGAATGTGCGCCTGGAGCTGCAACAGTGCGTCACGCTGCCACTGCCGTGGCCCCTGATGATGTTCCAGGGGTGTATTAATCTTTCCCCACGGGAAACAGAACAGCACAAACCCCAGGGGATCATCTCGGAACGCCATGACCTGTGCGATCAGTTGATCTTCATTAGGATGTGGTTGCTGTTTAGCCATACGATTTTACTTCAAAAGTGAGACGGGGGGCGGGTTACAGGATACTAAAAAAATTTTTTCAAAAAAAATGACGCGTAGGGCTGGGATGAGGACCTATGGGTGCATGGGCGTTGGCTATCCAGGGGGTACCCCCGCCCTACCCCCCCGCCTGGCTTAATAGGCTTCAATTTTGTAGGGCTTCTATGCATTCTCAATTGGGGGCGTTTCACGTGAAACATTGAGCGAGGCGGGGTGTTGCTCCAACTCAGGCGGGTGAGGCGTCGGGCTGGTTAAAGGTACTTGCGGCGTCACATCGCGCAGCGTGCGAAGTGTGGCGTGCGCGTCGAGCATGAGCTGGCCTAGATCAACGGCATGATGGGTCACATCAAC
>Ga0308018_10000146_pt1 | contig 37589 bp, 29 predicted proteins | sample Neamet282_FD_203130 | JGI IMG/M metagenome (GOLD analysis project Ga0308018, IMG submission 203130) | Marine microbial communities from water near the shore, Antarctic Ocean - #282 | ecosystem: Environmental > Aquatic > Marine > Unclassified | place: Southern Ocean | collected 2014-10-01
GTTTATGATGTGTGTTCCTGGTACATCTGCTATTCTATCAGTAGTAATTGGCGTATTGCTTGCTAATATCTCATCCATTTGTTCTCCTAAAGTTTTAGCAGTTCCACTAGGGGAGTCTAGTTTTTCGGTATGATGAATTTCATGAATTGTACTTTCATAATTTTGGTTTTTCATCAGTCTAGCTAAAGTTTTATTCAGCTCAAAAAAGATATTCATACCCAAGCTAAAGTTAGAAGCGTACAAAAATGCACCTCTTTTTGTAAGGCATAAATCCTCAATTTCTTTAAGGTTTTCTAACCACCCAGTTGTTCCTGAAACAACAGGAATACCATTATTTATCGCATAACGAATATTGGAAAGTGCAGTAGTAGGTGTGCTGAAATCAATAGCCACATCAGCAGTGCTTAAGTCTAAAGTATGAGCTGGTTTTTCGGATGATGAAATACAAACAATAGTATGTCCTCTTTCTTTGGCTAGTTCGCTAATGCGTTTGCCCATTCTTCCATTTCCTAGTATTGCAATCTTCATGGGGCAAATTTATAATTTAATTGATAAGGATAAACCATTTGCATTTTCTTTTGCCATATAGATGGGTTGGAAGTGAAAAGAGATATCCTCAGTCACATCATAATCAAATAAATGGGCACTCACTGAGGCGTCAACGATATTCAAAATATAAGTAAGGGTGAATAGTAAAGCCGACACCTCTCGGTTTCTTCTGTAATGTTCGGTTAAGGTAACCAAGTCAGCATTAGTATAATTTAGATTATCACTTGTGTTTCCGCCAATTCTGTCAAGGTAAGTTGTTTTGTATAAAGCATACAAATCATGATTTTCCTTAAAATAATAAGCTGATGTAATTAGCCCAGCATAAATGATGGGTACTTTCCAGTATTTTTTGGTGTATACTTGCCCAGCCCCTGGGATAATTGCGGAATACAATCCAGCTCGTTTTGGTATTTTAACAATACTTTCCTGCGCCATAACTGTACTAGCGAATAAGAGTAAGAAAGCAATAAGTATGTGTGTTTTTAGCTGCAATTTATTTATTAATAAATTCAAAAATCTTGGCTAAATCAGCATCATTACTAAAGGAGATGATAAGCTTTCCCTTCCCTTTTTTATTTCTTTTCAGCTCTATTTCATTGTCCAAGGTTCGTGACAAATCGTGCACCATTTTTTGTTGCTGAAAAGGAAGTGGGTTGGGTGTGCTTATTGCTTTTGTTTTGGAGGTGCGTTTGTAATTGCTGTCTGCAAAGTCCTTCACAATTTGCTCTACTTCTCGTACCGAATAACCATTTTCTACTGTATCGTGAAAAATATTAAGCTGACTTGTTAGGTTTTTTACTGAAATAAGTGCTCTAGCATGTCCTGTACTAATTTTCCCAGTACTCAACCCTTTTTGTATTTCGGAAGGTAGTTTTAGTAGGCGTAAGAAGTTAGTAACGGTCGTTCTGTTTTTCCCTACTCTTTCGCTACACTGTTCTTGCGTTAATTTTATTTCTTCAATCAACCTTTGGTAGCTTAGTGCAATTTCAATTGGGTTAAGATTTTCTCTTTGGATGTTTTCGACCAAAGCCATTTCTAGCATTTCTTGGTCGTTAGCAATACGCACGAAAGCAGGTATTTTATCTAATCCTGCTATTTTTGAAGCTCTGAATCTTCTTTCCCCCGATATAAGCTGGTACTTATTGTCCTTTAGTTTACGAACCGTTATAGGTTGTATAATGCCTAACTGCTCAATGGATGAAGCGAGTTCATGTAGTTTTTCTTGCTTAAATTCTGTTCTTGGCTGAAAAGGATTTGTTTCTATCTCAACAAGTAAAATTTCATGTGTTTTTCCTACTACAGGTAAGTTTTCTTGTTTTAATTCAGCTGTTGTTTCAATGCTACTATTTCCTAAAATGGCTGATAAACCTCTTCCTAATGATCCTCTTTTTTTTGTCATCTTATTCTGTTTCTACACTAACTGTTTCTAATTTTTTTAATAATTCGCTTGCTAGGTTTAAGTAGTTAATAGCTCCCTTACTTGAAGCGTCATGTATAACTATGGTTTCGCCATAGGATGGAGATTCGCCAAGGCGAACATTCCTGTGAATTATAGTTTTGAATACCATTTCTTGAAAGTGTGTTTTTACTTCTTCCACCACTTGGTTGGATAGGCGCAAACGAGTATCGTACATGGTAAGGAGTAAGCCATCAATTATTAAATCAATGTTAAGTCTTTGTTGTACAATTTTAATGGTATTGAGTAATTTCCCTAAACCTTCTAAGGCAAAATATTCGCATTGTATAGGTATAATTACCGAGTCGGATGCGGCAAGTGCATTTAAGGTAAGTAATCCTAATGATGGTGCACAATCAATGATGATAAAATCATACTCATCACGGATAGGAACCAACACCTTTTTCAATCGATACTCTCTTTCTTCTAGGTCTACTAAGTCCAGCTCGGCACCCACTAAGTCAATATTAGCAGGTAGTAAGTCCAAGTTAGGGCTTTTAGTTTTTACTATACATTCTTTGGCGGTAGCTTTTCCTGTTAAACATTCGTATATTCCTTTTTCTGTTTCTTTAGGATTGTATCCAACTCCCGAACTAGCATTAGCTTGAGGATCAGCATCAATTAAGAGTACCTTTTTTTCTAGCACTCCTAAACATCCTGCTAAATTCATGGCAGTAGTTGTTTTTCCAACTCCTCCTTTCTGGTTTGCGATTGCAATTATTCTTCCCATTTGTAGTCTTGTTTTTACGGCTATAAAAGTAGGATACTAGTGTTTAATAGCCATCTAATTGTTGGGTCTAATTATCAACAAAATAGGGGAGTTGTTAAGAAAAAAGCCCTACCAAAGGGCAGGGATTTATTTTTGTCATAGCGAGCCTTTAGGTGTGGCTATTTTTTTGCTACTTATTATATCAAAAAAAACCAACAATCAAATTGCTGGTTTTTATACTTGTTTTATGTTTTGTGATTAATCCTTTCCTAAATCATCAAAATTGACTTCCGTAAAATCTGATGATGTTTCTTCTTTTATTTCGGGCTTAACTTCAGCTTTTATTTCCTTTTTTATTTCTATCTTTTCCTTTTTAACCTCTACTGTATTTTCAGTAATATCATTCTTTTTTCCTTCTGTGTTTGTTATTACTTCCTCTCCTTTTTCCTTAATTATATAGTCACTTACTTCATTTAAAGCTTCTTTGAATTTTGCGAAATCTTCCTTGTACAGATATATTTTATGTTTCTTGTAAAAAGGAGTTCCGTCCTCATTAAAATCACGCTTACTCTCGGTAACGGTCATGTAATAGTCATCTGCTCTTGTCGATCTTACATCAAAAAAATAAGTTCTTCTTCCTGCACGAACCGATTTTGAAAAAATTTCTTCTATATCTCTGTTTTCAGCCATCTGTAATTTTTTTTTTTAAAAGCCAAATATATTAAAATATATTAAATAGTAATTACGATTCTTTATTTGTCTGTATTTGATGCATCTCGAAATAAAATCCTTTTTGGCTAAGTAATTCAGTGTGCGAACCGGATTCTGTAATCTCTCCATTGTCAAGTACTATAATTTTATCAGCATCTTTTAAGGTTGATATTCTGTGAGAAATAATAATGCTGCTTTTTGCTTTACTTTCTACTTTCAATTGTTTTAAAATTCTTTGTTCCTTGGTTGCATCAATTGCCGAAAGGCAGTCATCAAAAATATAAAGTGATGGGTTTTTGTAAAATGTTCTGGCAATGGCAAGTCTTTGTCTTTGTCCTCCTGAAAGCTGCACACCTCTTTCACCTATTATAGTATCCAATCCTTCTTTAAAATTATTTATCTCATCCAAGATATCTGCTTTTTTAGCGGCTTCAAGTATCTTTTGGTTATCAATAGTGTCACTTGAAAAAGCAATATTTTCTCTTATTGTTCCCGAAAACAAATAACCGTCCTGAGGGATGTAGCCTATGGCAGTTCTTAAGCTGTTTAGGTTTAAATTTTTAATATTTGTATTGCCAAAGCTAATACTACCAGTTGTGGTATCGTATAGGCGGCAAACTAGGTTAGCGATAGTTGATTTTCCACTTCCTGTTTTACCGAAAATACCAAGCGTGTTTCCTTCTTTTAGTGTAAAACTTAGGTTTTTCAGAGCTTGAATATTTGTGTCAGTATAGCTTAAATTAACAGCATTAAATACAATATCGCCTTCAATGGGTGTGTGTTCGCTTGTATTGTTCTCAATGTCTGAAGTAAGCAAAAGAAAATCGTTTATTCTTTCTTGTGAAGCTGCTGATCTTTGTACTAATGAAGTAATCCAACCAATTGAAGCAACAGGCCAAGCCAACATGTTTACATAAATAATAAACTCAGCAATATTTCCTGTGCTGATATTGCCTTTAAAACTTTCCAACCCTCCAATATAAACTGTTAGTACGCTACTAACCCCTATCATGGAAATTATCAAAGGAAAAAATAACGCTTCTATTTTTACAAGTTCTAATTGTCGCTTGGTGTAGCTTTTGCAACTATTCATAAATACCTCTAAGGCATTCTCTTCATTACTAAACGATTTAATAATTTTTATTCCTGAAAAAGTTTCTTGAGCAACAGTAGTAATATCCGAAAGCTGTGCTTGCACTTTTTCACTTCTTTTATTCATAGTACTACTTACAAAATAAACTGAAATAGCAAGTATAGGTAAAGGCAAAAGCACATAAATTGTTAGCGTAGTACTTATGCTTAGCATTTTACTAATCACTAGTAAAAACAAGACAAATATATTGATGGCATACATAAGGGCAGGGCCTAAGTACATTCGCACTCTACTTACATCTTCCGATATTCTATTCATCAAATCCCCAGTTTTATTTTTTTTGTAAAACGAGATGCTTAATGCTTGATATTGTTGATAGATTTCATTCTTTAAATCATATTCTATCTTCCTTGATATTACAATAATGGTCTGTCGCATGCAATACATAAAGATACCTTTGAGTATGGCAAACAAAACAATTAAGCTACCATATTTTATAAGTATCTCGCTTGTGGTTGAAGTGTTTCCGGTATTCATGCTAAGAATTACTGCATCAAAGGCTTTCCTTACAAACTCAGCAGGGTATAGGGCAAACAGGTTAGCTATTATGATAAAAACAGTCCCTATTGCTAGTAATGTTCGGTATTTCCAAAAGAATTTATTAAGGTAAAATAAGTGTTTCATTAATTGTTGAGTTACTTTATTTAAAAAGCCAAAAATAATAAGTAAATTCGCGTCCAATTTAAAAATGAGAAGAAATTAATTTTTAAAGTAGATTTATCTGATTAAATAATATAATTTAATACAAGAAAAAGAAATGGCATTAACAGAGACAAAAACTAAAAAAGAAGGATTAGTGATAAGTAAAATGAGTTTAATGGGTCATGAGCAAGTTGTTTTTTGCCATGATACAGCAACAGGATTAAAAGCAATTATCGCTATTCATGATACAACTTTAGGTCCTGCTCTTGGTGGTACGCGTATGTGGGATTATGCTAATGAAGAGGATGCTATTCAAGATGTTTTGCGTTTGTCGAGAGGGATGTCATTTAAAGCGGCTATTTCTGGTTTAGAATTAGGAGGTGGGAAAGCTGTTATTATTGGAGATGCTAATACTGAAAAAACGGAAGCATTAATGCGTAAATTTGGTCAGTTTGTCGACAGCCTAGGAGGTAAATACATTACTGCTGAAGATGTTGGTATGAATCCTAAAGATATGGAGTATGTGCGTATGGAAACTAAGCATGTTACAGGGATTCCTGAAGTCATGGGTGGTAGTGGTGATCCTTCTCCAGTTACTGCTTTTGGTGTGTTTATGGGAATGAAAGCATCTGCAAAATACAAATGGGGAAGCGATAATCTAGACGGTAAAACTGTACTTGTACAAGGTGTTGGACATGTAGGAGAAAACCTAATAAAACACTTAACGGATGATGGCGCAAAAGTAATCATCAATGATATTAATGAAACAAGATTGGCTGAGCTTGCTGAGCAGTATGGAGCTAAAATTGTAATGGGAGATGCTATCTATGATTTGGATATTGATATTTATGCTCCATGTGCTTTAGGTGCAACAGTAAATCCTGATACGATTAGTCGATTGAAATGTGAAATAATTGCTGGTGCTGCCAATAATCAGTTAGCTGATGAGGTAAGAGATGGGCAATTGTGTACAGATAAAGGAATTGTTTATGCTCCTGATTTTTTAATTAATGCAGGGGGGTTAATTAATGTTTATTCTGAAATTAAAGGATATGATAGAGAGCATGCTATCAACCAAACAAGAGCAATTTATGATACAACGTTAGAAATTTTAAAGAAAGCGGAATTAGAGAGTATAACAACTCATGCTGCCGCTTTTGAGATAGCTGAACAAAGAATTAATGATAGAAAAAACGCGTAATTTCAGATGCTAAGTAGAAGACATATCAGGTTAAAAGTAATGCAATCATTGTATTCGTATTTTACAATAAAGGAGGATAATATGCCAGCTGCTGAGCGTTCAATGCTAAAGCATATTAATGAAGTGGTAGAACTTAATTTAGTGATTATTTCTTTATTGATTGAGTTAGTGAAACATGCTGACAATTTCTTTGAAGAAGGTAAGAAAAAACACTTGCCATCTGCTAACGATTTGAATCCTAATAGACGGTTTGTTGAAAATGAATTTATTGCACTAATCCGTGACGATAATCCTTTGATGCATAAGGTAAGTAGAGTTTCAGGTATTTGGTTGAAGAATGACCATGATGTTGTAAGAAAGTTATTCTCTGAATTGTATAAATCAGAGTTATATTCTAAATATATTTCTACTGAGGAAAAAGGAGCTGATGTTGATCAAAGATTTATTGTCAATGCATTGAATGAAATTATATTGAACAATGAGTTAGTACATCATATACTAGAAGAAAGAAGTATATACTGGACTGATGACTTGCCATTTGTTGCCGCTATTGTTATGGGACAGATTAAGGCAAATAAAATCATTAATCCTGATTCAGCATTTAAAGATAATTCGGATGAAAAATTTGCATTAAAATTATTCCGTAATACAATAAATAGCAACAAAGAGTATGAAGATATAATTGTGAAATTCTCAAAAAACTGGGAATTAGATCGTATCGCAATTATGGATCAATTATTCTTGAAAATGGCTTTTGCTGAAATTTTTTCAATTGAAGATTTGCCAGTAAAAGTTTCCATGAATGAATATATTGAAATTTCAAAATATTATGGTGCAGCAAAAAGTAAACTGTTTGTGAATGGTTTGTTGGACAATGTAGTAAAAACCTATACTAGAGAAGGGAAAATTAAAAAAATAGGGAGAGGATTAGTTTAAAAAAAACCTTATTTTTGAAATCAAAAATTAAAATGAAGCAACTTATCTTATTATTAGTATCCTTAGTTTTAGTGTCTTGTAGCTCGTCATCAGATGAAAAAACAATAACTACCGACTTAGTGAATAGCCCACTTACAGCAAATAGCAAAGCTGAGAAAGTGCTGACGCCTAATATTGAAATGCTAGAAACTAGTTACAATTTTGGTGAGATGCAACAAGGAGAATCGGTTACACATGACTTTATTTTAAAAAATACTGGTGATGCCGACCTTATCATTACAGCTGCAAAAGGAAGTTGTGGTTGTACAGTACCTGAATGGCCTAAAAATCCTATTGCAAAAGGGGAGGAGGCTGCAATTAAAGTTACTTTCAATAGCGCAGGGAAATCAGGAAAACAAAATAAAACCGTTACTTTAGTAAGTAATGCAATACCAAATACTAAAGTGATAACTATAAATGGGAATGTAATTATTCCTCAAAAAAAATAAGTATGATATTATTACAATCAGCAGGAACGGGGACTTCATCATTAATTATGTTCGGTATGATATTTGCCGTAATGTATTTTTTTATGATTCGTCCGCAAATAAAAAAACAAAAGCAAGAACGTGAATACCGTTCTGCATTAAAAACTGGAGATTCAGTAATTACTATTGGTGGTATTTATGGTAAAGTTACTGATGTAAAGGAAGATGCTGTTGTTATTGAAGTGCACGGAGGTACAAAGTTAAAAGTTGCTAAAACTGCAGTTTCAATGACGGGTGAATCCGGTATAGAAAAATAAGAATGATTGAGCGCTTAAAAAACAGAATAAGTAGTTTTTTTAAGTCAGCATCAAATAATAAAAAGTTAAGTACTTACGCTTTATTTCTTTTTATTTCTTTCTCGTTTTGGTTTTTAAGTATGTTATCCAAGCAACATGAAACAACCTTAAAAGTACCCCTTATTTATAGTAATTTTCCAGCTGATAAATTAGTGTCAGCTCCTGCTGCTGCTGATTTTGTTGAGGTTAGAGTGAAAGCACCAGGATTTTCTATTTTATTTTATAATCTGTTTAATTTTTCCAAACTAAGTTTGGATATAGAAAAGGCAAACACCAAACCTAATAAAGGTGGGAGTGAAGTGTTTTGGATTATGAATGCTAAGCGAAAAGCAGTGGTTGAAATTATTTCTACTTCTATGGAACTGCTTGATATAAGTCCCGAAAGGTTAGTTATACCCTTTAGTAATAAGGCCAAAAAGAAAGTGGCTATTAAACTTAATCAATCCATTAGTTTGAAGCCTGAGATTTGGTTTGCAAACCCCATTATTTTAACTCCTGATAGTGTTATGATTTATGGAGAAAAACAACAATTGGATTCCATAGATTTTATTGATACAGAAGTACTTTTATTGACAGAAGTTAGTGAAAGCAATAGTAATAAGGTATTACTTAGTATTCCTGAGCAGGTACAATGTAAAATAAAAAATATTGATGTTATAATTGAGGTAGAGCACTTTGTTGAACAGCTTATAGAATACAAGGTGCAAGTAATGAACCTGAAAAAGGGTTATACTATTAAATTATTTCCTGAGGCAGTCCAAGTAACCCTTAGGGCTCCTAAAGATAAATACAGTATGCTGCAAACTGATTTTTTAACATTAAAAGTAGATGCTTCTCTTATTTCTGCCGAAAATTCAACCTTAGATGTTGAGGTAGAGAATTTACCTTCCTTTATTCAGTTGCAAAGGGTTTATCCTTCAAGGCTTGAGTTTTTATTGATTAAGGAGTAATTAATTATTAATCTCCACTTCACAGCTTACAGCATAATGGTCGGAAAGCTTTTGCTTGTGTCTTTTATAATTATAACTATTAAACCTTTCGTTATGCAAAATATAATCAATACGTAAGGCAGGTATTTTTACAAAACTTTGTCCAATTCCTTTTCCTGACTCTTTAAAAGCATCTTTTAGGTTTTCACTAATCGTATTGTAAGCATAGGAAAGCGGTGTATCGTTAAAATCCCCACACAAAATAATAGGATAGGGTGAGCTTTGCATATGCTCCTTAATTGCTTGGGCTTCTTCAGCTCGATTCTTATAGCTACTTTTCATTCTTTCAACTATCCCTTTTATCCCTTTTTTCAAGGTTTCTTTTTTAGGGTTTTGTAAAAATGAATAATCACTATTTTTAAACCAATTAGAGGCCAAATGAACATTGTAAACCCGTATTGTATCAGTACTTACACTTAGGTCAGAATAAATGCAAGTATTATTCATGCGCTCTCCTTTTATGCTTACAGTCGATTTCTTTATTTGAGGGAAGTTGCTATAAATAGCCATATGCCATTGATTCTTTTTACTTTGCAAACCTATGTGTTTATGCGGGTAATTTAAAGTTGGAATTTCATCAGGGGTATAGAATTCTTGTATACAAAGTATGTCTGCTTTTTCAGTTTTTAAAAACGTTACTATTTCTGATTTTATATCAGGTTTCGCTATCCATCCGTAACGATTGAAAAGACGCACATTATAAGAAAGTACTTTGACGCTATCAGTGTTTTCAGTTGTTTTAGGTTGAGTGCCGAAAAACAAACCTATGTATTGTATACCGATTAGCAAAATGATAATATTTGCCCAGATTTGTTTTTTAAAACCAATAATCCAATAAAAAAGAAACAAAATATTTGCAATGTAGAAGACAGGAAATAGCAAACCAAAAAAGGAAATAGGCCAAAAAAATGTGGGACTTATATAAGGAGATAAATAGGAGAAAAGTAACAATAGTAAACAAATAGAATTTGCTAGATAAAGGAGTTTGTTAATGAGTGAAAGTCCTTTCATTTTATTTTTTACTAGCACTAAATAAAGTTGCTTTTTCTTCTTTGCTTAAGCTTTCATAGCCTGATTTTGATATTTTTTCTAAAACTATATCTACTGCTATTTGCTGTGCTGACTTTTCAGTGTTGAATTGTGTATCTGTCTTTTTTCTTTTGTGTACAGTTTTGAGTTTACTTTTAGGTTTAAACAAATTGGATATATTATTTATCCATTTTGTAAATCCTATTGAAAAATCATTTCCTTTTTGCAATTGCTTAATGTAAAGGTAACCAAATAATGCTCCTCCTAAATGTGCAATATGCCCTCCTGCATTTCCTTTAGGAATACTTAATAAATCTAACATAACACTAAAAATAGCTATGTGTTTCAATTTAACAATTCCTATAAAGGGAAAACGAACGCTATAGTTTGGAGTGTAAGTTGCAATGGCTACCATAATTGCAAGTACTGCTGCTGATGCGCCCAAAGCTTGTGCATTTTCTGTATAAATAGCTAAAGCAGGAATATAGTTGTAGGCAATAATAAATATTAGTCCGCCAGAAACTCCACCTAGTAAGTAGGTGCTGAGTAGTTGTTTGGGATTTAAATATTGTAAAAATATTTTCCCAGCAAAATGTAACCAAACCATATTAAACAGTAAATGCAAAAAGCCATTGTGCAGAAACATATAGGTGATAAACGCCCAGGGTTGACTAAGTAATTTACTGTTTTCAGCAGGCAAATAAAGTTGGTCTAAAATAGGCGATAAGTTAAACTGAAACATAAAAGAGAATACGCCTAAAATGCTGAACAGTAGAAATACTCCAACATTTATATAGATGAGTTTATTCAAGATCGTTCCTTGTTTAAACTCCTGTTTCAGGTTATTTAAAATACTATCCATTAATAAAATTGAGTATTGTTTTTCTGCCAATATTTTAATAATATGAACCCAAACAGCATTCCTCCCAAATGAGCAAAGTGAGCTACATTGTCGGCAGGATTATTACTTATTCCTGCATATAATTCCATTATTCCGTAAATGATAACAAAGTATTTTGCTTTTACTGGAATCGCAAAATAAATATAAAGGAGTGTGTTAGGGAAAAGCATTCCAAAGGCCAATAGGATGCCAAACACCGCACCTGAAGCCCCTACAGTTGGAGTGTTAATTAGTAAGTTTAGTTTCCCCATTATTGGATAGCTGTAGTTCTGAAAGTTCGCTAATAGTCCTCCGCCATTTTCTAGTAAATTACTTAATTCATTTTGGCTAATTTGAGATTGTAAGCTTAATATCTCATATTGACTAACACCCAAATGGACAAAGGCTGCTCCAATTCCTGTTATCATGTAATAGGTTAAGAATCGTTTTCCTCCCCATACATTTTCTAATATTTTCCCAAACATCCAAAGGGCAAACATGTTAAACAGTAAATGCGTAAAATTTCCATGCATAAACAAATGGGTGATTAGTTGGTGGGGCATGAATTCCTGTGACTGAAACTGATGGAGAGCAAACCATTTTGTAAAGTCTATTCCGTAACTTTCTAAGGAAATGGTTGCTAAAAAAAACAAACCATTAATGATGAGTAGATTTTTAACTATTTCGGGTAATTGGCTAAAGCTGGATGGTCGGTACATGTTAAAAATATTTTTCTAAGTCGGCAGTTTGTAAATTAATTAAGGTAGCTTTTCCTAAAGGGCATACACTTGGGGTACTGCATTTTAATAATTCAGTTTTTAAAGTAAGCATTTCTTGAGTACTGAGTTTCTTCTGTTCGTTTATGGCTAGGCTTATGGCTAGGCTTATGGCTAGGCCATTATGTTGGGCAGTTTGTAGTTGTTCATTATTCTTGTGTTGTTCTATTAAATTTTCTATTACAAACTGCAAATTTTCTTCTTGGCATTCAGCAGGTATTCCAAGTATAGCTATGCTGTCATTCTCTCGAATTTCAAATGAAAATCCTACGGCTAACAAATCTACTTTCAATTGCTTGATAATAGTTATATCCTTCTTGTTAAGGTATATTTCTTTTGGAAATAATAGTTGTTGAGATTGCCCCTTATTTTTGGAAAGCACAGCACTAAAGTATTCAAATAAAATGCGTTTATGTGCTCTGCGTTGGTGCAATAAAACCATACCTTCTGCTGTAGTGAAAGCAATGTATTTATTTCCGATTTGCATAACATCCCTAGTGTTGTTTTCTACTTCAAGCTGAGTTTTAACTTGTATTTCTTGTGAAATGGATGGTTCACTAAGTCTATAATCATCAGCTTTTCCAAAAGGATTGTAGGAACTGTCTACTTTTATCTGTGGTTCCTTTATTGCTGCAGTACTCATACTTTGGCTAATATCCAAGGAAAGTTCGTGCGAAAAATCCAAAGTGGGTGCTATGTTGTATTGTCCTAATGATCGTTTTACACAAGCCCTCATAATAGCATAAATTGCTTGTTCATCCTCAAACTTTATTTCTGTTTTTGTTGGGTGTATATTGATGTCAATCAGTTTAGGGTCTATCTGAAGGTTAATAAAGTAAGAGGGGAAATAATTGCTTGGAATTAAATCCTCAAAAGCTTTACTTACCGCATGATGTAGGTAGTGATTCTTAATAAACCTACCATTCACAAAAAAGTATTGTTCACCTCTAGTTCTTTTAGCCGATTCTGGCTTTCCTATAAATCCGTTCAATTCTACAACTGAAGTTTCTTCTTCAATGGGTACTAAAGTTTCATTTTTCTTCCCTCCAATAATATTTACTATTCTTTGCCTAAAGTTTCCTTTTGTAAGGTGATAAATTTCATTATTATTATGAAATAGTTGCATTTTTATTTCAGGATTTGCCAAGGCGATTCTTGTAAATTCTTCCGTAATATGACGCATTTCAACTGTGTCTGATTTTAAGAAATTACGCCTTGCTGGGACATTGTAAAATAGGTTTTTCACTTTTATTGAAGTTCCGTTTGCTGTGGCGCAATCGGTATGTTCTCTTATTTCACTTCCTTCAATTACTAAATGTGAACCTAATTCATTGGTTGTTAGTTTTGTATTTGCTTCTACATGGGCTATTGCAGCAATTGAAGCCATTGCTTCACCTCTGAATCCCATAGTTTGTATAGCAAACAAATCATCCGCACTTTTTATTTTTGATGTAGCGTGTCGTTCAAAACACATTCGTACATCTGTTTCGCTCATGCCACAGCCATTGTCTACTACTTGAAGTAAGGTTTTTCCAGCATCTTTTACATACAGTTTTATTTCACTACCTCCTGCATCTAATGCATTCTCAAGCATTTCTTTTACTGCAGAAGCAGGTCTTTGGATGACTTCTCCTGCAGCAATTTGGTTAGCCACATGGTCAGGTAATAATTGTATAATATCCAATGCTATTTTTGGCTTAAGTGATTATTAATTTGTAAGCTAGCAAAGATAAAATAATAATCAGAAATAGAATCCTAAATTTTCTTGCTTTTTGTGGAGGAGATTTTAAATTATTTCTTTTGAATTTTAAGGGAGATTTTTCTTCCTTTAACAGCTGCTCTCTTCTTTCTTTGTTTTCGTTATAATATCTTGGTTTAAAAGAAAAGTATTTTGAGTTAGGTGCTTTGAAAAAAGAAGGCAGTTTGGGTGCTTGCATACTGCGAAAATAACGAAAAAGGTTTTAATAATTTTGGTTAATAAGTAATGATTTTCAAATTGCGAATTGTTTTAAAAATCACAAACAATTTTTAATTTTACCAGCTATGAGGAAAATATTATTTCTATTTATTTTTACTACTGTCCTAGGTAGTATTCACAATGTTTTACACGCACAAAATAAAGCTGTTTTTTTAAGTGATTCTACTCAGTGGGCCGACAGTGTGATAGCGACTCTTTCTGAGCAAGAGCGTATAGCACAGCTGTTTATGGTAGTAGCTTATTCCAATAAAGATGAATTGCACAAACAAGAAATTACTGATTTAGTTAAGGATTATAAGGTTGGAGGAGTGATGTTTTTACAAGGCGGTCCAGTAAGGCAAGCTAATTTTACAAATCATTTGCAGCAGCATGCTGAAGTTCCATTGATGATTTCTATTGATGCGGAGTGGGGGGTAGCTATGCGCCTTGATTCTGCTTTGCGTTTTCCTTGGCAAATGACTCTTGGAGCAATTGAGGATACTACTTTGATTTATGATATGGGAGTAGAGGTGGCTCGCCAGTGTAAGCTTTTAGGAATTCACATAAATTTTGCTCCTGTTGTGGATGTAAATTCTAATCCTAAAAATCCAATTATTAATAATCGTTCCTTTGGTGAAAATCCTAATAAAGTGGCGAGAATGGGTATAGCTTATATGAAAGGAATGCAGGATAATCATGTGTTAGCTTGTGCTAAACATTTTCCTGGCCATGGCGATACGGATACTGATTCCCATAAAACCTTGCCTGTTGTTAATCATTTGAAGTACCGCTTGGATGAAGTTGAGTTAGTTCCTTTTAAAAAATTAATTAATAATGGTTTGGGTTCTGTTATGGTGGCTCATCTTAATATCCCAGCATTGGATGATACTAAAGATTTGCCTTCATCTTTATCTCCAAAAGTTGTTGATGGCTTATTGAAAGAGGAGTTAGGCTTTACAGGTCTTACAATTACTGACGGGTTAAACATGCAAGGAGTTACTAAGTTTTATGAGCCAGGATTACTTGATGTTAAAGCTTTGCTTGCAGGAAATGATGTATTACTTTTTTCGGCAGATGTACCAAAAGCAATTGAGGAGATTAAAAAAGCAATTACGGAAAATAAAATCTCACAAGCTGAAATTGACTCTAGGTGCCATAAAATATTAATGGCAAAAAAATGGATGGGCTTAGATAATTATAAGGCTTTAGACGTAAGTAAAATAGCAGATGAGATTATTACTATTGAAACAAAGTTGCTAGATAAAAAACTAGTAAAATCTTCAATAACATTATTGCAGAATTATGATGATTTATTGCCTTTAAAGCGCTTGGATACCTTAAGGATTGCTTCAGTAAGTATTGGAGAACAAGCTAATGATTTTCAAGCTATGTTAAGTAATTATGCTTCAATTACTCATTTTACAATTGCTGAAAAAGCGACTATAAGTCAGCAAGCAGTTTTGTTGAATAAATTGTCAAAATATAATTTAGTAATTGTTAGTGTGCATAAATCCAATGCTAATGCTTGGAAATCCTATGAAATCGATAGAAAGGCAGATATTCTTATGCAATCAATTGCTATGCAATCCAAAGTAGTTGTGCCAATTTTCGCGAATCCCTATAGTTTAAACTCCTTTTTGTTTACTAATAATTTTGATGCTCTTTTGTTAGGGTATCAAAACTCTAAGATTGCTCAAGAACAAGTTGCTCAGGCAATTTTTGGAGGAATAGGAATGAGCGGTAAAATTCCAGTATCGACTAAGCACTTTGAAATAAATTCAGGAATAAATACCAATGCATTAAAAATGTCTTATGTAAGTGCTGAAGAAATAGGATTTAATACTGAATTGCTCTACAAAATAGATAGTATTGCTGAAAATGCAATTGCTGAAAAAGCAATTCCTGGTTGTCAAATTCTTATAGCAAAAGAGGGTAAAATATTCTTTAGCAAATCCTATGGCTATCATACCTATGGTGAAGAAATAGAAGTAAAAAACTCTGATGTATATGATATTGCATCTATAACTAAAATTGCAAGTGCTGTCCCGCTTTTAATGCAAATGGTGGATGATGGAGATTTGAATATAGATGATGAATTAGGAAAATATTTGGAGTTAGATTCGACTAATAAAGAACATTTAATTATTCGTGAAATTTTAGCACACCAAGCAGGGCTTTATCCTTGGATTCCTTTTTACAAGCAAACGTTAGTTAAGGATTCTGTTTCAGGATTAATGCAGTTAAGAGATACGCTTTATAGTGAGGAATATAGTAAAGAATTTCCTATTAAAGTTGCAGATAATATTTATCTTCATTATTCATATCCTGACAGCATGATTCAGCAAATTATAGCTTCAGAATTAGTAGAGAAGAAAGAATATCGCTATTCTGACTTGGGGTATTATTTGTTAAAACAAATTATTGAGAACAAGTATGGAAAAGCTATTAATGATATTGCTGCTGATAAATTTTACAGTAAATTAGGAATGGAGAACTTAGGCTATTTGCCTTTAGGTAGGGTTGCGGAAGAAAGAATAGTACCAACTGAGGATGATTTTTTGTTCAGGAGTCAGTTGTTAAAAGGTTATGTGCATGATATGGGAGCAGCTATGCAGGGTGGTGTAGGCGGTCATGCTGGGCTTTTTTCCAATGCTAATGATTTGGCGAAATTGATGCAGATGTATTTGCAAAATGGAGAATATGGTGGCGAAAGATATTTGTCGCAAGAAGTAATAAAGGAATTCACTAAATGTCAATTTCCTATCAATGAAAATAGGAGAGGAGCAGGTTTTGATAAGGTTGCTTTAGTTGATCAAAAAGGAGGCCCTGCAAGTGAGAATGCAAATCAGGAAGGTTTTGGTCATTCAGGTTTTACAGGAACATTAGTTTGGGCCGACCCAAAAACTCAAATTGTTTATGTATTTTTATCCAACAGAATTTATCCTGATGTAACAAATAAAAAACTGTTAAATATGGATGTGCGTACCAATATTATGGATATAATTTTTAAAAGTATAAATGAATAAACATTTAAAAATAGGAATTGTTTGTTACCCAACTTATGGGGGTAGCGGTGTGGTGGCTACTGAACTGGGTATTGCTCTGGCTGATAAAGGCCATGAGGTTCATTTTATTTCTTACGATCAGCCTTTTCGTTTGGATTTATATTCTGAAAATATATATTTTCATCAGGTAAATGTCCCTGACTATCCTTTGTTTGAATATGCTCCTTATGAGCTAAACCTTACAAGTAAGTTAGTTGATGTCGCTTTACATGAAAAGCTAAATATATTGCATGTACATTATGCAATACCTCATGCTTCAGCAGCTGTAAATGCTAAGCAGATATTAGCTACTTATGGTATTCATATTCCTATTGTAACTACTTTACATGGTACAGATATAACGCTTTTAGGAAAGGATAAATCCTTTAAACCTGTAATTGAGTATGCTATTAATCAATCGGATGCGGTAACGGCAGTTTCTCAGGATTTAAAAGAAGAAACTTTATTAAACTTCAATATTAAGAATGAGATAAAGGTAATTTCTAATTTTATTGATATGAGCATGTATCATCAAGAGTGCAATCAGATATTACGAGATAAGTTTGCGAAAAAAGAAGAGCCAATTCTTGTGCATATTTCTAACTTTAGAAAAGTTAAAAGAGTGCAAGATGTTGTAAAGATTTTTGAGAAGGTAAATAAGCAAGTTCCCTCAAAATTATTAATGATTGGGGATGGGCCTGAATGCTCAAAGGCAGAACAGTTGTGCAGAAAGTTAGGGATTGATAAGCAAGTAAGATTTTTAGGAAAACTAAAGTCAATTGAAAATTTCCTTTGTATTTCTGATGTATTTGTTTTGCCTTCTGAAACTGAGAGTTTTGGATTGGTTGCTCTGGAAGCAATGGCGAGTAAAGTAGCAGTAATATCCACTAATAGTGGAGGATTGCCAGAAGTAAATATTGATGGAAAGACAGGTTATTTGTCGGATGTTGGTGATGTGAATAAAATGGCAAATGATACTATTAATCTGTTAAAGGATGCTGAAAAGTTAAAAGCATTTAAAAATAATGCTTTAGCACATGCTAAAACTTTTGACTTACCAAATATATTACCACAGTATGAGGCGGTATATCAAGAGCTTTCTTGTAAAGTGAAAAAATGAAAAAAATAGGATTAACAGGAGGGATTGGTGCGGGAAAAACTTATGTAAGTAAGATTTTTCAGCAAATGGGTATTCCTATTTTTAATGCAGATGATCAGGCAAAAAAATGCATGGTTGAAGATGCGAACTTAAAGGCTGCAGTTCAATTAGCTTTCGGAGAAAGTATGTATTTAAAAGGAGTTCTTCAAAAAGAAGCTTTAGCACAAATTGTATTTAATAATACTGAAGCTTTAGCAAAGTTAAACGCTTTGGTTCACCCGTTAGTAAAACAAAAATTTGAGGATTGGTGTACTCAGCAATCTGCCTCAATGGTAATTAAAGAAGCTGCTATTTTATTTGAGTCAAATGCCCATTTAGGTTTAGATGCAGTTGTTTGTGTAAGTGCTCCTGAAATGCTGAGAATTGAAAGAGTGCAAAAGCGAGATGGAAGCTCAGTTGAACAAATAGAAAGTAGGATGAGTAAGCAAATGCCACAAGCTGAAAAAGAAGAATTAGCTGATTTTTTAATTGTTAATGATCAGGTGCAATTATTGTTACCTCAAGTTTTAGCAATTATTACAGAAATGGAGTAATATCCCCTTTTCCTTTACGGATTATTTCAGGAGTATTATTAGTGCAATCCACAATAGTAGAAGGAACTGCCTCTCCATAACCACCATCAATTACAATATCCACAAGCTTGTTAAAGTGTTCGTAAATTAGCTCAGGGTCAGTGCTATATTCTATGAGCATATCCTTGTCTTTCACTGATGTGGTAGCTATTGGGTTTCCTAATTCTTTTACAATTTCCCTAGGGATATTATTGTCAGGAATACGAATTCCAATTTCTTTTTTTGAGTTTTTGAATAGCTTAGGGATTGAATTATTGGCTTCCAAAATAAAGGTGTAGGGGCCAGGTAATGTTTTTTTCATCAACTTGTAAGTTGAGGTTGCTAATTGCTTAGTAAAAGCAGCAATATGACTTAAGTCATAACACACAAAGGCAAGGTTATGTTTCTTTAAGTCTAAACCTTTTATACGGCATACTCTTTCCATAGCTTTTTTATTATTTACATCACAACCAATTCCGTAAACGGTATCAGTAGGATAAATAATAACACCCCCATTTCTCAGGCAGTCTACTACTTTTTTTATTTCCTTAGGGTTTGGGTTTTCAGGGTATATGCGTAATAACATTATGAAATAATATATTGTATAATAAAATAAAGTATTGTCAGATCAATAAATAATAGAATTCCAAAAAGAGTTGGATTCTGATCATATAGTTCTTTTAATTTCTCCCAAACACTTTTCATTTTATTCTGTAAATTATGATTATAAAGATAGTTCTAGTATTTATACTTTCCTTGCCAAAGGTTTTTCAATCCTTCCTTAAATGCATTTTCTTTGCTATTGTTTCCTGGTTTGTAAAAAGAACTTCCAGTTATTTCATCAGGTAAAAATTCTTGGCTGTTAGTCGGTTTATTGTGTGAGTACAAGTAATCTTTTCCGTAACCTAGCTCTTTCATTAGCTTGGTAGGGGCGTTACGCAAGTGTAGGGGAATCGACAGGTCTCCACTACTTCTTACCTCAGCTTGTGCCTCATTAATTGCCATATAAGCCGAATTACTTTTTGGTGAACAAGCTAAATAAATTACAGCTTGCGAAAGCGTTATTCTTGCTTCAGGGAAACCAATTACATTTACTGCTTGAAAACAATTATTAGCAATAACTAAAGCTGTAGGGTTGGCGTTTCCAATATCTTCTGATGCTAAAATTAGTAATCTTCTTGCAATAAACTTTACGTCTTCACCTCCTTCAATCATTCGGGCAAGCCAATACACAGCTGCATTTGGGTCGCTACCTCTAATTGATTTAATAAAGGCAGAAATAATATCATAATGCTGCTCTCCATTTTTATCGTAACGTACTATATTTTGCTGTGCTTTTTCAACCACCAAATCATTGGTAATTACTATCTCATTACTATCAACCGAACTAACTACTAGCTCAAATATATTAAGTAATTTTCTAGCATCACCACCTGAAATTTGCATTAGGGATTCAGTTTCCTTTAAGGTTATATTTAATTTGCTTAAAACCTCATCTTCTGTTTTTGCTCTCTCTAGTAATTCTTGCAAATCATCTTTGGATAACGATTCTAAAACATAAACTTGTGAGCGAGAAAGTAGGGCTGAAATAACTTCAAAAGAAGGGTTTTCCGTAGTTGCTCCAATTAAAGTAATAACTCCTTTTTCAACTGCTCCTAAAAGCGAGTCTTGCTGTGCTTTGCTAAACCTATGTATCTCATCAATAAATAGGATAGGAATATCTTTACCAAACAAACCTAAGGATGAAGCTTTATGAATAATTTCTCTTACATCTTTTACACCAGAATTAACTGCTGAAAGAGTGTAGAATGGACGATCTAATTCTTGCGCAATAAGGTTGGATAAAGTTGTTTTTCCAACTCCAGGTGGTCCCCACAATATCATGGAGGGGATAAGCTTATTGTTTATTGCTGTTTTAAGTGTTCCCTTATCGCCAATTAAATGTTTCTGCCCAATTACTTCTGATAGTTTTCTGGGGCGAATGCGTTCTGCTAAAGGGATGTTTTGCATGTTAAGTAATGCTTTTTATCAATCTTAACTTATGGGTATGAGTACCAATTTCAGAGTTGAATATTCCTTGTTGGTCAATTCTATCAATTCTTACTTTTCCTGATGCATGAATGATGTGATTGTCCTCTAAGATAATTCCAACATGAACAATTTTCCCTTCGTTATTATCAAAGAAAGCTAAATCTCCAGGTTCTGATTCATCAACAAAACTTAATGTTGTTCCTACATCAGCTTGCTGGTAGGCATCTCTAGGTAAATTAATTCCTTGTAATCGATAAACCATTTGTGTAAACCCAGAACAATCAATTCCTAAAGGAGATCGACCACCCCATAGGTAAGGCGCATTAAGATACATTAAAGCATTTTCTATCAATTTCTTTTTTTGTGTAAAACCTGGCGTAGTAAGTCCGTCAAACTGATACATTTCATTATTGATAAGTGCATGCCCACTTTTGTAATTAGGCAATATGCTTCCAATAACAATTGGTTGATGCTGCTTCTTAGTTATGATATCCAAAATATCAGTGGTAATTGTGGATACATCTTTGTCTAATTGCTTATATTCTTCTTCAGGAATTTCTATCCATTGTTTGTTGCAAATCCACCCTTCATAGCTGTCATGTGCTAAACGTATTCTACTCCATTTTTTTCTACACTCTAGGATCTTAAAATGTTCACCAAAAACAATTTGATTTACCATTTCTGATTGGTCAGCAGCCTCATTCCTCATTGGAATGATTGAAAGATTAGAAATTCCGTATTGCATTTATTTTCTATATAAGATGTTAATCAATGACTAATTTAATAATTCAATTACCATTGCTGAAGCACCACCACCACCATTACAAATTCCAGCAGCACCAATTTTACCGCCATTTTGTTTTAATACATTTATTAAAGTAACAATAATTCTTGATCCCGAGCTTCCTAGTGGATGACCAATAGAAACTGCCCCGCCATTTACATTTACTTTACTTGCATCCAAATCTAAAATTTTCATATTGGCTAAACCAACAACTGAAAAGGCTTCATTTAACTCAAAGTAATCTACATCAGTTGTAGCTAATCCTGCTTTACCTAAAGCTATAGGTAATGCTTTTGCAGGTGCTGTAGTAAACCATTCTGCTTCATGCGCAGCATCAGCATAACTTACAATTTTTGCTAATGGGGTTAAGTTTAGTTCAGCTGCTTTCTCAGCACTCATTAATACTAGCGCAGATGCACCATCATTTAGTGTAGAAGCATTGGCAGCAGTTACTGTTCCTTCTTTATCAAATACTGGACGCAAAGCTGGAATTTTTTCCATTTTCACATTCTTGTATTCTTCATCTTCAGTAATTATTAAAGCATCACCTCTTCTTTGTGGTACTTCAACAGAAACTACTTCATCAGTAAATTTCCCTGTAGCCCATGAGTTTGTACTTCTGTTATATGATTCAATCGCAAAAGCGTCTTGTTCTTCTCTAGTAAAGTTCATTTCAGTAGCACATTTTTCAGCACAAACTCCCATATGAACTCTATTGTATACATCCGTTAATCCATCTTTTACAAGACCATCAATTAGTTTCATATCGCCTAACTTTTGTCCTGTTCTTCCTTTGTCAAAATAATGAGGTACGCTTGACATATTCTCCATTCCACCAGCAATTACAACATCATTATCTCCACATTTAATGGATTGTGCAGCAATCATAATAGCCTTCATTCCTGAAGAACACACTTTATTGATAGTTGTACAAGGTACGTTTTCTGAAAGTCCAGCAAACATAGCCGCTTGTCTTGCAGGGGCTTGTCCTAGGTTAGCTTGCAACACATTACCCATAAAAACTTCATCAATAACTGATGCTTCTACACCTGCTTTTTCTATTGCTCCTTTAATAGCAGTAGCTCCTAATTTGGTAGCTGATACTGATGATAAACTCCCACCGAAACTCCCCATTGGGGTACGCACTGCCGATACAATTACAACTTCTTTCATTATTTGTTTTTTTTATGAATTTAGATTTGGTGCGAATTTATGTAAATTATACTTATTTTCGCTACTGATATTAATACATCTATGAAAAATATACTTATCAAAATAAGAAACAACCATGAGCAATTGTTTCGTGTCTTTTTATTCCTTTTAACTCTAGCAATTATTGTATATGTTTTTCCAAGGCAAGCAAAATTCAAATATGAATTTACCAAAGGCAAGCCATGGATGCATGAAACTATTATTGCTCCTTTTGATTTTTCAATCTTAAAATCGGTAGATGAAATTAATATTGAACAAGAAATTATTCGTTCAGAACACACACCAATTTTTAATTATAATGAGGATATTTTCCAACTAAAAGCAGAGGACTATATTAATCAGTTTGAAGAAAAATGGGTTAAAGATAAAGATGTAAAAAAAGACGATAAATTTACGTTTTTCAATCTTTTTAAGCAAAAAAACATTGATAATAGCACAAGAAAGTACAATTTAGCGGTTTTTGGGTATGATAAATTACAAGCAATTTATGAAAAGGGAATTGTACAAGTGCATGGCGATTTTGAATATAAAAATGAGCTTAATGTATTGTTGAAAAAGGGGAGTATAGCTGAAAAATTACCAATTGATCAATTCCTAAGTATTAGTTCATCAGCTAATGAAATTAATTTATTGGACAACCTTACTGATGAAGAATATAGTTTTCTAGTTCCTCTCTTGCTTTCTTCATTAGAGCATAATATCACCTATGATAAGTTAGCGAGTGAGGCTATGTTACTTAGTGATTTGAAAAATATTAATAGGACACATGGACTTATTGTTGCGGGGCAGATTATTGTAAGTAAAGGTGAGTTAGTTACTGCTGAACGTTATCAAAAGCTACTTTCATTAAAGCAAAAATATGAAGGAAAAGAATGGAATTTATTGGCTTATTATTTGGTGTTGCTAGGACAAATTATTTTGGTTGGCTTATCCTTATTAATTCTGTTTTTATTCATAAAACAATATAGAGTAGATGTGCTAAATGACACCACCAAAATAAGTATGATACTTAGTGTTATTTTATTAATGGTAGTGATTGCCTCTCTAGTGTTGTCCCTTGATATTAATTATATATATATTGTTCCTTTTTGTATTGGTCCTGTTATACTTAAAGCTTTTTTTGATAATAGAATTGCTTTGTTTACTCACATGATTGCAATATTGATTATTGGCTTTATAGTTCCTAACGGTTTTGAGTTTGTGTTTTTGCAGCTAATTGCAGGAATTGTGTCTATTCTTTCTGTATTAAAGATGTATAAACGTTCACAGCTGTTTATGTCGGTTGCTAAGGTGATATTGGTTTATTTTGTTATTTATATTTCTTTATCCATAACTCATGATGGTTCTCTTGTTAGTTTGGATGTTAATATTTTAATTCAGTTAGCAATTAGTGGTGCGCTTACTTTGTTTGCGTACCCAATTATTTTTCTTTTTGAAAAGATTTTCTCTTTGGTTTCGGATGTTTCTTTATTGGAACTTACGGATACGAACAGTGTATTGTTAAGGCGACTTTCTGAAGAAGCTCCAGGTACTTTTCAGCATAGCTTACAAGTAGCTAATTTGGCTGAAATGGGAGCTTTAGAAATAGGAGCAAATGCTTTGTTAACTAGGGCAGGGGCTATGTATCATGATGTTGGGAAGTTGAAAAACCCTATGTATTTTATTGAAAATCAAAGTAGTAATTTGAACCCTCATGATGAAATAGAGTTTGATGAAAGTGCTGAAGTAATTATTAGCCATGTATTGGATGGTATTGAAATTGCAAAAGATAATAATTTGCCTGATGAGCTGATTGATTTTATTCGTACTCACCATGGTACTACCACAGTTCAGTATTTCTATAAGCAGTTTATTGCTAATTTCCCAAAAGAAGATATTGATGTAAAAGCCTTTACTTATCCTGGTCCAAAACCTTATTCTAAGGAAACGGCTATTTTAATGATGGCTGATTCTGCTGAAGCTTCCGCTAGGAGCCTTAAAAACCCAACAACTGAAAATATTGATGTTCTTATTGAAAGAGTAATTAATAAGCAGATTGAAGAAGATCAGTTTGTGAATGCAGCTATTACCTTAAAGGAAATCACACAACTTAAAAAACTTTTTAAGAAGAAATTAGTGAATATTCATCATGCAAGGGTTGAGTATTAAACAGGGTTTATTTCCCAAATCATAATAGCTCTATCGTCCCCGGAAGAAATCAAATAATTATTATAGGTGCTCCAAATTAATTTATTTACAGAATTTTTATGTCCATCATAATTGTCTTTGTTAATCACTTTTAATAGTTCAAATGTTTTCGAATCCCAAATTTTTAATGTTTTGTCACGACTAGCTGTAGCGAATAAATTAGAATTTGGACTGTATGCTATATCGTAAATTGCCCATTCATGAGCAGGAATTGATTTTATCATTTCATAATCACTGACTTGCCAGATGTTCAAATAACCATCTCTACCTCCTGATAAAAGGAATTTTCCATCTGGGCTGAATTGCACAACATTTGAGGAAAGCTGATGTCCAACAAAAACCTTTTTCTCTTGTAATGTTATTATATCAAAAATACGAATGTTGCAATCGCCTGAAGCAACAGCTATTTCAGAGGTTTTGTAATTAAAATCAATGTTTCGCACTTTTTCATTACATAGATTCCTAATATTGATTAAGTCAAAAGTGTCAAGTGAACAAATTGCAAAATTACCATCACCTCCAGCTGTATAAATACAATTAGTTTCTAAAGAATGCCTAATGTTAAAAACCTGTGCAGTATGATTTTTTAGAATTTTTATTTTTTCTTTATTTTCTAAATTTAATACATGAACATTCCCATCTGAAGTTCCTACTAGTAATAATTGTTTTTTGGGAATATGACAAATGGAATATATAACGGCAGGAAAGCTTGCAATTTTTTCAGATTGAAATGTTTTTAAGTTCCATTGAGCGATTACCTTATCGCCACTACCAGAGAAAACATATTGTTCAGCTATTCCTTTATCTAAAGCGTATATTGGGTCTCTATGGCCTGTGAGTGTCGCTATTTTGTTTACCTCAATTTTCATTTATGTAGCAATTTCTTGTTTTGGTGTTCTTGCTCTTGTTTTAGCTAACGTTTAGTGTATGGTAAGTAGGTTAGTCGAAAGCGACAACTTTCGAAAGTTAGCTAAAACCAGTAATTAATTTAATACTTTGTTAGGCATTTTTTTATTTACAATTCTGTACAAGGCTGTCAGTTTCGTTTTCAAACTTTTTTAAGTAGTGAAAATCAAAATATTGTTCACGATTCTGTTTTGAACTTACAGTCATAAACATATACCTAAATTCAGTTTCTGGTTTTGGAAGATTTATATGCTTTGAACCTATTCCACCTAGCCAAACGCCTGCAACAGTCGAGTTAGGTTCATTGTTCCAATACATATAATCGGCTCTTTCAGGGATTTCAGTTTCTTTTCCTTTTTCGTCTTTGAAAAAATACTTGTGATTTACATATCCTGATTTTATTTCACCTTGGTATAGTAATGTTCCATTTTTTGGGAAAATGAGCTGTTCACGTTCATCTAAGAACTTAACAGCTTGTCCGCAGGGCATTTCAGAGATAATTACTGCTCTGCCTTCAAAGTCCTTTGGAAATACCATGTCAATTTTCTGAGCGGTTGAAGTTCCAATTATTCCAATTAAATACATGAAGAGCAGCATTCCTGGATACCAAGCTGCAATTGGAGTAATTGTCCATAGAACTTTAGTTCTAATCCTCTTTTTTGATAACAGAACTAAGATAACTCCGATAACAAAGACTGGAACCGTAAAAATTAGCCAATACGGATTTAATGACCCTATAAAAGTCAAGATTATGATTCCAATTCCTGTTTTTAATTTCATTTTTTAAATTATGCTTAACAACTGCTTCTATGCAATAATACAAAAACAAAGTGATTACCGTTTTGAATTATTTGGTAATGAATGCTTAACTTTTCAGTCTTGGATCCAAAGCATCACGTGATGCCTCAGCAATCATATTATAAATTGTAATGGTAATGAATATTGCCATACCAGGGTATATAATCAGCCACCAAGCTTCTAAGTTCTGACGTCCAAGGTTTAGTAATGATCCCCAAGTAACAATATCATCAGGCACTCCAATTCCTAAAAAGGATAGACCGCTTTCAATTAAAATAGCAGAGGCAATACCAAAAGCAATACTTACAAATACAGGCGCTAAGGCATTCGGTAATGCATGTTTGAATATTGTTCTGATAGAAGAATAACCAAGTGATTCAGCGGCTTGTACAAATTCTAATGAACGGATACGTAAGAATTCAGCTCTTGTAAATCGAGCAATACCTGTCCAGCCCGTAATTCCAATGATAATCATAACAATCCAAATACTTCTTTCCACTACAGCAGTAATGGTGATAATCAATAATAATCTTGGGATAGAATTTAGCATTTCAATTCCTCTAGAAACAAAAGTATCCATTGGTACGCTTACCTCCCTGTTTAACCATTCGAATTGTATAGCCTTACTAAGCATTCTGAAAAGCATAGTAATTCCTATAACCACTGCAATACTAACAAGCATTGCAATCATTCCATCTCCAATTCCTTCAGAAAAAGCTTCTGATAAAATATATTTTCTTTGTCCGAAACCATAGAATAACCCCATAAATAATCCAAATAAAGTAAGCCAATATTTTATTCTTGGCATTTTTAGTTTGGTGTCGCCAAAAAAGCCAGCTAGTGCGCCCAAAATAATACCAATAAGTGAAGCAATTCCCATGGAAACCAAACCAACCATCAATGAAATTCTTGTTCCATGAATTAAGCCAGAAGCTAAATCGCGACCAATACCATCCGTACCTAGTTTATGTCTGAATTTTGAAGGAATGTCAATAATTTCTCCATCTGAATTTTTAAACCTTTGTTCACCATCTGGAGCTGCATAATCTCTATTATATCTGTCCATACTTCCTGGTGAATAAGGAATTGGAGTCCATACTACTGATGTTAAATCCAATTGTCTCCAATCCGTAATGTCGTACTGTAATACTTGTACAAAATCTCCTTCAGCATTATAAATAGAATCAGTTCTGGTATCACTAGCAAAAGCAGGATAAAGAGTGTTCCCTTCATATTCGGCATATAGGGGTCTGTCATTAGCAATATAAGGAGCAAAAAGAGCAATGAGTACCAGAGCCAATAATAAGTATAAACTTACTAATGCAATTTTATTTTTCTTGAACTGAGCCCAAGCGTATTTTTTAAATGAAAAATTTTCGTTTGTATTTTGCATAATTCTATTTGTATGAAATTCTTGGGTCAACCACTGCATAAAGTAAATCAGCAACCAAGTAACCAACCATTGTTAAAAATCCGGATAAAGTAAATACTGTTATAATCATTGGGTAATCATAATTAAGTATGGAATTAAAAACTTCAACTCCCATTCCTGGAATAGAGAAAATTACTTCAATAATAATACTACCACCTATTGCCATAGGGAAGATTGCTGCAAAAACAGTAATTACAGGTAATAATGAATTCCTAAGTGCATGCTTCAGGATTACTTTCCCTTCTCCTAAGCCTTTAGCACGAGCGGTACGTATGTAATCTTGCGACACAACATCAATCATTCCTACTCGCATAATTCTACTTAAAAAAGCAAATGAACCGTAAGTATAAGTAATGATTGGTAAAATTAAAAATGGCATTCTGTGTTTTAGTTTCATCCATAAGCTCCAATTAGGGTCAAAAATTGTAGGGTCTTGAATTCCAGAAACTGGGAACCAGCTCAAATTATCAGGATTAGCAAATTGTAATAATAATAAGGTTGCGACAAAGAAAGAGGGCATGGAATATAATACAAACAATACTAAAGACATACCTTTATCTGCTGCGGAATCTTTTTTGTAAGCAGAATAAATTCCAATTGGGATACTAATTAAATACGCTAAGAAAATTGAGATAAGTGACAAGGAGAATGATATTCCAACTTTCTGCCAAATTTTAGATTGTATAGGCTGGCTATCAATATAAGAAATTCCAAAATCACCTCTTAATAATCCTTTTCTATCTTTTCCATTTCCTAAAAGCCATAAGTGGTATTGGTTTTTTCCACCATACCAACTAATAGCGGGAACATACGTTTTCCATCTTGTTGCATTTGTAAAAAGGTTTTCTCTCGATTGCTCGACATTAAATAATGGATCTTTTAAATCAGATAAAAAAACATGATTTTCCAGTAATCCATTCATCTTTTCAAATTTCAACGGTACAATTGTTTTGTCAGAAGTTTCAAGTAAACTCCCAATTTCAAAACCAAATTGATTGGTTACTTCATTTACAGTGTTTAAGGATAATGAAGAATCATTCGATACAATTTCTTTAGCATCAATTATTTGATGTGCTTTTTGTAAAACAAGTAAACTTGTGTAATACTCAGATACAGCTCCCCAATTTCCACTTTGATGTGTAAGTGCTTCTAAGTTTGCTTTGTGGTATTTGTCTTGTACTTTATATAGGGTGTCAGAAGCTGCTAAATCAGTAATGCTTAGATAAAAAATAGGTAAATCCAACCCTAGTTTTTTTCTTAATTCTTGTTTTATTTTTTTGGATGCTCCTGATTGCTGTTCAGCTGAACCTTCATTTCCTGCTGCTTTGGAAAGGCGTTCAACTGGGTCTCCAGGTGCATTAATACTAATCACAAACGACAATAGCGAAATAGCTATCAGCATAGGGATAAAGGTTAGAATTCTTTTAAGTGCGTATTTGAACATAGTTGTTTGTTTATTTTATTGCCCGTCAGTTGTAGTTAGATTTTGTGATGAGAATGAGGGTTTTAACTCAAAATTTTGAATCATAACGCCTGGTTTTTCAAAATACATTTCTCTATTATTGAATCTTTTGTGTATTGCAAATTTTCTTTTTGTTGCATATAGGAAAACATAAGGTTGATCTTTATATACCTTAGCTTGTAGTTTAAGAAGTGCATTGTTATGTTGGTCCTTATCAAGAGTCAAGTTTGCTTGTTCAATTAAAGCATCACTCTCAGCATCACCAAACCCACAAAAATTAGACCCTTTTGTTGCCCATGATGAGGTGTGCCATAATTGCATAGGATTTGAGTATGAGGCGCTTCCTCCCCAGCCACCCATCATACCATCAAAGTTATGATCCATAGCGTTTTTGTAAAACAATGTAAAATCCATAGGAGTAGGTTCAGCAACAATTCCAGCCTTATAGATACTTTCTTTTATCATCAATACAATTTCCTTTGAGATTGGGGAACTCATATAACTTAACTTAAAAGAGAAAGGAGTTTTAACGCCATTAATCATTTTATCTCTGATATTATCTCCATCAGTATCTATCCATCCTGCTTCAGCTAGTAACTCTTTTGCTTTTTCAATATCTAAAGGAATTAATTTTAAAGTATCATTATAGATGCTTTTAAGAGGAGAAATTAATGAAGCTTGTCTACTTCCTTTCCCATGCATCATTACTTCAATAATTTCATCAATAGGAATAAGATAAGCCATAGCTCTTCTTACTTTTTGATCAATAAAAAATGGCTTTCTTTTAATCCCATCAGGCTTCATGTTTAATCCTAAGTAACTAAATGAATATTGATCTAAAAAGTCAGAATCGTAATTATCATTAAAATATTCTCTTTCTTGCAATTTCTTTAATTTGACAGTTCCTATTCTTGTAGTAACATCAATTTCCTGATTCTTCAGAGCAAGATAAGAAGATGCGTCTTCCGTAATAATTTTAAAAATTATTTTGTCTGGGTAGGCTTTATTATATACTGAAGTGTCCTTAACTCCCCACCAATTTTCTTTCTTTTCTATTGTAATATATTGGCTTGCTTCCCACTGTGTAACTTGATATGCGCCAAGCCCAACTAACTTTTCTGGTTGATATCCATTGTCTGCATTGTTGTATGCAATAAACCATTGTTGTAATGCTTCAGTTTCATTAAAGTTTTCTGATAATATATCAGTAAAAGTTACTTTGTCTAAAACCCCTTTAGGATCCCATAAACTTTTCTGAACCATATACAATTCAGAGAAGATATGTAAGTTACTCCAATTCACATTCAGTGCCTTCATGGTGAATTTCATTGGGTTATTTGCATCAAGTTCTATGCTTTTAATTACAGTAGTATAATTGCTTCTTATTTGTGCATTATTTGTTAATGGGCAAAGCATTAATTTTACTGAAAACGCTACATCCTCTGCTGTGAAAGAAGTTCCGTCATCCCAAGTAATCCCTTCCTTAATTTCATAGTCAAAGGATAAATTATCAGCTGATGGAGTTGGAATTTCCTTTACTAAGTAAGGAATATACTCTAAGCTTTTAATATCTAATTTAATTAAGGTTTTTTGAGTGTAGTTAAATATATAACTTCTGATAATAGAATTGTCATTAAAAGGGTGCAATCCATCAGGTTGAACAGTTATGTGTGCAATTACTGTATTTTGAGAAAGGTCTCTTTTTTGTACACAAGAGGCTAATATTACTGATACAAAGAGGGTTATAAATATTTTTTTAATCATAATTAAATTTAAAGGTCTGCAAATATAACATTTGGTAAAAATAATAAGAGAAATAGCGCCTAAAATATTGTTTAAATAATTACTTAATAATATTTGCTAGAAATATAGATTAGTATACATTTGCAAACCAAAAAAATAGTTCATTTTAGTTGTTTTGAAAAATATTGGAGAGGTGCCAGAGTGGCCGATCGGGGCTCCCTGCTAAGGAGTTGTGCCTTTACGGGTACCGGGGGTTCGAATCCCTTCCTCTCCGCAAAATAAAATGTTCATCTTTTTATTTGTGGTTGTAAAAAAAGTATACTTTTGCAATCCAATTTTTTCGGGGTATAGCGTAGCCCGGTTATCGCGCCTGCTTTGGGAGCAGGAGGTCGCAGGTTCGAATCCTGCTACCCCGACTTAATAATTAAAACCCACTCATTTGAGTGGGTTTTTTTGATTTACCTTACAGTCCTCATTTCGAATTTTTTAGAAAATATTGAGTAAGTTTGCTTTGTGAGAAAGTTACTTCAAATATTTATTGCAATAATTCCATTAATTGTATCCTTTTCAACATCTGACCCTACATTAGCTATTCGTTTCTTAGTATTATCGATAGTAGTAAGTGGAATATTGTTATATTATTTATTTACTAATAAATCAATATATAAAGAAGTTATAATGCATCCGGCAATGCTTGCTTTTGGAATTATGATCCTTGCTTATATATTTTCTGCTTTTTTTAATGGTTTTGGATCTGAATCAATATATGTTATTCTGAAATTGTTTCTTTCTTATGTTTTTGGAATAATACTTATTCAGTTTGTAGTTATGCAAGGGTATAAGCCTTTACTTAATTCTTTTGTATACTTTTCTTTGTTTTTATCGGCTATCTATTTTTATCAAGTTATTTCAAATTACTCTGATATTATGAGTATTGAATCTTCTTGGAAAAGAAATAAAGAGTTTGATTTGTTAGCAGCAACTATGGGACATAAGAACTTGTTATCTTCTATTCAGTTTTTGATGTTTCCTATATTAATATACGCACTAACAATTGGTAAGAGAGTTTTAAAAATATTAAGTGGATTAGCTATATTATTAATCTTAATCACTCTTTTTCAAACTCAAACAAGAGCAGTTTTATTTGCTTTAGGAATCTTTAGTCTTTCATTATTTTTATTGAATAAAGCCAAATTGAATAAAAAGTATATTGTTGGTGTTTTAGTAAGTTCTGTACTGTTCTTAGGTGTCGGGTATTCTACAATTAAGTATACTAATAGATATGATGCTTTTGTAGGTGAAATAAATAAAACGTTAGATTTCACTTCATCTGCTAGGTATAAATTATATGCTAGTTCTTTACAGTTAATTGTAGATCAACCATTTTTAGGTGTTGGTCCTGGTAATTGGAAGGTTGATGTTTGGGAGTATGGATTATATGAAGGAGCTTTAGGTAGATCTTTTGCTCAAAGACCTCATAATGATTTTTTATGGGTATTTGCTGAGGGTGGATTTATTGCAGGAATGGCTTATATTTTACTCTTTTTAATTCTTTTAAGGGATTCCTATTATTTGCATAGAAACAGAAAAGAAGAAGATGGAATTTTTTATTCATTATTATTTTCATGTTTTTTGGGTTATGGATTTATCAGTTTAGTCGATTTTCCAATGGAGAGATTTAGTCATAATATTATCTTTCTTGTATTGGCCTCATTTATTATTTCAGGCAGAATAAAAGGAGTTAAATCTAATATGCCAATTTGGTTTAAGTCAGCACTAATTGGTATTAGTTTTTTTGCTGTTTATGTGGGGTCTATAAGATATCAAGGGGAAATACATACAGCTAATGCAATTCATTACAAATCAAAGGGAAATTGGAATTATGTTATTAAAGCTATTGATAAAGCGTATAACCCAATTTATTATGAGACGGAAAATACTTCAACACCATTACTTTGGTACAGAGGAGTGGCTTATTTTAATCAGCAAAAATATGATTTAGCACTTAAGGATTTTAAATCGGCTTATAAGGTAAATCCTTATCATGTGCATGTGCTAAATAACTTAGCTACTTCATATCAGATGAAAGGAGAAAGCAAAAAGGCAAAGGAATTTTATCGTGATGTATTTAAAGTAAACCCAACTTTCAAAGAGAGTAGGGTAAATTTGGCTGCAGTGCTTTACAATGAAAAGGAGTATGTTGAAGCTTTGGATGTAATTTTACAAAGTAAGGATTGGGGTTACTGGACTAGAAAAAATGAAAACTTTCAGGATAATTACGATTTATATTTAAAAACCATTGTAAATAGTTGGATAAAATCTGTTTATAATAATGCTAATATTTTACAAAGAAAAGAATTAGATGCTTTGATGGTAAAATTTGATAAAAAGCCACATCTTGCTGCGCCGAAATCTAAATTAATTTTTAAAATAAGACAAAAAGAAGATGTTGATTATTTAACTGCATTGATGTTATTTAAGGAAAGAAAGAGACAGAAATAATACAACTTAAATCTAAATTTTGATATTTACATATAGTATGCGGCATACAAAATAAGAGATGTTTTTAAAATACGACAAAAAGAAGATGTTGATTAATTAAGCGCTTTATTGCCTAAGGAACATTAAGTTAATAAGATAAAGAACGAAAATAAGAAAGATTTAATTTAAAAATACCTTAGAGTTTTTATGCATATATTTTGATATATTAGCAAAGTATTACGACATGTACACAAACAATATATTTTAGATATTATTATGAGAAAGTTTCTACTATCAACTTTATTTATTGCTGTTTTTTTTGCTTATGGGTTTTCACAAACTATAGTTCAATATCATTCATCTTCATATTTTAGTTTTTTTGGTTCAGGAACCTCATCACTTAATTTTACTGGAAACTCTACAAATCATAATCATAATAGTACTGGACATATTAAATTTCAAGTAGTAAATGCCGGAACGATTTATATTAATTCTAGTGTTAGTTCAGAAAGCTCTTATGATTATGCAAATGTGTATGTCAATGGAAGTAATGTATGGCATCAATCAGGTACTACTTCTTGGGGATGGCATTCTTATTCAGTAAGTCCAGGACAGATAATTGAGTTTAGATATACAAAGGATGGTTCAGTATCTAATGGATATGATGAACAAACTTTTCAATTATATTCTAATAACAATTCATCTGCCCAATTAAACTCCATTAGTCCAAACAGTGGAGATCAGGGTCAAACTTTATCGGTATCCATTAGTGGAACCAATATGAATTATGGATCACAGTGGTCAGGTACTTTATCTAACTTTAGGTTTAGTCAGTGGAGTGGTAGTAATATGTTCTATGGAAATTCTACCTCTACTTCTGGGAATAATTTATATGGAAGTGTAAGTATATCATCTAATCAGAATACAGGCTGGTATGATTTAGAAGTTTACAATCAGAATACTGGCAACTGGGTACAAAAAAGTAGTGCCTTTTATGTTGATTATTCTGCACCTGTTGCTCAGATAAACTCCATTAGTCCTAATAGTGGAGATCAGGGTCAAACTTTATCAGTTAGTATTAGTGGAACCAATATGAATTATGGATCTCAGTGGTCAGGTACTTTATCAGACTTTAGATTTAGCCAATGGAGCGGAAGTAATATGTTCTATGGAAATCCGACCTCTACTTCTGGGAATAATTTATATGGAAGTGTAAGTATATCATCTAATCAGAATACAGGCTGGTATGATTTAGAAGTTTACAATCAGAATACAAATCAGTGGGTACAAAAAAGTAGTGCCTTTTTTGTAAATTATACAGCACCTGTTGCCCAAATAAACTCCATTAGTCCTAATAGTGGAGATCAGGGTCAAACTTTATCAGTATCCATTAGTGGAACAAATATGAATTATGGTAATCAGTGGTCAGGAACCTTGTCTAACTTTAGGTTCTCTCAGTGGAGTGGATCTAATATGTTCTATGGAAATCCTACCTCCACCTCTGGTAATAATTTATACGGTAGTGTAAATATCTCATCTGGACAGAATACAGGATGGTATGATTTAGAGGTTTACAATCAGAATACTGGCAACTGGGTACAAAAAAGTAGTGCTTTTGAAGTGATTAGTTCTTCAGGTGTTATTTTTGTAAGTGGTAATAATTTATTTGGCGTGCACGGTTCTTGTAGTGGATCTTGGGATGGATCTTCCCCTCAGGTTGTGGCTGAAGCAGTTTGCCAGTATTATGGCTATCCTTCGGTAGTAAGTTATGATGTTAACAGTACAGCCACTGGCTTTAACTTTTATGGTCAATGGAATCTATTTTACTCTGCATCTTTTAATGCTTCATATATGCTTGCAGGTGGAATTGATTGGGGATATGCAAACGGATATTATGCTTGTGGATCTTTGCCTGGTGTTTATAATGTTGGGTGTAGTAGTGCTGGGTCACCACCTGCAATCTACTCTATCTCACCAAATAGTGGAGATCAGGGTCAAACTTTATCAGTATCCATAAGTGGAAACAATATGAATTATGGATCTCAGTGGTCAGGTACTTTATCTGATTTTAGATTTAGTCAGTGGAGTGGAAGTAATATGTTCTATGGAACTTCAACTTCAGAGAGTGGTAATTATTTATATGGTGATGTTAGTATACCAAATGGTCAGAATACAGGATATTATGATTTAGAGGTGTATGATCAAACCAGTAGTAATTGGATTATGCTAAATAATGCTTTTGAAGTATTACCACCGCCACCGCCTTCAATCACCTCTATTTCTCCAAACTATGGAGATCAAGGACAAACTTTATCGGTATCCATTAGTGGAACAAATATAAATTATGGTAATCAGTGGTCAGGTACTTTATCTGACTTTAGGTTTAGTCAGTGGAGTGGTAGTAATATGTTCTATGGAAATCCTACCTCCACCTCTGGTAATTATTTATATGGTGATGTTAGTATACCATCTGGTCAAAATACAGGCTATTATGATTTAGAAGTATACGATCAGAATATAGGTCAGTGGATACAGAAGAACAGCGCATTCTACGTCTCACAAGAAAATAATATTATCACCCCAGATTCAGCAGAACAAGGACAAACATTACAAGTGTTTATTTCAGGTAATAATCAATATGAATTTGAGAACTGGTCAGGATGTGGTAGTTGGAATAACGGGTATTGGGGCTCTATGAGATTAGAATCTAATTCTGGGAATAATAATATTACTATTACAAATAATGCATATTATTGGCAATATAATTCATCACTTGGCTCTTATGGTTTTTATACAAATCTTAGTATTCCTTCAAGTGCCGATATAGGTACTTATGATTTGCAAGTTGATAATGATTGCTGGAGCTATACTACAATAGCTTATAATGCATTTACAGTTACTGACGTGCTAGGTTGCATGGATTCAACAGCGGATAATTATAATACATTAGCAGGTACAGATGATGGAAGTTGTTATTACTGTAATATTAGTAATATGTTATATTACACAAGTCCTTCAAGCATAACTGCTTGTGATGGTTTTGCAATGGCGAACACATCATCAAATTATCCAATAACCTCTTATAATTGGGTAAATAGTTCAGGAAGCCCTGTTAGTACTTCAAATATTGCTACAAATTTATGTAATGACGCGTATATTTATACTGCAATCGATAGTGCAGGTTGTATATTTATTGATACCATTATTATTGGCACTGCCTATGGTTGTACTGATAATTCAATGTGGAATTACAATCCTATGAGTAATGTTGATGATGGAAGTTGTATTCCTTTTATTTACGGATGTACTGATCCTTCAATGTTTAATTATAATGCTTCTGCAAATACTGAAGACAGTAGTTGTGTTCCTTATATTTACGGCTGTATTGATAGTACTGCATATAATTATGATGTTTTCGCAAATACTAATAATGGTTCTTGTCAATATTGTGATTTATCAGTTTCATTATTTGTAAGTCAGAATTCCTCATCTTCCGCCTGTGATGGTTGGGCTTTTGCTAATTATATGACTTCAAATAGCCCAGTTACCTACTTATGGAGTAATGGGAGTACATCTAATAGTGTTATCGGTTTATGTACGGGTGTTTATTCTATTACAGTTACTGATGCTGTTGGCTGTACAGCAACTGACTCTTTATATATTGGAATAGTTACAGGATGTACAGATTCTACTGCGAATAATTATGACTCTACAGCTAGTGTTGATGACGGTTCATGTACTTATACTTCAGCATGTGCTAATCCTTCACCTACAGGCGCTTATATTTCTGAATTAATTCATGATAGAGCAAGAGTTAACTGGGATAATATGAATGATGCTAATTGTATGGTTAATCAATATCGTATTCGTTATAGAGAAATTGGATCTAGTTCATGGTCATCTAAAACTATGTCAGGTTCTGGTTTGTGTATGTTTGGTTTGAATACTACGAGTAAGAAGATTTTAGGCTTAACGGCTTCAACTACTT
>Ga0308018_10000156_pt1 | contig 36628 bp, 23 predicted proteins | sample Neamet282_FD_203130 | JGI IMG/M metagenome (GOLD analysis project Ga0308018, IMG submission 203130) | Marine microbial communities from water near the shore, Antarctic Ocean - #282 | ecosystem: Environmental > Aquatic > Marine > Unclassified | place: Southern Ocean | collected 2014-10-01
GCTCGCTGATTGAAGCGCTTCCCGACAAGCGCTGCGGCGATGTTCGCTTTTTGTATATCGATGGCGCCGCCGGCGATTCCCCATCCCCAAGCATCTCGCAATTTCTGTTCTAGCGGGTACTCCTTTGAATAGCCGTAGCCGCCCATGAGTTGCATCGCCTTGCCTGTTACTTCGCGTGCTGTCTCATTGGCGAAACACTTGGCGACCGAACTCTCCGCGATGGAGGGTAGGCCTTTCTCTGCGTTCACGACTGCCCGATAGAGCAGTAGACGCGATGCTTCCAATCTCATTTTCATTTCGGCGATCTGTAATTGCACCGCCTGGAATTCGACGAGTGATTTACCGAACTGTTGCCGTTGCTGAACATATTCTAAGACATAATCGAATGCCGATTGGGCTACCGCCAGTGACATTGTCGTATTGCCACAGCGCTCCAGATCGAAAGCATCCATTAACTTTCCGAAGCCTCCCGCTGATACGAGAATGTTCTCTGTTGGTACTTCAACGCTGTCGAAATACATATCTGCGCTTGCGACACCGCGAAAGCCCATGTGGTGGTCCGGTTTGCCGAAGCTGAAGCCGTTGCTGCCTTTCTCGACAACAACAGCGCCTATTGCTTTCGCGCCAGGGCTGTCATCCATGCGACAGTAGACAACATAGGCCTCCGAATGACCGGCTCCCGAACACCAGCGTTTATTGCCATTAACTATGACTCGATCGGATTCGACTCGAGCGTTGGTAGTAAGGTCGGTAAGTGCCGATCCGGCATTCGGCTCGGACATGGATACGGCGACCACGATCTCGCCTGAGCATACCCGTGGCAGTATTTTCTCTCTTAGTCGGTCACTACCGAAATGCGCTATAGCTAAGCTAGGGCCGAAGCAGGACTCGAATATAGGGAAGGCTACAGCGATTGAAATTTTGGCAATCTCCTCCAAGACGATCACGGCATCGAGGTGGCTCATGCCGGCGCCGCCATATTTCTCGTCGAGGTTAACGCCGAGATAGCCCAATTCGGCGTAGCGCTTACGCAGTTCAATTCCTGGCGGTTCGTCACTTTCTTCTATTTTTTTGGCGATAGCTGGGAGTTCCTGCTGCGCAAACTTGCGCACGGAATGCTGCAGGGCAACTTGTTGTTCGGATAGAGTGAAATCCATATTTGGTAGTCCTTGTACTTCTGTTTTCATTGATGTGGCAGGTATTGTAGAGTATCCGGCAGGCTACCCATAGACCAGAGCTGCAGAGCGGTTTCCCTACCCTTGCTCCGTGCTGTTATAATCGCGCCCGATTTCACTCGGCATACACTAGGTATGCGAGTGAGCATAGATCTTACTAATTCTGCAATCTGAGCCGCCGAGCATGCAATCGCATGATCTGAGGTCAAAACACGGCAATCATCAGCATGGGTATTGAATCACTAATCGACGAAATAGGGCGCCGCCGTGTGTTGGCAATCATTTCGCACCCGGATGCTGGCAAGACTACCATCACTGAGAAATTGCTGCTTTACGGGAACCTGATTCAGGTCGCAGGTACGGTGAAAGGCAAGAAGTCGGATCGTCATGCGACATCTGACTGGATGGCGATGGAGCAACAGAGGGGCATCTCGGTGACCTCTTCGGTGATGCAGTTCCCCTACAATGGCCGAATGGTGAATCTGCTTGATACGCCTGGGCACGAAGATTTTTCCGAAGATACCTATCGCGTGCTCACGGCCGTGGATTCCGCGTTGATGATCGTCGATGGGGCGAAGGGGGTGGAAGAGAGAACCATCAAACTGATGGATGTCTGTCGTCTGCGTGATACACCGATCTTCACCTTCGTTAACAAACTCGATAGAGATATCCGTGACCCTATCGAAGTACTTGATGAGATAGAGGCCGTTCTCAACATCAAATGTGCGCCGATCAATTGGCCGCTCGGCATGGGTAAAGAATTCAAGGGCGTCTATAACCTGGTTGAAGACAAAGTTCATGTCTATCAGCAGGGCCAAGGGAACCAGATTCATGACGAGGTGATAATCGATGGGCTGAATAGTCGCCAGACTGCAGAACTGCTGGGTAGCTATACTCAAGACTTTATAGATGAGGTTGAGCTGGTGCGCGGTGCCAGCCACGAATTTGATAGAGACGCTTACTTAAAAGGGACCCTGACCCCCGTCTTCTTTGGTACAGCTTTAGGAAATTTCGGCGTTAAGAAAATGCTCGAAGATTTTGTAGAGTGGGCGCCCCAGCCGAAAAGTCGAGAAACAGAAACTCGTGTCGTAGAAGCGAAAGAAAAAGAATTCAGTGGTTTCGTCTTCAAGATTCAGGCGAACATGGATCCTCAGCATCGTGATCGAATCGCGTTTATGAGGATCTGTTCAGGTGAGTATACGAAGGGCATGAAGATGCGTCACACCCGCATCGGTAAGGATATCAAAGTAGTGGACGCGGTAACTTTTCTCGCAGGTGATCGAGAGCAGGCAGAGTCGGCTGTGTCTGGCGACATCATCGGGCTGCATAATCACGGCACAATTCAGATAGGCGATACCTTTACCACAGGCGAGGATTTAAAGTTTCGAGGCATCCCTCACTTCGCTCCTGAACTGTTCAGACGTATTCGACTGCAAGATCCACTCAAGCTCAAGGCGCTGCAGAAGGGACTGACACAGCTATCCGAAGAAGGGTCTACGCAATTGTTCATGCCCCTTCGCAACAACGACCTGATCGTCGGGGCTGTGGGTGTGCTGCAATTCGAAGTTGTGGCCTTTCGCTTGAAAGACGAATACAAGGTTGATGCCATCTATGAACCGGTTACGGTCTACGTGGCGAGATGGGTGGATTCCGAGAACAAGACTAAGCTAGAAGAATTTCGCAAGAAGGCGCACGAGAACCTGTCCATCGATGGTGGCGGCTACCTCACCTATCTCGCGCCTACTCGCGTTAATTTAAGTTTGATGGAAGAGCGCTGGCCAGACATCGAATTTCGCGCGACGAGAGAACACTGATGAATATTTTCTAGTCAGTCTCTCAAATTAAGTTAATAAGCCCAAGTCGATAAATAAGTGTTACTAAGCAAGCCCAAAATCTATGTCCAATTGCCACATGCAGTTCGAGATCAAAGCAGCCGACGGTAAAGCCCGTGCCGGTGCTATGAAGTTCCCCCGGGGCGAAGTCGCTACGCCTGCATTCATGCCAGTAGGTACCTATGGCAGTGTAAAGGGTTTGAACCCGCAGCAGATTCGCGATACCGGTGCCGACATCATCCTCGGCAATACTTTTCACCTGATGCTCAGGCCCGGCACCGAAGTCATCATGAATCATGGCGATCTACATGATTTCACTGGGTGGGAGCGGCCGATGTTGACCGACTCGGGAGGCTTTCAGGTATTTAGTCTCGGCGAGATGCGCAAAATCACAGAGCAGGGCGTTAAATTTAAGTCCCCTATCGATGGAGCGGAGATTTTTCTCGGCCCAGAAAACGCCATCGAAATTCAACATCAACTCGGCTCCGACATCATCATGGTGTTTGATGAATGCACTGCTTATCCGGCTACCGAAACCGAGGCTAGAGATTCGATGCAGCTTTCTCTGCGCTGGGCAAAGCGCTGTGTACAGGCTCATGGTGATAACAGTGCCGCCCTGTTTGGTATCGTACAGGGAGGCATGTTCGAGGGATTGCGAGAGGAGTCCTTGGCAGGCCTGCTTGAACTTGGTTTCGATGGTTATGCCCTAGGCGGGCTTTCAGTAGGCGAACCGAAAGAAGAGATGAAGGCGGTTGTGGAGTTCTGTGGCAAGAGATTGCCAGCAGACAAGCCGCGTTACCTAATGGGAGTTGGTACGCCAGCGGATATCGTGCATGCAGTCAGTCAGGGTATCGATATGTTTGACTGCGTAATGCCGACAAGGAATGCCCGTAACGGGCATCTGTTTACCTCCGCTGGTCTGTTGAGACTGCGCAATAGTCGCTTCCGCAATGATACTGGCCCGCTGGATGAAGAGTGCAGCTGCTATACCTGCCAAAATTTCAGTCGTGCCTATCTGCACCACCTCGATAAATGCCGTGAAATGTTGGGTGCGCAGCTGAATACGATTCACAATTTGCACTATTATCAGACACTGATGGCGAGTTTGCGTGAGGCTATAGAACAGGGTAGATTGAGCGCTTTTGTTAACCAGTTTCAAGAAGAACAGCAAAAATTGCTCTGAAAATCTTCTTAATCTGCGCGCTAGGCACTTGAAAATAAAGCAATAATTCCAAGTTAGAATAAATGCTTTGCTGCAGCAGGCCTAGTGTTTTTGCAGTAACCGTATTTGAAAAGAATAAACAGCGTTCGCAGACTAGCGAAAGCGAACGTAATAATCGATATAAGAAGTGCATTAAAGCCGGTACAATCCCCGTCTTTTCTGCCTGAGCGGACACTTAACTCCCTGAGAGAGTCATTTATGAATTTAATCTTCCCCATAGCCTATGCCCAAGAAGCCGCAGGGCAACCCTCGATGACCTATAACCTGATTCTATTCGGCGGCATGTTCGTACTGTTCTATCTGATCTTGTGGCGTCCGCAGTCCAAGCGCGCCAAAGAGCATAAAGAATTGATTACAAGCGTATCCAAGGGAGATGAGATAATGACTTCCGGTGGACTGATGGGCAAGGTTGCCAATGTAACCGATGACTATATCGCCGTTGAAGTTGCGGAAAATGTAGTACTCAAATTGCAAAAATCTTCAGTCGCCGCGGTTCTGCCTAAGGGCACAATTAGTCAGATCTAGTTGTATCGGAATTTAGTCGCATGCGTTTATTCATCGACGATAAAAAGCTAGCTGGTAGCACACTATGTTAAACAAGTACCCGGCCTGGAAAAACATTCTCATTTTTATAGTGGTTATCTTGGGATTTCTTTATTCCTTGCCTAATCTCTATCCCGACGATCCAGCGTTGCAGATTTCCCATGAACTCAGCGAGTTGAGCAGTGGTGATATGCCAGTCATAACCTCGGCTCTAGAAGCAGCTGAGGTGGATTTCTTTGGTGAGGAAGTAGATAGCGAAAGTGTTCGCATTCGCTTGAGAAATCTCGATGACCAGCTGCGTGCCAAGACAGCTATCGAAGAGGCCTTGGGTGATAGTTATATCGTTGCTCTTAACCTTGCTCCCACCACGCCAGGTTGGTTGCAGGCAATAGGCGCCGGCAAGATGAATCTAGGCTTAGACTTGCAAGGAGGCGTGCATTTCCTGATGGAAGTAGACATGGACGCAGCGCTTGACCGTCGCATGGAAGACAACCAAAGTAATGTGAGAACCATATTAAGAGAGCAAAGAATTCGCAGTCGTGGTTTGAATCTGATTTCGAAGTCACATCTAGAAGTGCGTTTCGCGAATGCTGAGGATCGTAGTCAGGCCAGATCGGAATTGGTCGATAATTTTCCAGAATTACAAATACAGAGCCGGGAAGCAGAAGGCGTATTCATCCTCGATATGCGCATGACGCCGGCCACCGCGCTGCAAATTCAAACCGATACTCTGCAGGCGAACAGAACTACTTTGCTGAATCGTGTCGACACACTCGGTGTATCGGAGCCAACTGTGCAGCAACAGGGCTCGGACCGAATCGTTGTTGAGCTGCCGGGCATGCAAGACCCGGCGCAGGCTATTCGAATTCTACAGCGTATCGCTACACTGGAGATTCATCTTGAGGCCGAACCTGGCGCGGCCAGTCTAAGCTACGAGACCTATGACTACGAAGGTATCCCAGTTAATGTCGACAATGGTGTAGTTCTGCAGGGCGACCGCATCAGCAATGCGGTATTTCAGCTCGATCAAAACAGCCAACCTTCGGTGGTCTTGAGCCTCGATGCGCAGGGCGGCAATCAAATGAACCGCGCGACTCGTGACAATGTGGGCCGGCGCATGGATATACTCTTAATCGAGACTAAATCGCGTACCATCATAAGTATCGATGAAGACGGCGAAGAAGCCGAAGATATTGAGTTCTATGAAGAGAAAGAACTCATCATGCACGCGACGATTAAGCAGGCTTTGGGCCGTCAATTTAGCATCACCGGGCTGACCCCACGTGAGGCGAGCGATCTCGCTCCACTAATTCGTTCGGGATCGTTGGCAGCCCCCATGACGATTGTTGAGCAATCGGTTATCGGGCCATCGATGGGTCAAGAAAATCTTGATCAGGGTTTGTTGGGTGTGCAAGTCGCGGCCGGACTAGTCGTTCTCTTCATGCTTTTCTACTACCGTACATTCGGAATGGCCGCGAATGCGGCGCTTATCATGAATATTCTGATGATCGTAGCGGTGATGTCTTCGATCATTCCGGCGACGCTGACGCTGCCGGGTATAGTTGGTATCGTTCTTACGGTGGGCATGGCAGTCGATGCGAACGTGTTAATCTTCACGAGAATTCGCGAGGAGTTGAGTGAAGGCGCGCTAGCACAAAAGGCCATCGACGCGGGATATAACCGTGCATTCACGACTATTATCGATGCTAATCTGACTACCTTCTTAGTCGCCGCCGTACTCTACACAATCGGCACCGGCCCTGTGCGCGGCTTCGCAATTACCCTGATGATTGGAATTATCACTTCTATGTTTACGGCCATCGTCGGTACAAGAGCAATTGTGAATTTGATCTATGGAGGCAAGTCTGGGAAGACTCTCTCCATCGGAAGTTTCAGGATGAAAGCCAAGCAAGATGACCTGAAAGTAGCGGCGGGGAAATAGATAAATATGTTACTAACTGAAAAGCTAATCGACTTTATGGGTGTGCGCAAGATTGCGGGCATAGGATCTATTGTTCTGGTAATTGTTTCCATCGTATCGCTGGCGTTCAACTCATTGGAGTTTGGCCTGGATTTTACCTCCGGCACATCGGTGCGCTTGAGCTACTCAGAAGCAGTGGTCGTCCAAGATGTTAATCAGACGTTACGTGTTAATGGTTATGAAAATGCAGTGGTCGTAACTTTCGGATCCGATCGCGACATCCGAGTTCTTCTGCCAGTGGATGAAACTGTTGCAGTAGGCGAGCAGGCTGCGCAGGCAGTTATCGTTGGTGAGTCTATTGCCGAATTGCTGCAGGGTGCCAGTGGAAGTGAGATCACGCTGTTGGGTTCTGACTACGTGAGCGCGAAAGTTGGTGGAGAACTGGTTGAATCGGGTGGTATAGGCATGCTGGTGGCCCTCGCTATTATCATGGTGTACATCTCTGTACGTTTTCAGTTTAAGTTCGCAATGGGTGCGGTGGTGGCACTTGCACACGATCTTATTATTACTCTCGGGATCTTTTCTCTATTCCGAATCGAGTTTAATTTGAATACATTGGCAGCGCTGTTGGCAATCATTGGTTATTCATTGAACGACACCATCGTGGTATCCGACCGTATTCGCGAAAATTTTCGTCGCTTGCGCAAGGGCACGCCGCTTGAGATGGTCAATATCTCTCTCAATCAAACACTATCACGTACCTTGATTACTTCATTGACTACACTACTGGTGCTCTTCTCTATTCTTTTTATCGGTGGCGAATCTACTCAGGGATTTGCAGTGGCACTTATCATCGGTGTAGTTATTGGCACCTATTCTTCAATCTATATCGCCTCGAATGTCATTTTGTACATGAACGTGACCCGCGAAGATTTGATGTTGCCCGTAAAGGAAGGCGCCGAATTGGACGATATTCCCTAGTGAGGGTTTGTAACACGAAGGCATTTTCCCGAACCGGGCTAGTTCTGCAATAAATAGCACTTGGCGATCACTCGCATAATTGCTATGTTTTAGCCCCTCGAAATCTAATGTTCATAGAGGGCGGTTCAGATTGATTCACTCGCGGCAACAACCTCAGCTTACTAAGCAAGCTATCTTTAGTTGGCGTTTCGCATTTTCAGTGCTACTGCTGCAATTCTTTCTCCTTCTACCTCTCAAATCGCTAGCTCAAGACCCCACTTTATTCCCTAGACCTTCTGAATTAGAGTCAGCTATAAGCTTTTGGGTTCGTGTGTATACCGAAGTCGACACCCAGAGTGGCTTTCTGCACGACTCACAGCATCTAGATGTTATCTATACAGATCTGCGCTTAAACCGCCGCGCGATCGAGGCCAGGCGTAGCCAAATTCAGGAAGACTTGCGAGTGCTCGCGACTGGAGAACGTGGTCAGCTTACAGATTCACAGAGTGAGATTCTCGCACTGTGGCCAATTGACGTGAGCAACCAGACTCTGCGCGCGGCTGCTTCCAATGTTCGCTGGCAGCTGGGTCAGTCAGATAGGTTCCTTGGTGGATTGCAAAGATCGGGTGCATACCGTCAACACATAAACAATGTGATACGAGAAAAAGGTCTTCCAGCGGCGCTCGGAGTGCTTCCTCACGTCGAGTCATCATTCAATCCAGGTGCTTTTTCTAGCGCATCGGCTGCAGGCATGTGGCAGTTCACTCGTGCCACCGGACAGCGCTTCATGCGTATCGATCACATAGTCGATGAGCGGATGGATCCCTATACAGCTACCAGCGCTGCGATGAGCCTGCTCGAATATAACTACAGTGTGCTCGGTACTTGGCCTTTGGCGCTAACTGCGTATAACCATGGAGCTGGTGGAATCGCGAGAGCCGTTAGAGAAACAGAAACTACCGATATTGAAAAAATCGTCGCAAATTACAAAGGGCGTGCATTCGGGTTCGCTTCGCGCAATTTCTACGCACAATTCCTTGCTGTCAATGATGTAGAAAGAAATGCCGAGGAACACTTCGGCGCTGTGCGTTTTAATCCCGCGCCAAATTTTAGAGAGGTCGAGACAGATGCCTTCATCGATGCTGAAGTGTTTGCGAGTTCTGTTGGTGTCAGCTTGGAGCAATTACGCTCTGACAATAGAGCGCTTCGTCCTGTCGTGTGGGAGGGCAATAAAAGAATTCCAGCGGGATTCAAAATCAAGATACGCGAAGAGGTTGTTCCTTCGGGGGATATCTTGGCAATGGTACTTGCTGATTTCAAATTTCCAGTACAGACACCCGATATAGCTTATGTGGTTGAACGTGGCGATAGCCTATCGGTGATCGCTAGACGCTTCAATACGTCTGTGACAAGGCTTGCCTCATTGAACCAACTGCAGAGCCGGAACAGGATTCAAATCGGCCAGCGTCTACTGCTTCCTCAGGATGATAGCCAGCCTACTTCGGTTGCTGCTGTTGTTTCCGAAGATGGATCGTACACAGTTCGCAGAGGTGATACCGTTTCACTAATTGCTGCACGCTATGGCATAACTGAGCAGGCGCTTTTGGGTGTGAATGGGATACAAGACCCACATAGAATCTATCCAGGACAGCAGCTAACGATGCCTGGCCAGGGCGATGCCGGGATTCAGCTAGCGAGGATGGACGTTACTAGTACTCCGACGCCGACTGTACGGACTCAACTCGCAGAAGAGGTCGCGCCGCGCGCAGAACCGGTGAGTGACACACCTGCTTCACCTGCAGAAGAAGTAGAACAGCTAACCTTAGTGCGCCTGCCTCCTGCTGCGGTCCTGCCGGACAATCAAGAATTAGATGCTCCTGTTACAGATGACCAGGGCACCGCCGAGGCTTTGGACCCTGTGATAGATGTGAGTGAGAGTAACGAGCAACTTGTTGAGAACTTGTCTGCTGACCCGTCTGATTACACTGTAGCGAGCAATAATACGGTCGAAGTTCAGGCATCAGAAACACTAGGACATTTCGCCGATTGGCTGGGTATTCGTGCTTGGGATGTGCGCAGATTAAACAATATGGCATTTCGCGACCCAGTTATTGTGGGCAAACGCCTGACTCTAAATTTTTCGGGTGTGAATATTGCGGAGTTCGAACTTCAGCGTCGAGAATTTCATTCGACTTTGCAGCAAGAATTCTTCAGTAGTTACCGCATCCAGGGTGTCGAGCAATATGAGGTCAAGCGTAACGATAATGTCGGCGCCATTGCGAGAAATCGGTATTCCACGCCTATCTGGTTAGTGCGGCAGTACAATCCCGAACTGGATTTCAATCGCATACAAATCGGCCAGCAAATAGCCTTTCCACTAGTTGAGCAAGCCGAGTAGTCTCGCTACTTTATCCTTGCTGTAGATAGCCTTCCCAATATTTCCGCATACTTGGGTCGAAGTGCCTTCTGAGAGAAATCGTCTAGAGTAACCTTTGGTAGCGGAATATCCTTGGCTAGCATTCTTTGCCAGATATCAAGTTGCTTGAGAATTCCCGCGCAATTCGCTTCGTCCCCACTAGCTTCATTGAAGGGATAGAGAAATTCACTATCGATGTATTCCGGATAGACCAATGCGTCGGGTACAAGAGGCGTGGAGCCTAATGTGCAGGCTTCCTGTATTGCTAGGCCCTGAAAATCATGTTCGGCGGTGGAGAGTACGACGTCACTGCGCCTTAGCAGGCCTATATAGCTCTCACGGTTCTCGACATAGCCGAAGCTACCCTGATCGATGGCAAGGGCCGCAGCATGTTGCTCTAGTAGTGCTGCTATCTTCTTGAATTCTGCAGGGGACGATCTGAATTGTTGGCCGGCGACATGGAGTCTGATTGGTAGTCGCTGTGTAAGGATTGCCTGCGCTAGACTAAGTAAAAGTTTCGGTCCCTTGTCATATTCCCAGCGATGATTCCAGACAACGTCGAGAATTTGCTTAGGGCTTTCTAGCGTTGCAGTTGCTACTGGATCGAATGAGAATTCTTCTAATGGAACCGAGATGACTTCGCTATTCTCAATTTTCTCGAGCAGTTCTGGAGAAAGTTGGTCTGGTAACTTTTTCAGTAATTCCTTGGCTCCTTGCAAGAAAGTGGATCGGTTGTAATTACTGTTGAAGACGATGGCATCCGCACAGAGTGCTGAATAGAGCGGAACTAACTGTGGCTCTACGTTGTTGTTTCTTTGCTTGCTGCTTAACGGATAGACGAACTGATTCTCATGAAAATAGAGCAGGGTGGGCAGGTGTGCGATGCGGGGTATGAACCCGCGAAGGCTTGCCAGATCAACCATCGAGGTGGCAATAAGCAAATCGTAGTCTTGATTGAGCAGGTCTTTTTCGTTTAAAGCCCATTGCAAGCTATTGCCTCTTATCCGCCAGTTGAAATGGCGCGGCGGCAGTACTAGTTGAGTCCAAGTGTGCTCGGGAAACATATCGAGAAGTCTCCCGCGCCACATTTTGTGGCTCATGGCATCGTAAGCAGAGAGCAGTAAAATTCGATAATTCATCAAAGGTTCTTTCATTGCAAATCAATAGGGGAATAATTCTGGCATAATTTGAGGTATTAGCTTAGCGTGCTCGAACGAATAAGTCTGTGGCTTTACCACAGTCATTTAACAAGTTAGTAACGGCCAGTGGCTTCGGAGGAACAATGACGATTAAACTACATGGCATGACCTATAGTAACTATTACAATATGGTTAAGGCCACCATGATAGAGAAGGGAATGGATTTCGAGGAAATTCATGTGCTGCCCAATCAAGAGCCTGAATTTTTGCTTCAGAGCCCGATGGGCAAGGTGCCATGCCTGCAGACCGAGCAGGGCTTCCTGACTGAAACGGGTGTCATGATCGACTATATCGATAGCCTAAAAGTAGGGCCTTCACTTTACCCCGAGGATCCCTTTGCTCGGGCAAAGGTCAAGGAGTTGATAAGACATCTTGAGCTCTATATCGAATTGCCTGCGCGACGCTTGTATGGCGATGTGTTCTTTGGCAATCCTGCAACGGATGAGCTGAAAGGTCAGGTTAGGCTGCAGCTGGAAAAGGGATTCGCTTCATTGCAAAAGCTGGCGAGTTTTGACCCCTACCTGGCTGGAAAAGAACTGAGCTACGCGGATTTTTACTATAGATTCAGTGTAGGCCTAGCAACCATAGTGTGCAAAAAGGCATTAAATTGGAATGCGTTGAGTGAACTGCCAAACATTAAGTCGCTATTGGATCTAATGGATGAGCGTGAATCTATTCAAAAAGTGCAGACAGATCAGGCGCGAGACGCCTGATCTTGTCAGAGTAGACAATAGCCCTAGCGATGCGGCGTTCTTTCGAGGATTCCTGCATTGCTGCTCATATCGAGAATGATCTCGATATTTTCTTCGATATCCTCAACTGATGCGCCTAGACCAAGGTCGACGCCAACATTTTCTCTGACGTCTGCAGAATAGTAGCGTCCGCCAGCAGCCTGAATTATTCGGCCATTGGGAGCCTTCTCCGAGCAGAGATAAACCACTGCAGGAGTAACGAGTTCAGGAGCTAGTTTCTCGGCACTGTCCTCAAAGCCTGGCAGTTCTACTGTCATTCTCGTCGCGGCGATGGGTGCTATTGCATTAGTGAATACGTTGTACTTGGCACCTTCGAAACGCAGCGTATTCATAAATCCGACTAAGCCTAGCTTTGCAGCACCGTAGTTGGCCTGACCGAAATTTCCAAACAGACCCGAAGTGGACGTAGTCATAATAATGCGACCGTACTTCTGCTCGACCATAATGGGCCAAACACACTTTGTTGCATTGAGGCTGCCGGTAAGATGAACATCAATAACTGCATGCCAGTTCTCTAGTTCTAGCTTTGAGAAGGTCTTATCTCTTAGGATGCCGGCATTGTTAACCAAAATATCGATGCGGCCCCATTTTGCTACGGTTTCATTAACCATCGCCTGAACTGCTTCGAAATCGGTAACCGATGCATCGTTCGACATTGCTGTGCCACCGTTATCGCGAATTTCCTGTGCTACCTGCTCTGCGGCTGAGGCTGAGCCTCCGCTGCCGTCTACCGAACCGCCCAGATCATTGACTACTACTTTTGCCCCGCGTCGACCCAGTTCTAAGGCGTGCTGCTTGCCTAATCCGCCACCGGCACCTGTTACTATCGCTACCTGACCCTCGAAATTGATTTTCATGCTGTTTCCCCTGCTATTGCTGAATCGACTATGCCTGCTCATTGCTTATAGGTTCCATCAGCAGGCTCTTTCAAATGTGGGCAGGATTCTATGCTGATGGCGCGTCTGCTGCAATGCGTGTGACGTCGCATGTTGTAAAAAGCTGGAAGTAATACGCTGGCGTCATTGCTATAATAGCGTTCTAGGTTAGTCTGTTTGGGCCAGCCTTTTTCTCAGTGAAACAAGGTGGTAGAGAAGGACAATGACAGATATCAAACCCGTACCGGCAGCAACTGTGGTAGTTATTCGAGAGACGGCTAACAAGACGGATCTTGAGATATTGTTACTTAGGCGAAACTCCAAACTAGTCTTTCATGGAGGCCATTGGGTATTCCCAGGGGGCCGCGTGGACGCGGCAGACTTCGCGCTAGACGACGATGGATTGGAGTATAAGGCGGCGCTACGTGCTGCAGTACGGGAGACGAAAGAGGAAGCAGGCATCGATATCGATATCAATGAATTGATTCATACGGCCCACTGGACTACCCCTCCAAAGCAGCCTAGGCGTTTCTGCACATGGTTCTTTCTGTGCCCGCTTAAAGAGCCGGTTAAAGTGGTGGTAGACAACGATGAAATTCTGGAGCATCGCTGGATTTCGCCACGTGATGCCTTGGCCGATGCGGCGGCTGGTAAATGGGTCTTACCCCGGCCAACGATGGTGACGCTGCGGGATATCGAGATGCACCGCAGCCTAGAAGAACTGCTCGAAGATGCCAATCGACGGGAGATTCATGTGTTTCCTAAGGATTCAGCCTATTACCGCCCTCAGGAAATGGGCTGCTAAGCTCCCATTACGTGCGCTCTCATCTCGGGCAGAATCTCGCCCAAAACCGGGCATTTCACGGCTGCATTCAGGCAATCCTCTGACTAGCTGATTTTGCTGGACCTTTGTCGGTATTCCCACCCATAAGCCCTTGCAATTCTGGGCGGGTTAATGGGATAGTTATGCTGTACGAATGCAACAATCTGTCAGTGTTCGCGGTCAGTAAAACTGTGGCTTTTCGCCTTTTCCCGCGCCAAATTTCAATGACCGAGCCGCTTTCGGACGTCGCCTAGCGAGGGGCAACAAGTACTAAATAAGTTTTCCTATTCACTGTAGCCAGAAGAGCCTTTATGTCGTCTCCCACATTCGATAGTCTTCGAGAAACCCTGAAGAGCCTTCGTCGTCGTCGCAGCAACCTGTTCATTCTGAAGCAGGTGAGCTATTTCGTTATCGCCTTTTGTGTATTAATTTTGTCGCTCAGTGCGGCGACCCTCTGGTTAGAACCCGACAAGACCGGTACAACAATCTTATTTGCAGTGTCAGTACTGAGCATTGCCTTGCTAGTCTGGCGTTTGATTCAGGTTTTGGGGAGACAGACTACCGATGACCGCAAACTCGCACATTATGTAGAAGATCATATTCCGGATTTAGAACAACGCCTGCTAACCTCGCTGGAATTTACCGAAGAAGATTTAGCGAACGGCAAGCGCGGTGTTTCTCAGCAGTTCATTCAACAGCTGTGGTTGGATGCTCAAGAGCACGTGCAGATTCAACAGGAACAGGTAGAGACAGTTGCACCTGCTAGAACTTCCTACCTTTCTTTCGCATCGGCGGCGGGTGTTGCCTTCGTGGTGATGGGGCTGTTCCTTAGCTCCGATGTCCTATTCAATGCGGGAAGTCGACTGGCATGGCCATTCGCGATCAGCGAGCCGGTGGTTGTCGTTGAGGTGCTGCCAGATATCGAAATCAGTGTTGAGCCGGGCGATCTGGAAATGCAGCGCGGCGATAGTGTGACGATCATAGCTCGCGTTAGGAATGCTATACCCGGCACGATTAATCTGCGCCTTCAAGATGACAATGTGAATTGGCGCGACGCCACAATGAATCGCGATGGCAGTGGCAGCGACAATGCAACTTATAGCTACTTCATTCCTTCTCTGGCAGAAGACACCACTTACTATGTCACCTTTGATGAGCGCGGCGAGCAGAGCTCAGCGCAATATCAGATTGACCTGTTCGATCTGCCGCAGATCGAGCGAATCGATTTAGCCATGGACTATCCCGAGTACACACAAATTGAGGACATCACGGAGGAGGACAGTGGTGATTTAGTAGTGCCCGAAGGAACGGAAGTTGAACTGCTAGTAACCTTCAATAAGAATATTAGGGCCGCCGTTGTAGAGTTCGATGAAAGTTATAGCGCGGATGAAGATGAGGTCAATCTATTGCCTCCCTATGAAGACATTAGTTTAGTGATGGATGGCAATATAGGTCGCGCCAAATTTACTGTGAATCAAGATGGCGTGTATCGTATCTCCGCGACTGATTTTTCTGATTTGCAAAGTAAGAACCCGCTAGACTATTTCATTCGCTCTATCGAAGACACGCCTCCCGAATTGGTGCTGAAGAGACCTGGCCAAGATCAAGACGTTATGCCTCTGGAGGAAGTTGTACTCGAGATTGACGCTAGCGATGACTATGGCCTGAGTAAATTCACTTTGAATTACAGTGTCGTAGGCGCCGACGAAGTACAAGTTGATTTTCTACCCGAGCAGAATCTGCGTGAGGTGTCTGGCGACGAGCTTATCTATTTGGAAGACCTTGATGTAGAGCCCGGCGACTTCGTCAGTTATTTTCTCATTCTCGCTGACAATAACGGTCTTGAGGGACCGGCTGAAGTTATATCCGATATTTATTTTCTGCAAGTTATTCCCACCGATCAGGAATTTCGTCAATCCGGCGGTGGAGGCGGAGGCGGAGGCGGCGGAGGTGGCGGCGAAAGCGCCGATAGCAGTGCTCTTGTTCAGATACAGAAAGACATAATCGCGGCGACATGGAAACTAAAGAACAGACAGGCGAAGGTATCGCCGGAAGAATTCGCATCTGATGCTGAGATTATTTCAGAGTCTCAACTCGAGGCGACTGAGCGGACGCGTCGCTCAATAGACCGTCTTGCCGAGCGTGTCAGTTTCTCCGATGCGAGCTACGATGCCGCCGTAGAAAACCTTTCACTGGCCATAGATCAAATGAATCTGGCTGCGGACGAACTTGGCAAGGAGCAGATCACCAGCGCTCTGCAACCCGAGCAATTGGCGCTGCAATTTGTTTTGAAGGCTGAAGCGAATATCAATCGCACTAATATCTCCATGGAGCAAGGCGGCGGTGGCGGTGGCGGTGGCGGCGCTCAGCAGGAGCGTGAAGATCTTCGCGAACTGTTCGAGATGGAGATGGGGCAGCTTGAAAATCGTTACGAGACACCGAACAGTGCCGGCGGTGGTGGTGGCTCGCAGCAGGAAGCCGAAGAGGCGAATAAGCTAGAAGAATTAGCGCGCAGACAAGAAGGTCTGACTCGTGCGCAGCGCAATCTAGCCAGACGCGAAGAACAAATGACCGAAGAGCAGAAGCGGCGCGAGTTAGAACGTCTAATGCGTCAGCAGGAGCAACTTAGCCGTGAGGTAGAGCAATTAGCGCAGCAGTTGAGCCGTGGCCAACAAAACTCTCAATCACAGCAGCAAAGCCAGCAAGCTTCCTCTCAATCGCAGTCCCAATCCAGTAGCGCCTCGCCTTCTTCCGGCAGCGCTAGTGGTGGGCAACAATCGCAGCCGCAGACTGCTCTAGAGCGTGCAGCACAGCAAATGCAGGAAGCCTCTCAGAGTGAGACCGCAGCAATTGCAGCCGCCAGATCGCAGAAGGCGTTGGAAAATCTACGCGAGCAGCAGCGTGAGATGAGCCAACAATCCGAGCGTTCTGTGAATCAGCTTGCGCAGAATCTTGGTCAACGCGGACAGCAACTGCTGCAGCAGCAACGAGACCTGCAGGGCAGCTTGCAGGAAACTATCCGAGATCAGGGACTTGGGCAGACGCGACAAGCCGTTCGCGATGATGCGGATCTGCAGAGCCTCATCGAGGCGCAGCAGCAACAGCAAAAAGATCTAAAAGAAATTGAGGACATGCTAAGAGCGATCATTGCTCGTGGTGATAACGAAGATCAGCGTTTGATGTCTCAGGCGCAGGCAGCGAGCCGTGAACTCAGACCGCTTCGCGAAGAGATGCAGACTAGCAATCGCGTCTTGCGCAATGGCATGGTGAATCTATCGGTAGACATAGAGCAGGAGCTCGAGGGCTCGATTGAAGAATTCGCGCAAAGCCTAGCTGCATTGAATCCTGCCACTACAGACTCTGCGTCAGATCAAGTGCAACAGGTGGCAAGCGATGCTGCGCTATTGCGTCAGCAGGTCGAAGATCTCGAGCAGCAAGCTTTAGCGTTCAATGAGGCAGGGCAGGAATCAGGAGGCGAGGTGCCATCGCTGCGGGAGATGCGCGAGCAATTGGAGCAGACGCAACAACTAGCACAGCAACTCACGCAGCAATTGCAAGACCAAGCTCGTGCTGGGGGTAATCAGCCAGGTCAGCGCGGTCAATTGGGCCAGCAGCGAGGTCAACAAGGCCAAGGAAGTGGACAGCAACAGGCCGCAGGAAGTGGCACAAGCAGCAGCGAACAGCAATCTGGCACGGGCGGACGTGTAGGTGGTCAAGGTGCGCCGAATAATGTTGGCAATGCCAGATCGATTCGACAGCAATTGGAGCGGCAAGATATCGAAGACTTTCTCAATCAACCAGAACTATTTAGGCAACTACTCCAACCGATAACAGAACTCGAGGGAGCGCTGCGCGCGCAGGCAGAGCTGGATAACATCAACAACAAATTGTACGCCACCGTTGATGAAGATATCCCTGATGAGTACCGAGATCTGGTGGAAGAATACTATCGTGTATTGTCTGAGAACCAGGGATCAGTGAATACAGATCAGTAGCAATGGCATACTCACAACCTAACTTTTTAACGGCTCTCGAAGACGGCACATTCACTTTTGCTTATGGCATTAGCCCGTGGCTATTTGCCCTATTGGTTGTGCTGATCACGATCGGTGTCTGGTTTTCCTATCGCAAAACAACAAGGCAGCTCAGCACCCCTTGGAAGGCATTCTTCATTGGAATTCGTTCTAGTGTGTTGGTGCTACTTCTGTTCTGCTTGTTAAGACCGGTAGTGACTACGTTGCAGGTTTCGCCGCAAGAAACTTACCTCGCTGTATTAATCGATGATTCCCAGAGCATGTCCATCGCTGACCTTGCCGATGGGCAAACGCGGCAGGCTGCCGTCGAAGAACAACTTTACGAAAACGGTCTACTCGATGAACTTTCCGAGTCATTTCAGATCCGAACTTTTCGTTTCGATAACCAGACGCAGCGAATTGCTGGCATTGAGGAATTAAGCGAAGAAGGCACGGCTTCATCTATCGATCAGGCCTTAAGCTATGTGAATGATCAGCTTAATGGTCTCCCCTTGGGCGGCATAATTTTAGTCAGTGACGGCGCCGACAATAGCGATGATGATCCTCTAGCTACCGCTCAAGACCTTGGTGCCAGGCAGATACCAGTATTCACCATCGGAGTAGGACAGGAAGATATTCCCCAAGACATCGGCATTGTCGATGTGAGCGCTGCTAAGACAGTCTTGGAAGGCTCTGTTTTCAATGTGCAAGTTGCAGTAAATCATCAGGGCTATGAAGGGCAAGAAGTCGAGCTTTCCATAATGGATGGAGAAACTCAGATAGTTTCCGACGTGGTCATTCTAGGTGCAGAGGGAGTGACTCGCCGCTTTGAGCTAGAGATAACGCCCGAGCGTCCAGATTTGATTGTCTATGACCTGAATGTCGAATTGCAGGCCGGCGAGATCATCGACAAGAACAACAGTTACAGTTTTTTGGTTGATAACACTGAGAAAGAAGCGCTGGACATACTTTACTTAGAAGGCCATCCACGCAACGAATACAAGTTTATACGTCGTGCGGTGTCCGGTGATAATTCACTCCGCTTAGCCACCTATCTGCAAACAGGACCAGAAAAATACTATCGTCAGGGTATCGAATCGGCTACAGAACTTAGTAGTGGTTTCCCTGAGGATCGCGAGGAGTTATTTGAATATGAAGCGATCGTGCTGGGTGACATAGAGTTCGATTTCTTCGATGCTGAGCAACTGCAAATGCTAGAAGATTTCGTTGCCGAACGTGGCGGCGGTTTTCTGATGAGTGGAATGGTAGACGAAGAATTTATAGGCAGCCCAATAGCCAACATTCTTCCTGTTACTCTTGTCGAAGAGGGCTTCTTGCCTGCTCATCTGCGTGGCGGGATTCGCCGAGGTGATCATCCTACCGGCGAGCTATTCTATCCGCGACTCACTCGCAACGGCGAGTTCTCACCCTTGCTGCGTCTATCCGCCGATGATTCCGAGAATCAGGCTCTGTGGAGACAGTTACCTGAGTTACAGGGTACTTATGTAACGGGTCGGATCAAGCCTGGCGCGGAAGTACTAATAGAGCATCCCTTGCTGCAATACCAGAATCAGGCGCTTCCGCTTCTTGCATCGCAGCGCTATGGCTCGGGTCGCAGCATGTCCTTGACCACTGCAAGTACCTGGCGTTGGCAGATGATGCTGCCCGCGGTAGATGAGTCCCATGAAATACTTTGGCGTCAGATATTGCGTTGGCTGGCCGTCTCGGCTCCAGAACGAATTACTATCGAGTTCGATCGCGAGTTCTATAACGTTGGCGATGAAGTCAACGTAAGGGCAATCGTGCTCAATAACGAGTATGAAGCGGACAACGACGCGACGCTGTGGATGCAGACTTCTAATCCTCTCGAAGAATTTATCGATGCTCCAATGGAGTGGGATATTGAAGAAGACGGTGTCTACAGAGCGAGATTCATAGCAGAAGAGGAAGGGGTCTATAGCTTGCTCGTAGATGTGGCGAGTGCCGCGGGAGAGACTAGCGACTCCAGCGCAGAGAAAACTGCCGCCTTCGTGGTCACGCCATCATTGCGTGAATATACAAACGCCGAACTCGACAGCGGTCTTATGGCTCGCATCGCCGAGGTTAGTGGCGGTAGCTATTTTAAATTGCCGGCAGCGAGCGAATTAGCTAATACGATCGAATTTACGCCGAATGCCTATTCTCGTGAAGTGCAGATAGATCTTTGGGATCGACCCTGGTTGTTAGCTCTATTAATTTTATTACTCTGTGTGGATTGGGTAAGCAGACGGACCAAAGGTCTGTCGTAAAGTATGGGCGCAACATAGATAAAATTATGAAGACTATGAATCTCTTATTGAAAACTTTCGCTGCCGGTTTAGGGGTGTTGCTTGCCAGTGCCGCAAGCGCACAGGGCGTTGGTGATTCTAGCGAGAACGATTTCTTTCTCGATAGGCCGGATTCAAGAAAGTACGCGGTGATTCTTGCCGGTCCAACGGTCGGTGACGAGAACAAATCACAGTTTCGGCAGTGGGCATTTTCACTACACGATATTTTAGCTAGGGACTATGGCTATAGTTCCGACACGATCTCTCTGTTGTATGACCGCGGTGAAGTGGAAGGAGCCGGTAGTCAGAGAATAGATGCCGCCTGCGACTTGGTGGGCATTCAACAAGAACTCGCTCGTTTGCAATCAGTGGTTCAGCCGGGTGATCAGATAACAATCTATCTCATCGGCCATGGTAGCGGCGCGGAAGAAGAGTCGAAATTTAATATTGTCGGCCCAGATATTACCGGCGTTCAATTTGCTGGCATGTTGAATGTCTTCGATCAGCAGGACATGATCATAGTCAACACAACCTCGGCGAGCTATGGATTTTCAGCGTCTCTATCTAACGAAGGGCGCGTTGTAGTTTCTTCTACGCGATCCTCTTCAGAAAAATTCGATCCGATCTTCTCGAACTACTTCATCGAGGCGCTTGATAATCGCAATGGCGATAGAGACAAGAACAATCGAGTGTCTATTTTAGAAGCATTCAACTATGCCAAGAGCAACGTGGAAGAATTTTATGAGGAACAAGGTAGATTAGCCTCCGAGCATGCAGGCCTCGATGACAATGGCGATGCGCTGTTTAGTCTGAACCCAACTACGGCTGAGATCGACGGCAGGCTGGCAGAGATAGCGTACATAGACAATCTGATAGATGACACGTCCGGCCTGTCAGAAGAGGCAATTGGACTGAAGAGTCGGATGCAGGATCTAGAACGTTCGGTCTTTATGCTCAGAGGGCGCAAGGCAGAATTCCTAGAACAAGACTACTGGCAGCAGATGGAAGAGTTACTTGTAGGCCTAGCTAGAGTCACAGGACAATTCAATGAAGTCGTTAACCCGGGTGAATCAAGTGAACAATAAACCTATGGCGAGAAAATATTCTACCGCCGCCTTATTCTTGTTGGCGAGTCTGGCACTCAACGTTTCTGCGCAGGATTCTCCGCAGACCAATGCTGGTGAATCACCGTTGTTTCGCGGCGAGCAATTATTGATGACAGGCTCCTATGCGGCGGCAACCGATATCTTTCAGATGGCGGATGGCCTTGATCGCAACGAGGGGCTAGTTGGGGCAAGCAAGGCCTTCGCGATGATGGGTAACTATCAAGAGGCGATGAGCGTTGTTGAGGTCGCTGTAGAAGACGATGAATATGCGCGCTTCCCATTACTCAGCACGCAGCTTGCCGAGGTTAAGCGAGCAGTAGGTGAATCAAAAGAGGCGCTGGAGATACTAGAATCGGTTGTAGCTGGATTGGCAGAGCCGCCTGTACGTGCCTTGGTTCAATACGGCAGTTTACTCGACTTTGTCGGGCAGAAGCAGATAGCGTTCTCGATTTTAGATCAGGCTGTGCAGCGTTATAACAATGGTCTTGTGTTCGCCTCTGAAGACGTTGCGATGGTGGCACTAGCAAGCTGGCTGATGGGAAATTTCCATGATGCGAATAGCCTCTTCAGTGAAGCAACGCGCGCAAATCCTAATAATTTGGAAGCTCATTCCCTGTGGGGAGATCTCTTTCTAGAGAAATATAATGCCTCCGATGCCGAGCGCTCCTATCAAGAAGCTATCGATATTAATGGCCGCTATGTGCCTGCTCTTGTGGGGATGGCGAATGTAATTGGTGACGAGCGTGCATTGCAGCGTGCACTGGCGATAAATCCAAATTCGATTCCAGCGATGGAAACCTATGGCCAATTGCTGATGGTTAATGGAAGAGAAGAGGAGGCGCAGGACTATTTCGAACGCGTGCTTGCCCTCAATTCGGAGTCGTTGAAAACACTTAGCGTGTTGGCCTCGCAAGCGGCACTGGAAGAACGCAGCGTTCAATACGAGGATTATCTTGCGCAGGTTGAATCCTTCAGCCCAAACAATCCGATCTTTCTAGGCAATGTTGCTGACAGCTTCGGTAATAATTATCTTTTCGATGAGGCGGTGGAGTTCGCTCGTGCCGCAATCGCAGCAGATCCTCAGTATTGGCAGGGATACACACTGCTAGGAAGCAACCTAATTCGTCTTGGCGAAGAGGAAGAGGGCAAGGCCAATCTCGAGATAGGCTACGAGAACGATCCATTCAATGTGCTGACCTCAAATATGTTAAAGGTCTTCGATACGTTGGAAACTTATACGACTCTAGAGAGCGAACACTTCAAGGTACACATGAGCGAGAACGATGCTGATGTACTGTGGCCTTATCTTGAGCCTCTGTTAGAAGAAAGTTGGGTCACACTGACGGCGAAGTATGGCTTCGAACCTGAAGGGCCTATCCTGATTGAGGTGTTCGAAAAATCTGAAGATTTTGCTGTGCGCTCAGTGGGCCTCCCAGACATTGGCCCACTAGTCGGAATCTGCTTCGGGAAGGTGATCACATTGATCTCGCCCGATACACTTTCTGCAAATTGGCAGGAAATCGTCTGGCATGAGTTCATGCATGTAATCACCTTGCAGATGACAGGCAATAGAATGCCGCGCTGGCTCTCTGAGGGAATTTCGGTTTATGAAGAACGTGAGGGCAGACCTTATTGGGGCCGAAGCCAGGGACTGGATCTAGTACGTGCCTCTGAACAAGATAAGCTGTTGCATGTAGCTGATCTGAATTCTGGATTCTCTGGGGCACAAGACAGTGCCGATCTGGGCTTCGCCTATTTTCAAGCCTATTTGGTAGTCGATTTCATAGCCGATGAGTACGGGTTTGAGAAGTTGGTTGAGCTGGTTGACCAATATGCATTTATCAAAGAAGAAGAAGAGCGATTTGATGAAGTCTTCGATCAAAATTTGGAGCAATTCGATGCAGCTTTTAGAGGCTGGATCGATCGCCGTGTCGCCGAGATTAACGTCTATGTACATACCGAAGATCTGCCCGACGAAGGCGACGGACATGGCCACGGCGTGCGTGAGAATTCAAGCGCGATACTGGCCGAACTCTACAATAATGTATCGCTGAAGCAGCATATGCGTGCTCGAATTGAAGAAAATGATCGCGACTTCCAAGCCTACTTACAGCTGGGCATCGTTTTGTTTAAGGAAGAGAGTTTCTTTGAGGCGAAGCAGTATCTGAATCAGGCGTATGAGCTCTTGCCATCCTATACCGGCTACCCGAGTCCTCCTCTGGTGTTATCGCAGATTTATGAGCAGGAAGGCAACCGCGAGGCGCAGCTGCAGCAATTGGAATTACTCCTGGAGAATCTTCAGCACGACTACGCTTCAGCAATCATCTTGGCAGAGGCGGCCTTAGAAGAAAATAACTTCGAGCGTGCCGAGTACTATATCGATCGTGCGATTCAGGTAGATCCGTACAGAGCTGATGTGCATCAGTTGAAGGCCAGCTACGCCGAAACGATTGGTGATAGTCAGCTGGCTGTTACTGAATACGAAGTGCTACTGAAACTTGAGATCAATGACCCGGCAGAAGCTCAGACGAATCTGGCACAGGCCTATTTGAACAATGGGCAGATTCTCCAGGCGAAGGAAAATATCTTGAGGGCGCTAGAAACGGCACCTAGCTATCAGCGTGCGCAGAGAATATTGCTGCAATCAATTGATGGGGATTCGGATTAAATTGACGATTCTCAAAAAACTCTTATTGCTCGTTCCCGTGTTCTTGCTGTTTGTCAGCACGACTGTGGTAGCACAGGTTTTTCAGTTCGACAATGAGGGTGACTCTGAAATCTACGGGAATGAGATTACCGATTTTCAGTGGATAAGAGGCCAGTACACTAACCATGCCGGCGGAAGTAGAGGTTTTGGCAGGCGTGGTGGTGGTTGGTGGGATACAGATTACCCAGATTCGGATGAGAATTTTCTACGCGGGGTGCAGCGTTACACCAATATCGATACCAACCCGCGCAACCATGAATTTATCGAGCTAACCGACCCTAGTCTATTCGAAAATATATTTCTTTATATGAACTGGAAAAGAGTGCCTATCGGCTCATCCTCTAGCGGACCGAACTTCTCTCCAGCGGAAATTGAAGCGCTTCGGGAGTTCATGTTTCGTGGCGGCTTCGTCATGGTAGATGACTTCTGGGGTCAGCCACATCTCGATGATATGTTTGCGGAGATGGGTAAGATCTTTCCCGAACGTGAAATAATAAAATTAAACAATACACATGAAATATTCCATGTGTTCTTCGACATCGATGAAGTGGCTCAGGTGCCGGGTCGCATGGTGACATGGGACTTCGGTGGATTCATGAAACTTGATGATCCCAGCTACCCGCCCGAGGTATATGCGATTCTGGATGACGATGGGCGAGTCATGATGGTGGCAAATTACAATACGGATTTGGGTGATGGTTGGGAGCATACTTTTTATAAGGGCTACCCTACCAAGGCCACGAATGATGCTTATAAAATTGGGATTAACTTTCTGATGTATGCGTTCAGTCACTAGTTTCGAGACGAGTTCACTACATCAGTGCAACAAACAGAGAAATTGAGAAAACCGGAAGATAGGGATTAGACATGACAGACATTGAAGAAGTAGCTACAGACGCGGTCGAGGACGAGGCTATCGAAAGCCCGGACGATCTTACGCTCGTTAAGAAGATGCAGGATGGTCGCGATCAGATCGTCACCGAGATCAAGAAAGTTATCATCGGTCAGGATGATATTATCGATGAGCTGTTGATTGCTCTATTCTCAGGTGGTCACTGTCTAATTACCGGTGTTCCCGGGTTGGCAAAGACTTTGCTGATCAAGACCGTTGCCGACATTCTACAAGTCGATTTCAGCCGGATTCAGTTTACACCCGACTTGATGCCGGCAGACGTCGTCGGTTCAGAGATCGTTGAGGAGAAAGATGGAAATCGAGTGCTTAAGTTTGTCAAAGGCCCGATCTTTACCAATATCCTACTCGCGGATGAGATCAATAGAACACCGCCGAAGACGCAGTCATCCCTGTTAGAAGCGATGGAAGAGAAACAAGTCACTGCAGCGGGTGTGACCTACCCGATGACGGCGCCTTTCTTCGTGCTGGCTACGCAAAATCCGATCGAGCTCGAAGGTACTTATCCTTTGCCAGAAGCGCAGCTCGACCGTTTCATGTTCAAGATTGAACTCGGTTATCTAACCGAAGATGAAGAGGTTGAAGTGGTACGTAGCACCACGCAGACCAATAACACAACTTTATCGCACCCCCTCAGTGGAGAGGATATTCTGGAGTTCCAGCGCATCGCTCGACAGGTGCCTGCGGCTGAGGCGGTGATTCAGTATGCGGTTAGGCTAGTGCATGCATCACGACCCCAGACTGAAAGTAGTCCGCAGTTTATTAAAGACTGGGTGAGTTGGGGAGCGGGTATTCGAGCCTCTCAGAACCTGATCCTTGCGGGGAAGGTTCGTGCTCTTTTAATGGGTCGCTACAACGTATCCTATGGGGATGTACGCGCACTCGCGCCTTCGATATTGCGTCATAGGGTCTTGCTGAACTTCCACGCTGAAGCGGAGCGAATTACTACCGATCACGTTATTCAGCGTTTGCTTAAAGAAGTGCCCGAGCCGACTTCGAACCTGTAGTTTGAAGCTCGCAACCTGATACCCAATACCCGAAATCAACAACCCTGATTTCCGCATAACAGAGTAAAAGTTTTAATGTCAGAATCGTTAAATTTTCTCGACCCTACCGTCCTTGCTGGTCTCGATAACCTCGAGCTGCGTGCGCGCGTGGTTGTGGAAGGATTTCTTTCCGGTTTACACAAAAGTCCACACAGGGGCTTTAGTGTTGAGTTCAATGATTATCGTCATTACCAGCGCGGCGATGATATGCGGCACATAGACTGGAAGTTATATGCTCGAAGTGAAAAGTTTTATATCAAGCAGTATGAGGATGAGACCAATGTTCGCTGCATGGTCGTGTTAGATACCAGTGCCTCGATGTCCTATTCATCCGGAGGCACGAGTAAGATGGACTATGGCATCACCCTAGCTTCTGCGTTGGCCTATTTTATCAATAGGCAGCGCGACGCAGTCGGCTTGATCACCTTCGATGAGAAGGTCAATGAGTATCTGCCTGCGAAGTGTCGACAGCCACATCTCATGCGCATATTACGTACTCTTGCACAGATCAAACCGGGCAAGAAAACCGATGCTGTTAAACCGTTGACTGACCTTGCCGCCTCGCTCAACAAGAAGAGTATGGTGGTGTTGATAACTGATATGCTCGACGACGAAGAGCGCATCATCAAGACACTGCAGACTCTACGCGGCATGGGGAACGATGTGATCGTATTTCATGTAATGGATGATGCCGAGCTGAACTTTACTTTCAACGAGGCTTCGGAGTTCGTGGATATGGAAAGTGATGAGACGTTTATTACGACGCCAGCAGCGATTCGCAAGGCCTATCTCGAGAACCTGAACGAGTTTCTGTCGTTCTGTAAGAAACAGTGCCAGAGCAGCGGCGTGGACTATTGCCTACTAAACACTTCAGAACCTCTAGACGCGGCTCTGTCATCCTATATGAGCAAAAGAGCAAAGAGCTTCTAGATGGTATTTTTAACTCCCTTATTTTTGCTTGGCTTGATAGCGGCGCTAATTCCGATAGCGATTCATCTTATTCGCAAGGAAAAGCCACCTAAGGTGATGTTTAGTACTATTCGATTTCTGAAGAAAACCTCCAAGAAGCTCATACTCTTCCAACATATTCAGCAGTGGCTGCTGCTGTTGCTAAGATCTGCAGTTATCGCACTATTAGTTTTCGCCTTCGCCAGACCGCTTTTTGATCCGGCCGTAGCACGGCTATTAGACGCCGACCCCATGTCAGCGGTGATCATGCTCGACGTTTCTATGAGTATGCGCTACGAAGACAATTTCGGGCTAGCTAAGCAGGAGGCCCTCGATATCCTAGACGGGATGACATCGGGCGATGAGGTGGCATTAATAAGCTTTTCGAATGCCGCCGCCGTAGTACGTGAGTTAAGCACTGACATTGATAGTGTTAGATCACTGATCAATAGTCTAGATGAGCCTGGCTATGGAACTACGCGCTACATGCCAAACTTGCGCCTCGCTGATCAGCTGCTTGAAACTTCTCGCTATGAGAACCGTGCGATCTATCTGATAAGCGATTTTCAGGACGTCGGTATGGACAACACAGAAGTGGGTTGGAAACTGGCCCCTGGCACAGCTTTTAATGGCATCGATGTGGCGGCAATTGAGAGTAGCAATCTTGCACTTACTGATGTGAGGTCACCCGAGCAATTGTTAGAGGATGCGGCCGAACAACAGATTCTCGCTAGAGTCCGGTCGACTGGTACCCTTTATTTAGAGCAGGGCGATGTTAGTCTCTACGTCAATGGTGAAATGATTGAGAGAGTTCAGGTAGATCTAGCAGATCGCTCCGAACAGGTTGTCACCTTCAGTGCCAGTTTCGATGCGCAGGGCACGTACAATGGCGAAGTGCGCGTGACTGGCGATAACTTTATAGTTGATAACTCCTATTTTTTTACTGTCGATGTGCTGCCAAAGATTCGTGTCCTGCTGGTTAACGGTGAAGCATCGGACGATTGGTTTGATGATGAAGGGCACTGGTTTGGTCTTGCAGTAAGCAGTGCCGCTCAATCGCCATTCTTATTGCAGACTATCGAGCCGGCCGAGCTTAGCCCTGCTTCGCTCAGACAGAATGATGTTGCCGTATTACTAAACGTGGGTGACTTGAGTGCCGGCCAGGCAGCCGCTATCGAAAACTATGTGCGCGAAGGTGGGAGTCTGCTTTTGGCACCCGGAGATAAGGTGATGCCGGAAGTATTCAATCGTCAGTTTGCTGAAATTACGCCGGCCGTGATTCAAAGCAGAGGGCAATTAGGTCTCGATGACTATCTTGTGATCGCTGATTTCGACCGTCGTCATCCTATTCTAAGCCCGCTCAGTAGTGATTGGTCGGCGCGGTTCCAGAATCACTGGTCGTTGTTGCCGAACGAGGCGGCAGATGTACTGATGCAGTTTGATAATACGGAGCCCGCACTTTTGGAGCGAATCGTGGGGGAGGGCAATGTCATCTTATTTGCCTCATCACTAGATTTGGAGTGGAATAATTTAGCGCTGCAAGGATTGTTCCTTCCGTTCGTGCATGAAACTCTCAGACACCTCGTACAGCAGGATTCTAAGCAGCGTGCGTATCAGGTTGGAGATAGTCTGGACTTAGATCCGGCAGGCACGGCGCAGGTAATCGAAGCCGTTGATTCGGCCGGCAACACTATTCAATTTGAGAATGACAACTTCGTCACTACAGCGACAACGCCCGGCATGATTAACGCGAGAGTCGATGGGAATCCAGTTAACTTTGCCGTTAATGGAGTTCCTGAAGAATCAAACTTCAATCGTACTCCGGTCGCAAATTTGTATGATCAGATAATCAATCCAGATACGGAACCTAATCAATCGCGGGAGGTTAGGACTGCGCGGCTGATAGAAGAGTTGGAGCGACCACAGAGAGTCTGGTGGTGGATATTGTGTCTAACAATGCTGCTTATTCTCACTGAAGCCTTCATTGCCAACCGTACCTACCGATAGTCACAAAGCTTTCCGATTTTTATGATCAGTTTTTAATCTATTGATATTTCAAAGATTTATTTTTATTCCTGTCACAAAAATTTCATAATTCTGTAAAATTGGTGTCGAATCTGATTGAATAATCATTTTTTTTGCGCCATATTTAGACCGCTATTGGCGCAGGATTATGACGAAATTAGACGAACTAGAATCAGCCAATTACTCTATGGACCCTCAACTGGTAGTATTTCAACTACTAGCTACGCTTCTCGCTATGTTCAGTATCGCACTCCTCTCTTCGGGCAGCCTCGCGCAGGGCTTGTCTGTCAATCTAACTAATGATTCGGTGCCGTCTATCGACCCGGCTTCACGAGCGATCACGACTCTAGAGTCTGACTTCGCTGCCTACGACCTGCGTCAGATCGAGTCGTTGGAAGATTTGGGTCGACTGAGTCAGTCTTCAGGTGAACACCAGCAGGCGTTGGTTCTTTTTAAGCAAGCTTTACACGTAGCTCGAATCAATCAAGGTTTGTATCACGAATCTCAGATTCCAATTGTAGACGACATCATCTCCGCCGAGATTGCTCTGCAGAATTGGGAAGAAGTGAATAACTTCTATGCCTATGAGGAACATCTCTATCGTCGGCTTTACGACACTGATGATAGTCGCCTTGAAGCTGGGCTCAGGAAGGTCAGTGCCTGGCATATCACTGCATTAAATGTGAATTTAGGCGGTAATCGCATCGAACATTTACGTAAGGTGAACAAGCTATTCAAGCTGCGCATGCAAATTGCGGAGAACACGCTGTCCTTAGACGATCCAAAGTTTGCCATGCTGGCACGAAATATAGAGATCTTTGAAAGAGAGCTCTTCCTTTCCTCTGACTTGAATAGTGAGATGTGGATTCGGCAACAGGAAAAACCCCTACTACGACGAAATTCCCTTCATCAGAGCGAGCGCAGATTAATCGTTACCAGAGATTAAGCGCCTCTCACCACACGGTAAAATTTATATTGGTAGCGCTCTACGACGCAGCTTAGTGCTTGAGCGTGGGTGCTCAGATTTTTGCAGAATGTCAGGCGGGTTGTCGTAACGAGCGACTGAGATCTAAAGCGCTAAAGTGGAAACTTGAAAGAGACTCAGTGTTATAAGAAAGGGGGGGAACAAAGAAAATCCCTCAAGCTCCATGCTTTAGCTCTTTACGACTTCGCGTTATATCCTTACAACGCTAATTCCTAAAGTAGAAAAATATTAACACAGACTATTTGTTGGTAACTAGTGGGATTACAATTTGTCACAACCCTCCCCCTCCCATGTTCAGGACGATTGAAGAACGTTCGATAGAGTATTGTTAATAGGCTGTACTTAGAACCAAAAAAACCGAACGAGCGCTTGGTATTAAAGTTCACTCTAGAGGTTTCAATTCTCGCTCTAGCCAGAATCACCATCCTTCACTGATTCATCTGTGGGCAACAGGCCCATCTTCCTAGCGCGTAATTTCCAGTTCTTTCGGGCTAGGGCACGCATATCCTCTGCGCTGTCCATTTCGTCGACTATCTCGATGCCAAGTAGCGTCTCGATAATATCCTCCATAGTTACGATGCCTTCCATCCCTCCATATTCATCGACTACGAGCGCAATGTGCTCCTTCTCGGCAATGAATTTATCTAGTAGATCTGGGATTGGTGTGGCGCTGTGTGAAATGATGATGTCGCGACGCAGTGAATTCAATGTCTCATCGCCTTTTCCTTCCACCAGATTAAGCAGAATTTTATCCTTAAGAACATACCCCGTTACCTTGTCATTACTGTCTTCATACACAGGTATGCGGGAGAACGGCAACTCGGAATTTCTGTCATGAAATTCTTTAATAATAGTAGAGCCATCTTCGGCCACTACAACGATACGTGGCGTCATAACATCCTTTATAAGTATGCCATTAAAGCGAAGAAGGTTCTTGATAATCTTCTGCTCGCTTTCCTTAAGAATTCCGATGTCTTTGCCAAGTTCAGACATGACTAAGAAGTCGCTTCTATTCAGCACTGGCTTGTCTTTGTCCTTCTTCAGATTCCTAGTGATTAGCTGACTTAGCCAGATCATAGGTGCGAGTACTAGCATAAGTAGATTAATAATGCGTATCGAGAGCGGAGTGAGTGCTTCCCAATTGTTCGCGCCTAATGTCTTGGGAATCACCTCGGAGAAGATGAGTATAGCCATAGTCATCATGCCAGCTACGAATCCTTCCCAGCTAATGATAGCAAAGCCCAAAAATTCAATTTTGGATGCGCCGAATATAACAGCTGCCTGCGCGCCGACGCCGATGGCGCCGACTGTGTGAGCGATTGTGTTTAGTGTGAGAATTGCGGCAAGTGGCCGATCGATATCTTCTTTGAAGCGCGAGAGTTTTTTGGAAATGGCGGTATTGTCTCTGTCCTGAGTTGCAACATAGGCAGGGGTGATACTAAGAAGAACCGCTTCTAAAATTGAACAGAGAAAGGAGAAGAAGATGCTGGCAGCGAAAAATGTGACTAAGAGCCCCATCAAGGAACCACTTTTTTAGGGAACAAGTTTGTATTCTCACACGAACGCAAATCTGGGTACAGCGATTTGCTGTCCCGGTTAGCTTCGGCTTATGTGCCTTAGCGGCTTTCTATCTATTGACTGAGGCTAGGCTCAGAATGTTTCTGGAAATTAGGTGCTCTACCTATAAGTATCCGCAGACGATCAGGCAGCGCTAGCATAGCTGGCGTTACTACCAATGTCAGGATTGTTCCAAAGGATAGACCGTATACGATAGCGGAGGCGAGACTAACCCATTGAGATGCAATCGGGCCGCCAACTTCGATTTCGGCCCCGATTAAATCCACCGAAACGGCCATGGCAAGTGGCAGCAGACCGAAACCGGTCGTGAACGTAGTTAAGAATACAGGACGCAGGCGCTGTACACCGGTCTGTACAATTACGTTTTGCAGCGACCAATCCTTGTGCTCAGCCCTCAGGTGATTGAATGTGTCGATCAGTACGATATTGTTGTTCACGATTATGCCTGCTAAGGCGACAATGCCTATGCCGGTTAATATCACGCTGAAGGTCTGGCCGGTTATCAGCATGCCTAGCAATACTCCTCCCGTGGAGAGCAAGACTGATGAGAGAATCAACAACGACTGGTAGTAACTATTGAATTGAGTCACAAGCAAGATCGCCATCAGCGCCATGGCTAAAGTGAAGGCCTGACCTAAGAAAGCCGCCGCCGCGTCCTGCTCTTCGTTTGCACCGCGGAATTGATAGGTTATGCCACGCGCAGGAGGGTTCTCTTCCATGTATATCTCTAACTCTGAAACCTTGTTGTCAGCAACGAGGCCAGGTGCGGCGTTAGCGCGAACATAGACGACACGTTCTCCATCGACGCGTTGAATAGCGCTTACTGCGGGCTTGGCAACTCGAGTAACGAAGCTACTGATAGGCACTAGATCACCGTTGGCCGTGTTTATACGGATGGTGTCCATCTGCTCCAAGCCACGATACTCAGCTGGGTAACGCACACGAATATCCACTTCTTCTTCGCTATCGCTAGGGCGGTAGTCACCCATGAATACGCCGTTGGTCATTAGCTGAATAGCAGTTCCTATTTCAGTCATATTGGCTCCGGACATAGCAGCTCGTGCACGGTCTACAACGATCTCCCACTCAATGCCGGGAACCGGAGCTGTATCATCAACATCGATTAGACCCTCCATGGTGTTTTCCATGTAATTGCGAATACGTGCGGATTCGGCGAATAGCACTTCAAGATCGTCGCCGGATAGTTCCAATTGGATGGCCTTCCCGACTGGAGGTCCTTGTTCTATAGTGACAACTTCCGCTCTAGCACCGGGTAGATTAGCGACAGCGTCTCGGTATTGGTTTTCAACTTCGAAACCGTCGATATCTCTGGTGCGCCTATTAGTCATTTCGATAAAGATCGTGCCGATAAGGTCGGGGGCAGATTGCATGCCCCCACCTAAACTATTTCCAGATCCGGATTGAGTAACAATGCCCTTAATGTGCCCGACTTTGCGTATCCGGGATTCAGCATCGAGCATCACGTCACGCAGCTCTGCCGGTGAGGAATTACCTCTAGCAAAGACTTGAACTTGAGTCTGGCTTGGCTCGGGGCTAGTATAAAATACTACGCCTTTGCCGTACTGGCCATATGCCCAAACGATTACTACTAGGGTGGCGATACTAGTAAAGAACACAACTATCGGAGAGCGCACGGCAACGGTAAGAATTCGCGCATAGAAAGCGGTGATGCCGCCAGTTTTAAGAGGATCGTCACTTTCAAGATTCTGATGATAGGATTGATCGGCAGCGCTTGACTTGCCAATCAGGGAGCCAATAGTTGGGGCGAACAATAGTGCATAAAACAGTGATCCAAATAACACTGCAAATACAGTGATTGGCAGATAGCTCATAAACTGTCCAGAAACGCCGGGCCATAACATGAGGGGAAGGAAAGCTGCAAGCGTTGTAGCAGTAGATGCCAATACAGGCCAATACATTCGATCTACGGCGACTCTATAGGCGTCTCTAGCATTTAGACCTTCAGCCATCTTGCGGTCAGCATATTCGACCATCACAATGGCTCCATCGATTAGCATGCCGAGTCCCAGTAGTAGGCCGAACATCACCATGGAGTTGTAAGTGAAGCCTAGCAATCGAATAATGATGAATGCGAAGAAGAAAGAAAAAGGAATCGCGAGGGCTACTAGCAGGCCAGAACGTACCCCGACAGAGGCAATAACTACTATCATTACTAGGATCATGGCTGTCGCCATATTTCCCTGAAGGCTCATGTTCTGTTCAAGCATTATGGGTGCCGTGTTGTTGATATACGACAAACTAACTGCAGGCGGCAAGCTAGGGCGTAGTTCTTGAACTACAATATCTATTTGCTCCATTGCTTCGGATATGCTGGTGCCTTTGCGCTTCATCACATTGAGTGAAATCGCGGCGGTGCCGTTGGCATAGGAATAACGTGTAGCATCTTTAAATGTGCGTCGTACGTCGGCGATATCTGAGACAGTCAATACGCCATCGGCGTTCGATGCGAGGGGCAAATTGAATAAGTCATCGGCATCTTCGATAAGTCCAGGAACCTTAATCGAAAAACTTCCTTGCCCTGTATCCACCTGACCCGCCGGAATTAATCGGTTGTTGCTGGAAACGGTTTGAATTATTGAGGTATTGGAGATCCCATAAGTTTCGAGTTTAGCTGGATCAATTACGGCCTCTAACAGTCGTTCTCTATTACCAATCATCTCAGCCTCAAGAATAGTAGGCAAAATTTCGATCTCTCGTTGGAGCTCTTCTGCTATTTGCAACAGGACGCGTTCCGGCACGCCAGTGCCACCAATCGCTATCTGAACTACTGGCAAGGTTGCCGCCGAGACTTCCTGGATCAGTGGTTCTTCAGTGTCTTGTGGAAATCGCGCCTTTGCCCTATTTATTGATTCACGGACTTCACTTAGTGCGTACTGAGGCTCAAAGTCGATATCGAATTCGGTAACGATCGTTGCCGCGTTCTCACTTGAGAAGGAGGTAATCTCTGTGATGCCATCGACTGTCTTCAATTCTAATTCAGCAGGTTTAGCGAGTAATCGCTCAGCGTCCTCGGGCGATATGCCCTGATGTATTATCGTCGTGATAACGATAGGTACTTCAACGTCAGGATTTAACTCGGCAGGTATAGCGAGGTAGGAAACGAATCCTGTGATCATAATAACTACGAACACACTCAGTGTGGTTCGTGAGCGCGATACGGCGGCATCAATATAGTTCTTCATGAAGTGAGCTCTCTTCAATACTGCAAATTATTGGTAGGACTAGCGAGACCAGTCGAAATTGCTTTCTACTTGCTGTCCAGGAAAGACAATTTCCTGACCCAGAGTAATAAGATTGACTGTACCGTTTAGGCCAGTAACCCAAACGCCAGGATTCATCGAACTTGTGTTGTCGCCGACGATTTCAACATTGTTAAATTCGACCATGTTATTGGAGCCGATAGTCTTAACGCCGATTAGCCCGCTGTCGTCCAATGTGAGGGAGGAGGAGGGGATCAGATGTGCTTGGATATCTGCTGAATCCACTAAAATTTCGGCTGTAATACCTTGGCGAATATCCTCAAAAGAAGAATCTACCTGTACTTCTATGCGGTAACTTCTGGACACGTTATCAGCCGCGCGTGCGAGGTAGCTCACGTTGCCAGCTATGCGCTGCCCCGTGAGTAGTTCAGCGGCTACTCGGGCGCCAACAATCAGGCTACCGATATCTTGTTCTGGAACTAGTCCGACTAATAACATCGGGCTATCGTCAAGTATAGAAGCGCAAACTGTCCCTGCATTTAGCAGGTCGCCTAGTTCGACGCTGCGTGTTTCCACGACGCCATTGAAGGGTGCGACGATCCTAGTCCTTTCTAGCGCCAATTCGGCGCGAGCTACCCCCGCTTTAGAAGATTGCAGTGCGGCCTTGAGTTGGGCAACGATCACATCCGATTGCAGTCCTCTGTCTTGCAAGTCTTGGGCCGCCTTGTATTCAAATTCCGCCTGCTCTTGTCGGCTTTGGGCCTCCAGCAAGTTCGAGTCACGGTCATCTACTGCTATCTCACAGAGTAGATCGCCTTCGCTGACTCTCGCTCCGCGCATAACAGGCTCGCTCACAATTCGGCCAGCTTGCTCAGCTCGCACCTCTACGTGGCGAAATGCCTGTGTGCGTCCGCGTACGCGAACCTTCTTGCCGTAGGTCTGCTGACTAATTCTCGCCGCACGTACGATGAAATCGCTAGGATTCTCTCCTGGTGACACGCCCTCGGGTACAGCCACGATGGTGCTAGAAGTGTGCGCATTACTCTCATCTGGCTCTTCAGCGCTCTGTGGAATAACCATCCATAACACTACTGCAATCAATATTCCTGCTGATACGACATGCTGATTCTTCACTACAATCTCCGGTAATAAGACCTATGAGTTCGGGCTATTTAACTTTTTAGACCGCTCCATGACTTTGTCTTAGAAGCGGGCGTAGTAACTGCGCCTATTAAGGATGGCTCGCGGTACGCGGTTTTGGGGTAGGTCGTCCCTGTTGTTTAGAGGCTTCAACTACCGAAGCTCAAGGTGCTACTCTTTTGCTTGGGGGTCCAGTGCAAAAGTGTTACGTATTGTAACTCTTAAAAATACAATTGCAACGCGTTTGTCCCTTATATACGTGCCATTGGCGCATTTGGTTGCTTTCTTATATTTGGCTGGAATCGGCGTCAATCTGTGCTAATTTCCATTGTGTGGCGAAATCAACTTATTGAGGGCTAAACGAAGTGAAAGATTTAAACAACAGAGTCGCGATTATCACTGGGTCAAGCAGCGGCGTAGGCGCTGCAACGGCTAAATTATTGGCTGCTCAGGGCTGCAATGTGGTTATCAATTACAATTCTAATTCTGAGGGTGGCGATGCGGTGGCTGCCGAGTGCAAAGCGCTGGGCGTTGAGTGCTTGGTTATGGGCGGAAATGTGGCAGAGGATGCTAACTGCCTCGCGATGGCGGCGGCAGCGATTGAGAAGTGGGGGCGTATCGATATTCTCGTCAACAATGCTGGCACTACCAAGTTTGTAGACCACTGGGATCTTCACGGCTTGAGTAGTGATGATTTTCAGCATATCTATGGCGTGAATGTGATTGGCAGTTATCAAATGATTCGCGCCGTGAGTGAGCAGATGCAATCGCAGGAAGAAGGCGGCGCGGTAGTCAATGTCGCCTCGACAGCAGCCGTGACCGGCATCGGCAGCTCGGTGGCCTATGCTGCCTCTAAGGGTGCGCTGGTGACGATGACTCTGTCTTTAGCCCGAGCATTGGGGCC
>Ga0308018_10000157_pt1 | contig 36570 bp, 39 predicted proteins | sample Neamet282_FD_203130 | JGI IMG/M metagenome (GOLD analysis project Ga0308018, IMG submission 203130) | Marine microbial communities from water near the shore, Antarctic Ocean - #282 | ecosystem: Environmental > Aquatic > Marine > Unclassified | place: Southern Ocean | collected 2014-10-01
AAGCTTTTTCATATTAAAAGTTCAAGATTAAAGAAGTAAATTTTACAGTTTTTTGGTAGAATACCGAGATTATAATTTTTGGAATAAATCATGGAATTTTTTGTAACTCATCAAGCGGCAGATCATTACAGTGGTGACTGCTCAGTTGCTTTTGTTTATAAAGACACAACTAATGAAAATAGAATTCTTCAAGGCCTTCTTGAGCTTCATCGTTTTGAAGCAAGTTTAGGTGAAACACTAATGCTTGGTAAGGTCGAAGGCTATAAATCAAAAAGGGTATTAGCAATTGGCTTAGGAGAGTCTCCATTAACTCAAAAAAATTACGTTAAGGTTCTTAAGTCGCTTTCTTCAGCTATGGTTGACACAAAAGTGAAGAATGTTGTCATACCAAGTCTTGAAGTAGAGGGCTATGATGATTCTTGGTTACAAATGACAACGGCAAGAGTGTTAAAAAATGAAAGTTATCAGATAAAAAAAGTTGGCCTAGAAGTTGAAAAGAAAGCTATTGTTCTAGAGGCAGTGAATCTCCATTCTGAAAATAATGGCGTCACAGAAATTAGTAAAGGTGTTGCAATTGCAAATGGAATGGCTTTAGCAAGAGAGCTAGGTGACTTACCTCCTAATATATGCACGCCAACTTATATTGCTGAAAGAGCTCAATTATTAGCATCAACTTATAAACTTAAATGCGAAGTTTTAGAAGAATCAGATATGGAGGCCTTGGGGATGAACTCATTACTTTCAGTTTCTCTAGGATCATCCCAGCCTGCAAAACTAATTAGTTTAAGTTACTCTAATGGTGGAAAAGAAGATCCAATTGTATTGGTGGGAAAAGGGGTAACTTTTGATAGTGGAGGAATATCGCTAAAGCCAGGATCAGGTATGGATGAGATGAAGTACGATATGTGCGGCGCTGCATCAGTTCTTGGAACCATGAGTGCAGTAGCAGAAATGGGCCTTAAAGTGAACTTAACTGTTGTAGTTCCTACTGTTGAGAATATGCCTGCTCACAATGCCTCTAGACCAGGTGATGTCGTTAAAAGCATGTCTGGCCAAACTATAGAGATTCTAAATACAGATGCCGAAGGCCGATTAATACTTTGTGATGCCCTAACTTACTGTGAAAAATTTAATCCAAAAGTTGTGATTGACATTGCTACTCTTACCGGCGCTGTAATTGTTGCATTAGGTAAGCACCATTCAGGTGTCATGTCTAATGATCAAAATCTAGCTGATAGTCTTAAAAATTCAGGTGTTTCATCAATGGATACAGTTTGGCAGCTTCCTCTTGATGATGAGTATGATGAATTACTTAAGTCTAATTTTGCAGATATGGCAAATATTGGTGGAAGAGAGGCGGGCACTGTAACTGCTGCATGTTTTCTAGCGCGTTATACTAAGAATTACTCATGGGCACATATTGATATTGCAGGAACTGCATGGCTTGGAGGCTCAAAAAAAGGTGCAACAGGAAGGCCAGTTCCTTTATTAACTCAGTATGTTATGGATCAAGTTTAGGAGTAAGTTGTGTCAACATTTAAAAACGTAGAAATTACCAAAGAGGCTAATATTTATTTTGATGGAAAGGTAACAAGTAGAAAAGTTATGCTTAGTGATGGAATCGTTAAAACTCTTGGAATTATGATGCCAGGATCATTTGAGTTTGCTACTGAGCAGCATGAACTAATGGAAATAATGGCTGGTGAAATGGATGTATTATTACCTGGAACAACTGAATGGCAAAAGATTCATGGTGGTCAGTCGTTTGAGGTTCCTGCAAAAAGCTCTTTTAAGTTGGAAGTAAAATCTGTAGTGGATTATTGCTGCTCCTACTCATAAATAAGCCTATTATTGATTCGTTCTCCATAGAGTTTTGTTAAGTTGATTCGGATTCTCTAAATAAAGGTGGTCATAAGATTTTTTTTCTTTCACTATAATTTATTCTAATAAAAAGACAAAAACACGATATGAATTCAGTTGTATTGATTAATGGTGAAGAGCAGGACAAAATTTCTATTTTTAGCCGTAATATGCAGTATGGTGATGGTTTATTTGAAACTTGTGTTGCTATGGATAATCAAATTTTATTTTGGCCACGTCATTTCTCTCGCTTAGAAATAGGCCGTGAAAAACTCTCCATTAATAAGATTGATGAGGGTGTATGGCTGAGCGATATAAAAAAGGCATTTGCATTATCTCTGAAGAAAAACTGCATTGTTAAGTTAATCTTATCACGTGGTAATACTCTTAGGGGTTATGGCTATAAAGATGATATTGAGCCTGTAAGGATTGTTATTATTTCTGAAATGCATCCCTCTTTAATTAATAAAGAATTTTCACTTGAATACTCAATAAGTGGTTATCATTCGAATCCACAATTAGCAGGTATAAAGCATTGTAATAGGCTTGAGCAGATTTTAGCAAGGTCAAACTTGTCAAGTAATGAGGCAATTATGCTGGATGAAAAAGAAAATGTTATATCGGTAACCCAGGGAAATATCTATTTTATATTTGGAAATAAGCTACTAACACCTAAATTAGATAGATGTGGTGTTGTGGGTAGCAGGAGAGCACTTATCCTTGAGCTTGCAAGGTCACTCAAAATGGACGCTTTAGAAAGTAATATTTCTATTAATCAAGTTCAACAGGCAGATGAGGTGTTTATTTCAAATAGCGTTATAGGTATACAACCTGTGCATTTAATTGAGACTCATAAGCTTGGTAAAAACCCACTAACAGAAAAAATTCAAAAAGCATTTTTATCTAAAACAAAAGAAATTAGTTCGTGGACATGTCCATAAGCGATAAGAATAAAAATTTTTCAAAATTAGCAGCTTTACTTGTCCTGCTATTATTTGCAATCTGGTCGCTATCTTCAAAAGATATGATAGTTACTAAAAGCCAAATATTTGAGGTTAAAAAAGGATCTTCAATTGGCTCTGTTGCCAAAGAATTAAGTGATGAGGGGCTCATAAAGTCTGAGCTATTTTTTACGTCATTTAGTAAGTTTCTTAATGCTAATAAAAAACTAAAATCAGGTTATTATGAGATATTACCAGGCACAAGTATATGGGCTTTTATAGATAAAATTTCAACAGGATCTGTTCTTGTGACTTCGGTAACCTTGATCGAAGGCAAGACTATTAAATTTTATTTTAATCAATTAACTAATGATCCTTCTATTGGTTCTAGTGGCTCGCTTAAAGAGGTAATGACATCAATTGGTATCAATGAGCCTTATGATGGGTGGTTTTTTCCTGAAACATATAATTTTAACTATGGAGAGAGTCTCGAAAATGTATTGAAAAGAGCTCATCTAGAATTGAATAAAAAATTAATGGTATTGTGGGATCAAAGAGATAAAGGCTTGCCGCTTAAGTCTCCATATGAAGCTATTATCCTGGCATCTCTAATAGAAAATGAAACAGCATTAGATGATGAAAAGTCATTAATTGCAGGTGTATTTATACGAAGACTTAATGAAGGTATGCGGTTGCAAACCGATCCAACTGTTATTTATGCTTTGGGAGATGCTTATTCTCCTCCACTTAAGAAGAGTGATTTAAGGATAGACAGTTTATATAATACCTACCGCAATAAAGGACTACCACCAGGAGCAATTTCTTCGGTGGGCTATCAATCTTTGTATGCTGCCCTTCATCCTTCAGGTAATACTGACTTGTATTTTGTTTCAAAAAAAGATGGTAGTCATGCTTTTGCGCCAACTTATGAAAAACATAAAGCAAATATCAAGAAATATTTAAATAATAACTAGTCTAAAATTGAATGCTATGAATAAAGGAAAATTTATTACAGTAGATGGTGTTGAAGGTGCTGGTAAAAGTACTCAAATTGACCTTATTTGTAGCTATTTGCAGCGAAAAGGTGTAGAAGTTGTAAGAACTCGTGAGCCAGGAGGTACTGATCTAGGTGAAAAAATTCGTACACTATTGCTCGATGTTGATAATAAAGAAATGCATAGTGATACAGAGTTATTGCTAATGTTTAGTTCTCGTAATGAGTTAATACAAAATAAAATTATCCCTGCCTTAAATAAAGGCTCTTGGGTTGTTAGTGATCGATTTACTGATGCTTCATTTGCTTATCAAGGTGGAGGTAGGATGCTTGATTTAGATCGTATTTCTAAGCTTGAGAGTTGGGTATTAGGTGAATTCCAACCTGATTTAACTCTGTTACTAGATGTGAGTGTTGATATTGGCATGACAAGAATTGAAGCCCGAGCAGCTAAAGACAGAATTGAGTTAGAGGAAAGGGCCTTTTTTGAGCGGGTGCGCTCAGTTTTTATTGATAGATCTAAATCCTACCCAGAGAGAATAAAGTTAATAGATGCAAGTGGCTCAATTAGTGAAATCCATAACAAGATTAAATTATTTTTAGACGTATTATGAATTTGCCTTGGCATCAAAGTGCCCATAAAAAGATAAATCAAATGATTGATCAGAATCATTTGCCACATGCGCTTCTTATTACTGGAGTTCAAAAGATTGGAAAATTTGAATTCGCTCAAGCCCTAATCCAAAAACTTCTTTGTAAAGAGTCATCATGTGGGAAATGTGGAGTCTGCTTATCTTTAACGAAAGATGAGCCAAATACCAATATAGAGCATAGTGTATTAATACGACGATCGCATTACCCAAATTTAATTTACTGTCGAGCCGAATTAAATGACTCAGGCTCTATGTCTAAAGATATTCGCGTAGACCAGATTCGTGCTTTTTGTGATTCACTTGGCAAAACAGCTGATTCACTCCAAATTGGCATTATTTTTTATGCGGATCAAATGAATGTAAATGCAGCAAATGGTCTTTTAAAGACTCTAGAAGAGCCAAGAAAAAATACTCTTATTATTTTATTGGCTCATAATGCTCGCTCCCTTCCACAAACTGTTTTATCTAGATGCCAGACTATCCATATAAATCCTACATATGAAAAAGAAAGTGCAGATTGGCTCTCAAAAAATATCGACAAAGATTCAAGGGATGATTTTGATGCTTTGCAGCTATTAGAAAGTTCCCATGGAATCCCTCATAAAGCTCTAGAGGATTTAAAGGGAGACTACTTTTTTCATTATCAAAACTGGCAGAATTTACTATTAGAGATCGCAATAAGCCCTACCAAGATATACGATACAGAAATATTTGATGGTAATGAAATTGAGGTTTTGAAATGTTTGCAACAGCTACTGAATGAAGGAATAAAAATAAAAATCCTAAACCATGAAGGGGCTAATTTAGAGCTAAATAAGGTTGTTGAGAGAACATCTAGTAATTATTTATTCAATCTACAAGATGATATTAATTCTGCAATTTCTATGTCACAAACTACTGTCAATATGAAGTTATTATTGGATAATGTATTAATTGTCTGGTCACATATTTCTCATTTAAAAAAATACCCAGCTATTACTAATATTCAGGAAAACTAATGAATCGATCGTCAGCATTATTTAAAGAGGCTCAAGACTATATACCTGGAGGTGTTAATTCGCCTGTTCGTGCTTTTAATGGCGTCGGCGGTACACCAATTTTTTTTGAGCGTGGCGAAGGTGCTTATCTTTATGATGTCGATGGTAACTCTTATATTGATTATGTAGGATCTTGGGGTCCAATGATTTTAGGGCATGCTAATCCTATTATTATAGATTCAGTTAAAGCTATTTTAGAAAAAGGATTAGGTTTTGGCGCTCCTACTGAAATTGAAACATCTCTTGCAAAGAAAGTTTGTCAGCTTGTTCCTTCAATTGATTTAGTTCGAATGGTGAGCTCAGGAACTGAAGCAACTATGAGTGCAATTCGACTAGCTAGAGGGTACACAGGGCGAGATAAAATTTTAAAATTTGAGGGTTGTTATCATGGTCATTCTGACTCTTTATTGGTAAAAGCAGGCTCCGGCGCACTAACTTTAGGTGTTCCAACTTCGCCTGGAGTGCCTAAAGACTTAGCAAAGCATACTCTGACACTTGAATATAATAATTTAGAGGTTGTGGAGGCATTATTTTCTGAAATTGGCGAAGAAATTGGATGCATTATTGTTGAGCCAGTTGCAGGAAATATGAATTGTATTCCTCCAAAAGAGGGGTTTTTACAGGGCCTACGTAAGATTTGTGATGAGTATGGTGCTGTACTTATTTTTGACGAGGTTATGACAGGTTTCCGGGTAGCTTTAGGTGGCGCTCAAGAGTTTTATAATGTTAAGCCTGATCTTACTGCCTTAGGAAAGGTTATTGGAGGTGGTCTTCCTTGTGCTGCGTTTGGAGGAAAGAGAGAGATTATGAATCAAATCGCCCCTCTTGGGCCTATTTATCAAGCTGGAACACTCTCTGGAAATCCTCTTTCAATGGCCTCTGGACTTGCCATGTTGAGTGCCTTAGAATCTGATAAATCTTTTTATGAAAACCTTGGTAAGCGTTCTCAGTATTTAGTAGATGGGATAGTTTCTGAAGCTAAAGCACAAAATATTCCAATGACAAGTAATAGTGTTGGAGGGATGTTTGGTTTATTTTTCAGTTCTGAGAAAAATGTTAGTAACTTTTCTCAAGCATCAAGCTGTAATATAGAGTTATTTAAGAAGTTTTATAATGCGATGCTCAAGCAAGGGATCTATCTAGCACCATCTGCATATGAAGCAGGCTTTCTATCAAATGCTCACACAGATGATGATCTTGATAAAACTATCAATGCGGCTTCAACAGCGTTTTCTTTAATATGAGCTTAGTAACAGTTGGCGCTGAATTATTGGCCGCAAAACAGCGACTTCAGATATTTAAAAACAATGTAACTGTTTTTGGCTCTGCTAGAATTAAGCCGACAGATCCTTTGTATAATGATGCCTATGAACTAGGAAAAAGTTTATCTAACGCTGGTTATAACGTATTTACTGGAGGCGGTCCTGGCATCATGAGTGCTGCAAATAAAGGGGCATATGAGGGGAAATCAAAAAGTATAGGTCTGAACATTGACCTGCCTCAAGAGCAATCTAGTAACCCTTATCTTGATGAAAATATTACATTTGACTACTTCTTCTCTCGAAAGGTTATGCTTGTCAAATATTCTAGTGCATGCGTTTACTTTCCTGGAGGTTTTGGAACTGCTGATGAGTTAATGGAGGTTTTGACTCTAATGCAAACTAATAAAATGAAAAAAGTTCCAATAATTTTGTACGATTCAAAATTTTGGGAGTCATTACTTTTATGGATTGAGCAGTCAGTGGAAAAATCCTATGTGAGCAGAGAAAATTTTGAACTAATAAGAGTAGTTGACTCTGTAGAGGAAATAGTAAATATTGTGGAAACAGAAGTATGTCTTTAGCAATTTTCGATCTTGATAACACTCTCATTGGTGGCGATAGTGATTACCTTTGGGGGGAGTTTTTATGCGATGAGGGATTAATTTCTGATCGTCATGCGTTCGAAAAAATGAACGAGTACTTTTATAATCAATATGAGCTAGGATTGCTGGATATTTATGCATGGGCAGAGTTTAGTTTTAAGATTCTTACGCAATATTCTATTAAAGAGCTTGAAGTACTAAGACATAATTTTATGCTGCAAAAAATTGAACCAATTCTTTTAGATAAAGCCCAAGATTGTATTAATAATCATAAAGAAAATGGAGATACAGTTCTTGTGATAACTGCATCAAATACCTTTGTTACTTCGCCTATTGTTCAAAGATATGGCATAGAGAATTTACTGGCAACCAGGCCTGAAATAAAGTCTGGACGTTACACCGGAAAAGTTTCTGGAATTCCTTGCTTTCAGTCTGGGAAAATAGATAATTTAATGCCATGGATGGCTAAAAATAGTGAAACACTCGAAGGCTCTTCTTTTTATTCAGATTCTCATAATGATCTTCCACTCCTAGAATTAGTTGATCATCCAGTTGCCATAAATGCAGACAAAATCTTAACTTCAGAGGCTAAGAAAAAAGGCTGGTTAAATCTAGATTGGAGATAGTCTATATAAATAAATCTTGGTTGGATTTATCTGCAACATCAAGATAAGTTGCCGCTCCAGCAAATTCTATCCCTTCAATAAAATCATCTCTTGAAAACCCAAACATACCCATTGTCATTTCGCAGGCAATAAATTTAACACCCATTTCAACACAAATAGATCTTAGCTCTTCAATTGAAGCCATACCATTATTTTTAAAGGTTCTCAACATCATTCGAGTTGCAAATAGCTCCATCCCAGGAATATTCCAAAAAATATTAGGAATTTTTGGGCCAAAATCTATAGCTTGAAACCACTTTGGACCAAATGGCATTTTCATCGGCATATCTGGGTTTCCTTGAGGCGATATGCGCAGATGTGATAAGTCCTTAAGTAGGAGATTTAAGCCATAAAAAGTACAAAAAACTGTTACTTCTTTACCCATCGCGATACCTGTTGAGGCTAGTATAAAAGGAGGGTATGCCCAGTCAAGAGTTCCTTTAGAGGCAATAACTGTCATTTCATTTGAGTTAGACATGTTTTTATTTGAGGACCTAATTTTTTTGAATATTAAAGATGATTTTATTTCCATCATCTTTTTGTGATAATAATTTATGACCAAGTTGGTTACAGAAGGCTGTGAAGTCTTTTTTTGAGCCTTGGTCGGTACAAGTTACTTCGATAACTTCTTTTTTATTCATTTTAGCTAAGGCTTGTTTGGTTTTTAAAATAGGCATTGGGCATGCATAGCCACACATATCTAAAGTTTGATCTGCCATAACGTACCTTAAGAATTAAGTAAGAGTATTTTAGTTGTTAATTAACTCTATTTTATTGTATTTTTTTTAACTAAAACACCTGCAGCCATAGATACTAAGAAAACTATAATAATTGGATCAAAGGTAGCTAATGCTGAGATTGCAGGTCCAGGACATAGGCCAACAAGCCCCCATCCAATACCAAATAGAGATGAGCCTATAATTAATTTTTTATCTATATTTTTTTTATTTGGCCAATTAATTTTATCACCCAAAGCTGAAAATTCTTTATTTTTAAATAAGTAAAAGAATGGACCGGCAGTGATAATAGCGCCACCCATAACAAATATTAATGAGGCATCCCAGTTGTGTGTGATACTTAAAAAACCTATGACTTTTTCAGGATTTGTCATTCCAGATACAACCAAACCAATGCCAAATATAATCCCACAAATTAAAGAAATTGCTTTATCGTTCATAAGTAAACCCCAAACTGCTGAAGAATAGTAACAGTAAGCATTCCAATTGCTACGAAAACGCCAGTTGCAATTATAGAGTTTATTGATAGCCTTCCAATTCCACAAATTCCATGTCCAGAAGTGCAGCCACCTCCAAGTCTTGTTCCAAAGCCAACTAAAAAACCACCTGGGATAATTAAAAGATATGAATGGGTTATGTTGAATGCTACTGGAGCACTGGACGCAATAAAATTGAAATAGATTAAAGGCCCAATCACTAAGCCCAGCAAAAAAGCAAGATTAGAAAGTCTTTGAGAGGTATTTGTTATGGCATTTTCAAAAATTCCACTAATTCCCGCTAGCCTGCCGGTCATATAGAAATAAAAAACTACAGAAAGCCCAATGACTATGCCTCCTAAAAGAGCACTAAAAGGTGTGAAGTTGTTCATTATTATAAATTTAAAGCAAAATTTAATTTAATTACTTGAATAATAACAGACTTATCAACTGATTTAAAGTAAGGTAAATCAGTTAATTTTTAATCAGAAATTCAAAAAAGCCAATAATTTTAAAATTGAAGCTTCACTTAAAGTAATTCATTCAATTACCTAAATAAGCACCAGAAGTTAATCTAAAGCTATTGTTTTAACGCCACTTTCAGATCCCAAAAGAAGAATATCAGCGCCTCGATTTGCAAAGAGTCCATTGGTCACAATTCCAACAATGTTGTTTAATCTATTCTCAAGAGCTTTAGGTTCATCTATAGTTAGGCCGTGTATATCAAGTATTAAGTTACCATTATCTGTAGTTAATTCTTCTCTTAAGACTGGACTACCACCAATAGATTTAATAATTTCTCGTTTTACGTAGCTTGCGGCCATAGGAATCACTTCAATTGGTAAAGGAAATTTACCTATTACATCAACAAGTTTGGATTCATCAGCTATACAAATAAATTGCTTGGAGACTGCAGCTACTATCTTTTCACGTGTTAGTGCACCACCACCACCCTTTAATAAATTGAGCTGATGATCTGATTCATCAGCGCCATCAACATATACTGAAATTTCTTCAATTTCATTTAAGTTAACAACATTTATTCCAATGCTCCTTAGTCGGTTTGCAGTGTCAATTGAGCTGGCTACAGCTCCTTGAATTGAGTCTTTAATTGTGGCAAGTTGATCAATGAAAAAATTTGCTGTTGAGCCTGTCCCAACGCCTATAATAGTCCCTGGAGTTACATACTTAAGTGCAGCTTTAGCAACCTCATTTTTTAATTCGTCTTGGGTCATTTTCTCTTAATTTTTTTGTTCAAAATTATTATACACTATGAAAAAAATAATCCTTGCAACAGGCAATAAAGGCAAAGTGAGGGAACTTAATGCCATGCTTAAGGGCTACTATAAGGTAATTTCTCAGAGTGATATGCAGGTAGAAGAAGTTCCGGAGACTGGAGCTACTTTTATTGAAAATGCATTAATAAAAGCTCGAAATGCATCTCTTCAGTCAAAATTACCCGCCCTTGCTGATGATTCTGGGCTTCAAGTTGAAGCGCTTAATGGTGCTCCAGGTATTTATTCTGCAAGGTATGCTGGAGAAGGCGCAACGGATAAAGATAATATTGAAAAACTTATTTTAAATATGGATCAGCACAGCAATCGCAAAGCTCATTTTTGCTGTGCAATGGTATTTGTAGAGAGTGCGAATGATATTAATCCAATCATCATTGAAAAACAATGGGAAGGGGAATTATTGAGAGAGCCTATAGGCATTAATGGCTTTGGCTACGATCCTATTTTTTATTTACGGGATCATGAATGCAGCTCCGCACAACTTGAGCCTAAGATAAAAAATGAGATATCACATCGAGGTCAAGCTTTAAGTGATCTTTTGAAACAACTATTATCTTTTGAATAATTTGCTAGAATTACCTCCACTCGCTCTTTATATTCACTATCCATGGTGTGTAAAGAAATGCCCTTATTGTGATTTTAACTCTCATGAGGGAGTTATTCATAATGGCTATATTAAGTCTTTACTTAAAGACTTAGATAATGATTTAAAGTTTGTTCAAAATCGAAAAATTCATTCAATTTTTATTGGTGGAGGCACACCGAGCTTGATGAGTATAGATGATGCTCATGAGTTATTTGATGGTTTAAATGAAAGACTATCAATATCAAAAAATATTGAAATCACTCTAGAGGCGAATCCAGGAACATTTGAAATAGATAAGTTTGCTGAATTTCGAAAGGCAGGTATTAATCGCCTTTCCGTTGGTGTGCAATCATTTAAAGATAATCAGCTTAAATTTTTAGGAAGAATCCATAGTGGAGATGATGCCTTGAGGGCAATTTCTGAAGCTAAAAAAGTAGGTTTTGATAATTTGAATATTGATTTAATGTATGGTTTAAAAGATCAAACTATTGGCATGTGTCTTGAAGATGTGAATCAAGCAATTGAATTAAAACCAAGTCATATTTCTTTTTATCAGCTGACCCTTGAGCCCAATACATTGTTTGCAAAATACCCACCAAAGCTTCCAATTGACGAAAAGATATGGGATATGGGTGAGCAAGGTGCTGCCCTTTTAAGTCAGAAAGGCTTCAGACAATATGAAGTGTCAGCTTATAGCGAAAGGCCTTCAGAGCATAATATAAATTACTGGAAATTTGGAGATTATATTGGTATTGGCGCTGGTGCGCATGGAAAAATAACAGATGTTGAGTCACAACAAATATTTAGAACACTTAAGCCTAAATCACCAAAAGACTACTTATCTAAAATGCAAAGTGGAGTAACTATTTCAACTAAAAAAGAAGTGGGTAATGTGGCTTTTGAATTTATGCTTAATAGTCTTAGGCTAAAAGATGGTTTTAGCTCTTCATTATTTGAATCAAGAACAGGGTTATTAGTCGAATCTTTGAGCTCTGAGCTAGAAAGGGCAGAACATCTTGGTTTATTGGATAATAAAAATAATTGGATAAAGCCTACAACAAAAGGTTTTAATTTTCTTAACGAGCTGCAAGAAATTTTTTTATAAACCCCTTTTATTTACTATGATTAAAATTTTTAGGTAAACCCTGCCATTGGGGTTTGTGACTGTTAAAATACTTTCTAGTTTTTATAAACTTATAACAATATGAAATCTCATACAATTGCTGACGTTCTTATAGAGTCTTTACCTTATATTCAAAAGTTTAAAGGAAAGACAATTGTCATTAAATATGGAGGAAATGCCATGGTTGATGAGGACCTTAAATCAAGTTTTGCGCGCGATATTGTCCTCATGAAGTCAGTTGGTATGAATCCTATTGTGGTTCATGGCGGCGGCCCTCAAATAGGAAAAACACTTGAAAAACTAGGTAAAAATAGTAAATTTGTAGATGGTATGAGAGTTACTGATAGTGAAACTATGGACGTTGTTGAGATGGTTCTTGGCGGCCTAGTTAATAAAGAAATTGTTAATCTTATACATCAACATGGTGGAAATTCGATTGGCCTTACTGGTAAAGATGGCCGACTTATTACAGCAAAGAAATTGAAGACAAAAGTTGAGCCTACTTCAGAAATAATTGACTTAGGTCATGTAGGGCAAGTTGATCAGATAGATGTTTCAGTAATCAATTTATTATTGCAAGGTGATTTTATTCCCGTCATTGCGCCAATTGGTGTTGGTAAAGATGGCTATTCATACAATATAAACGCAGATTTAGTTGCAGGCGCAATAGCTGAGTCATTAAACGCTGAAAAGCTTATCCTTCTTACTAATACTGTTGGATTGTTAGATGATGATGGAGATCTTATGACTGGAATGAGCTCAAAAACAGTCAAAAAACTTATTGATGATGGCACAATTCATGGCGGTATGCTTCCAAAAATTGGGTGCGCTTTGTCAGCAGTTGAAAACGGTGTGGAAGCTAGCCATATAATTGATGGCAGAGTTTCTCACGCAGTTCTTTTGGAGGTCTTCACTGATTCTGGTGTTGGAACGCTAGTTACAAAAAATGGTTAAAAGTAATCGAGATACAATTAGTGTTAATGATTGTCAGATATTAGCGCACTATAAATATGAAGCCGACCAATATATTGTCACGCTATCTTCAAATGAGATCGCAGAAACTACTCAACCTGGTCAGTTTGTTCATCTTTCAGTTTCGGGAATACTTGCTATGAGAAGGCCTATTTCTGTAATGTCTGTTGATAAAGAAAATGGAACCTTTGACCTTCTTTACAAAATTGTGGGAGAAGGAACCAGGCAGTTAGCAGACCGTAAAATTGGAGACATATTGTCGGTTATTGGGCCAATTGGTAACGGGTTTAAAATGACTGATAAAAAAATTCCGCTTTTGATTGGAGGTGGTGTTGGAATGCCCCCAATTATTGCAATTGCTCAAAATATAAAAGATAATGATTATTTTAGCCCGTATGTTATTCTGGGCTCTGAAGTGCCATTTCCTTTCGATACTACTGTAAGTAATCTAGGTGGATTTTATTCTTCAAAAATTCATACTATGCCTTTACTAGAAGAGTGGGGTGTTCAAGGTGGATTAACAAGCCTACAAAACTTTGAAGGAGTATATGAGGGATATGTAACTGGCTTAGCAAAAGAATATTTAGATAGTTTGTCAAAGGATGACTTGCTAAATGTTGAAATTTTTTCGTGTGGTCCACACCCTATGCTTGAAGCTGTTTCTAAATTAGCTAAAGACTACAATTTGCCTTGCCAAGTTTCACTTGAAGAGTATATGGCTTGTGCAGTTGGCGGCTGTGCTGGATGCGTTGTTGAGGTCCAAACTGAGAACGGCCCAGCTATGAAAAGAGTTTGCGTTGATGGACCAGTTTTTGAAGCGCAGACAGTTTTTTAATGATTGCTGCTAATTTAAAGCGGGTAAATTTACGTATTGATTCTATTGAACATCATCATGAAGTGCAGTTAATTGCAGTTAGCAAAACTCGTTCTAATTCTGAAATCCAAGAGGCTGTAAATGCTGGTCAAGTTCATTTTGGAGAAAATTATTTACAAGAATCCCTTGATAAAATTTCTTTTTTTAAAGAAAGGGAGTTAATATGGCATTTTATTGGTCCAATTCAATCAAATAAAACAGCCTTAATAGCAGAAAATTTTGATTGGGTTCACAGTGTTGATAGACTTAAAATTGCAAAAAGACTCAGTGATCAAAGAGACCCTAGTTTAGGTAAACTCAATATTCTTATTCAGATAAATATTGATGAAGAGCAGACTAAGTCTGGGTTGTTACTTAAAGATGTAAATGAGATTATTTCAGAAGTAAGTGATCTGCCTAATTTATCTTTGAGAGGTTTTATGTGTATTCCAAGTCCAGAAAACTCAGCTAAGAGTTTTAGTGAAATGTCAGATTTAATATCAAAATATCCTTTTCTTGATACACTTTCGATGGGCATGTCTTCTGATTTAGAGCTTGCGATACAAAACGGCGCAACCCTAGTGCGAGTAGGAACTGATATTTTTGGGCCAAGAAGTTAATTACTAATGCATTTTTCAGGATGATAATGATATGAAAGCAAGATTACTTATTACGGGTGGAACAATTGATAAGGTCTATAACCAGTCAAATGGTGGGCTTGAGTTTGATAAAACTCACTTTCCAGAAATGATATCTAGATCAAGAGTTGAAGTCGACTTGGCTCTTGAACAGGTTCTTCTAATTGATAGTTTGGATATGGTTGACGCAGATCGAGATCTAATAATAGATAGGTGCATTAGTTGTGAGGAAAAATTTGTTTTAATCACTCATGGCACAGATACCATGTGCGACACAGCTAAGATTTTGGGGGAGACCTCAATTGACAAAACAATTGTTTTATTTGGCTCAATGGTGCCCTATGCTGTGAATAACTCAGATGCTTTATTTAATTTTGGATGTGCTTTAGGGTCTCTTCAGTTACTAGAGCCTGGTGTTTATGTTGCAATGAATGGAAGGGTTTTACCATGGAGTAATGTTAAAAAAAATAGGAGTTTAGGCGTCTTTCAGGCCTTGGACTCCTAAGTTTGCATAATAGCTCTTTACTTTAAGCTATCAAGCATATATTGAACTGTTAGTTTGATTTCATTATCTGAGCAGTCCATACAAGTTCCTCTTGCAGGCATGCCGCCCTTACCTGCAATAGCAGATAAAGTAAGTTTTTCAAGTCCTAAATCAATTCTTGGAGCCCAGTCTTCTAGCGAGGCGTATTTAGGTGCACCCATTACTCCAGAGCTATGACAGCCTATGCAGTTAGCATTATATATTTTTTCTCCAGAGCGCTCAGCTTTTCCTGAACTTTCAGATGAAGCAACAACAATACTACTATCTATTCGAACTTCGCCTATGGGTTTTATTCTTTCAAGTAAGGCGCTATCAATCATGGTGTCATCACTAGATGACTCTGTACTTGATGAGTTGAGAGCTTTATAGCCAATAAAAAACATAGCAAGCACCCAAACGATAATCATTAGTTTTGAAGAACCTTTAGAACCCTTACTCATTGCATCTTTCCTTAGATTACATTAAATTCCGGAATATTATACATTTGGTTATAATAACTTGCAGTTTAATGCAACAAAAATATGCTTAAAAAAACTCTATTACGAAGCTTCAATGTTCTAAAGATTAGTACATGGATAGCTACATTTATCGCTTTTGCTTTATTAACGCTTGTTGCTTTTTTTATATTATTCCCCCAGACTATTAAAGGATCAATAGAGGATCGCCTTTCTCAAGTCAGTGGTTTAGATGTTAGTATTGATAAGGTTTCTTTAGAGTTTCAAGATAATGAGCTCTTATTGGCAGTTAGGAATGTTGAAATTAGCGCGGAAGGATTAGAACCAATTGCTTCAATAGATGTCTTAAGATGGGATGCTAATTTAATTGCGCTATATAAGGGAATTGAAATACCTGGTCATATTGACTTAAATGAACTATTAATCGACACTTCTGCGCTTGATCAGTATGTTTCGATTATAAATACAGAGTCAGTTTTGTCTAGTCTTGGATTATCTGGCCTTTTGGCGCTTAAATCGCTTTCTATCAATCGAACAAAATTAATTGGAGATCAGCCAATTGAGCTTGCACCTATTGAAATTACAAGAAATAAGCAAAAGGTAAGTTTATCAATGAGAGATCAGTCTATCTTTAGTGATTCTCAAGTTCCTAAGCTTGGGAGTACGGTCAATATAAGCAGTTCTATTGATGTTTCAAAAGCAAGAGAGGACAGAATTGTAGTCATTCCTTTTTCACTAAAAAATGAAGATTTTAACCTCTCAGCTCAGCTTAAAATTTTTACTCAACAAGACAAGGTGTATCTTGAGTTTGAGAGCTACATTGATCAGATTGAGGTTTCAAAAATTAATCAAAATATACCTGAAATTCTTGCCAACACAGAGGGTGCTCGATGGATTAACGATGTTTTAACGGAAGGTATTTTGACTGACATTATGCTGACAACTCGTTTTAATATGTCAGGAGATCTTGAAACGCCAAATACAAAATTTTCAGCAAACCTTGATGGCGCTAAAATAAATCTTAGTGCTGATTGGCCTTCTATTGAAGAGCTAGATGCAAAAGTTACCTTTTCAAACGATTATTTAAAAATAGTTGGAAATAAAGCAAGTATAGATGGGATTGATTTAAGTTACCTAAGCATCACTACAAAGGATTTTAATGAGCCTAATGCTGCTCTATCATTAAATGGTAGATTTAGCTCACAAAGCAAAAAAATTGCTAAATTTATAACGCAGTCCCCAGTCCCTTTAAAAATTAAAAGTTATTTTGATGAGTTTGAACTCAACGGTAAGCTATGGGGCAACGTTAATTTAGTAGTGCCACTTCAAAGATCTAGTGGTCAAAAAACTAAAATTACTTTTGATATGTTCGCGTCTGAAAACTCATTAATTCTTCTTTCTGGAAAATTAAAAGTTGATGAATTTAGTTCACAATTTTCTTTTAGTGATGGAGTAATAAGAACTAAAGGTAAGGGAATTATTGGTGGAGAGCTTTTTCAAATATCTTTAAACCCTAAAAATTGGATTGATGATCAAAAAAATAACTTTAGAGTTAAGTTAAGTCATTTGGCTAGCGTTACTGATGTCTATATTACTAAAAATATACCTAATCAATGGCTAAGCCTAATTGAATCAGATGACCTACAAGCTAATCTCACCTTAACTATAGATAATAATAGTAATTATTTTATTAAATTGAAAGACTTAAATGTTAATAATTTTGAAAATGTAGACTTATGGAAGTTAGCACCAAATATGTTTCCTAGTTTTCGTTTATCCTCTAAGAATGCTAGATTTAATGGCAGAACCATTCCTAATCTTGAGGCTGAATTAGTTAACAACGGAAGTGTGATGGAGATTAAAAATTTAATTTTTGAAAATATTGGCCTCAGTAATGAAGATTTAATTTTTAATGGAAATTGGCTTAATGGCAAGACTTTACTTAGAGCTAAAGCCTCTAATGATAACTTATCAGACTTTTTAACTAAATTTGGAGTTGATGAGTCTGTTATTGGGGGCAGTTTTAATGTTGATTTGAGATTGTATTGCGATTGCGAGCCATGGCAGGTTTCTTTAAATAAAGTTAGTGGTTTTATGAAGGCAGATGTCGAAAAAGGAGTTTTTACTAATCAAGATCCAAATCTTTTTAAGCTTCTTTCATATATTAACCTTGAATCTATTGCAAATAGGTTGAGACTTTCAAGAGGTGAATTGAGAGAGCAGGGCTATGTATATGACCAAATAAACGCTAAGTTATTATTTAATAATGGAGTTGCCAAAGTAGATTATTTTCTAGTAGAAAGTGAAGAGAGTGATATTGAGCTTACTGGCTCTATTGACCTAATTAAAAGAGACTATAATTTAGCAGCTAATGTGCAGCCTTCAATCGCTGATGCGATTCCACTTGCTACCTATTTTGCTGGAGGTGGATTGGCTGGGCTAGGAGTTTGGGCGGCAGATAAAATGCTTTTTGGCGGCAAGGTTATAGGCGAACTATTAGACAATGCTGTTGAGATAACATTTCTGATTTCTGGCCCATGGTCTGAGCCAATTATTGAAAAACTAGATGGAGTTAAGGTTTTATGATTAATCAATTACTTAATGAACACAAAATTAATGAGAATGAAGTATTTAATTTGCTAAGTTCATTATCTGAGACTGGCTCAGAATACTCTGATTTATATTTTCAACACTCAGTTGCAGAGTCCTGGGTTCTCGATGAAGGGATAGTTAAAGACGGCTCTTATAATATTAGTCATGGCGTTGGGGCTCGATGTGTTTCAGGCGATAAAACTGGCTTTTCATATTCTGATGATCTTAATATTAAGGCTATTCAAGGAGCTGTAGATTTTGCAAAAGGCATATCTGACAGTAAGTCTAATAAATATCCAGAGATTTTAAAGACTATAGATTACCCCTCAAAATATGCCGCCTTAAGTCCACTTGATAGCTTAACTTCAAAACAAAAAGTTGACCTACTTAGAGAAATTAATTCGATTGCAAGGAAAGAGCCCAAAGTTGTTCAAGTGAGCGCTTCTTTATCTGGGGCCTATACAGAGGTTTTAATTGCTTCTACAGATGGCGTTTATCAAATAGATTGCAGACCAATGGTCAGAGTAAGCGTAACGGTTATTGTGGAGGATAATGGAAGGATAGAGCAAGCCTCAAGTGGTGGGGGTGGTCGTTATGATTATGGCTACTTTGCAAGTAATTCGCTTGCTGAAACTTACACTAAAGAAGCTCTTCGTTTAGCTTTTGTCGCGCTTGAATCTAAAGATGCTCCAGCTGGGAAAATGCCTGTTATTTTAGGCTCTGGATGGCCTGGTGTCTTATTGCATGAGGCTATTGGACATGGCCTAGAAGGAGATTTTAATCGAAAAGGCAGCTCTGTTTTTAGTGGAAAAATTGGTGAAAAAATAGCGAGTGATAAATGCACTATTGTAGATAACGGAACAATCGCTAATCGTCGAGGTAGTCTCACTATTGATGATGAAGGGACTCCAACTCAAGAAACGACATTGATAGAGAATGGAATATTAAAGGGCTACATGATGGATAAGATGAATGGTCGTCTCATGAATAAACCTAGTACTGGAAATGGAAGGCGGGAATCTTATGCGCATATACCAATGCCAAGAATGACCAATACGTATATGCTAAATGGAGAGGATCATTTTGATGACATGATTTCTTCTGTTGAGAATGGCATTTATGCGAAGAATTTCGATGGTGGCCAAGTTGATATTACTTCTGGAAAATTTGTTTTTTCAGCCAATGAGGCCTATTTAATAAAAAATGGAAAAATAACAACTCCTATCAAAGGAGCTACTCTTATTGGCGCTGGAGATGAAGTTCTCCATCAAATTTCTATGGTTGGTGATGACTTAAAACTTGATCCAGGAGTTGGCGTTTGTGGGAAAGATGGCCAAAGTGTTCCAGTTGGTGTTGGCCAGCCGAGTTTAAAGATTGACATGTTAACTGTTGGCGGAACACAGTTATAGTCCGTTGTCTTTTTTGCAATTATTTGAAGGCTAATAACTAGCTGTTTTACAATAATCTTGTTATAATATATCGTTGTTTAATTTAGGATAAACAATGCTCGAAAATTATCTACCAATTATCGTATTTATTTTCCTTGGGATAGCCTTTGGAGTAGGACTTACGCTGGTTGGTTATCTTCTCGGTCCAAGCAACCCTGGTGAGGAAAAAAACTCACAGTTTGAGTGTGGATTCCCTGCATTTGACGACTCGCGGATGCACTTTAATATCCGCTACTATCTTGTTGCTATTTTGTTTGTTCTGTTTGATTTAGAAGTTGCATTTTTTATTCCTTGGGCAGTAGTGCAAGCAAAACTTGGATGGTTTGGATTTTTTGCTATGTCTATTTTCTTACTACTACTCGTAGTTGGTTTTATTTTCGAATGGAAGAAAGGTGCATTAGAGTGGGAATAATGAGGATTAAATATGGCTATTGAAGGTTTAATGAAGGAAGGCTTTGTTACCACGTCACTTGATAAGGTTATTAACTGGGCAAGGACTGGATCGCTATGGCCTATGACGTTTGGTCTTGCATGCTGTGCTGTTGAAATGATGGAAGCAGGTTCAGCACGTTATGATCTTGATCGTTTTGGGATAGTTTTCCGACCAACTCCTCGCCAGTCTGATCTCATGATTGTTGCTGGAACTTTAACGAATAAGATGGCGCCAGCATTGCGTAAAGTTTACGATCAAATGCCGGATCCTAAATACGTTCTTTCAATGGGTTCTTGTGCAAATGGTGGGGGTTATTACCATTATTCTTATGCTGTTGTTAGAGGCTGTGATCGTATTGTTCCTGTTGATGTTTACGTGCCTGGATGCCCTCCAACTGCAGAAGCTCTTCTATATGGAATTCTTCAATTGCAAGATAAAATTCGAAGAACTAACACTATTGCTCGCACTTAAGCTATGAAAGAATTTAAGAAAAATCTGGCTAAAGCTTTTGGTAAAGAAAACCTAAGTGAATCTTTTGATGAACTAACGCTAGTGATTAATAGTGATAATGTTATTGAGGTGTGCACGCAATTACGAGATGATTTTAATTTCGATATTTTGGTTGATTTGTGCGGCATTGACTATCTTACTTACGGTGAATCAGATTGGAATGGAAATGCAAGTTCTTCAGGTTTTGGAAGGGCACGCCAAGCACAAAAATCATCAAATAAAAAAGAGCAACGGTTTGGAGTTATTTATCACCTTCTTTCGGTTTCAGATAATCAGAGATTAAGGGTTAAAGCACTCCTTTCTTCAGAAAACTTAATGATCAAATCTGTAACAAAAATTTGGAACTGTGCTGACTGGTATGAAAGGGAAGCATTTGATTTATTTGGAATTTTGTTTGAAAACCATAATGACCTTAGAAGAATACTGACAGACTACGGCTTTGTTGGCCATCCCTTAAGGAAAGATTTTCCAATGATAGGTGAAGTCGAAATGAGATATGACGAAGAGCTAGGCAGAGTCGTCTATGAGCCTGTAAGTATTGAGCCAAATATAAATGTCCCTCGAGTCATAAGGAAATAATTATGTCTGAGATGAAAAATTACACACTTAATTTTGGACCGCAGCACCCTGCTGCACATGGAGTTCTTAGATTAATTCTTGAGCTTGATGGCGAGGTTGTAGAGCGTGCGGATCCTCACATTGGACTCCTGCATAGAGGCACGGAAAAATTAGCTGAATCTAAGCCTTATAATCAGTCTATTGGATATATGGATCGTCTTGATTACGTCTCTATGATGTGCAATGAGCATGCATATGTAATGGGAATAGAAAAGATGCTAGGCCTTAAGATTCCTGAGCGTGCTGAGTATATTAGAGTTATGTTTGACGAAATTACTCGAATCATGAATCACCTTATGTGGATTGGAACTCACGCACTAGATGTCGGCGCTATGAGTGTTTTCTTGTATGCTTTTCGAGAGCGTGAGGCTCTAATTGATTGTTATGAAGCAGTAAGTGGTTCAAGAATGCATGCAACTTATTATAGGCCAGGTGGAGTCTATAGAGACTTGCCAGACAAGATGCCCCAATATCTTAAGTCCAAATTAAGAAGTGATAAAAAGCTTGAAGAGATTAATAGAAATCGTCAAGGCTCCTTGTTAGATTTTATTGAAGATTTTGCAATTAACTTTCCAAAAAGTATTAAGCAATACTCTGATTTACTGACTGATAACCGGATTTGGAAACAGAGGCTTGTAAATATTGCTATTGTTTCTGCTGAGCGCGCAAAACAACTTGGTTTTACTGGGGCTATGCTAAGAGGCTCTGGAGTTGAATGGGATATTAGAAAAAATGAGCCCTATTCAGTTTATGAAAAATTAGAGTTTGATGTTCCAGTTGGCGTAACTGGTGATTGCTATGATCGATATCTTGTGCGAATGGAAGAGATGCGTCAATCAACTAGAATTATAAATCAATGTGTTTCATGGCTTAAAGCTAATCCTGGGCCGGTAATGTCAGATGATCATAAAGTTACTCCTCCAAACCGTGAAGCTATGAAAGATGATATGGAGTCATTGATCCATCACTTTAAATTATTTACAGAAGGATTCTGTATTCCCGAAGGTGAGAGTTATACTGCTGTTGAGGCTCCCAAAGGTGAGTTTGGAGTTTATCTAGTCTCAGATGGAGCTAATAAGCCTTACAGAGTAAAAATTAGAGCACCTGGCTTTCCTCATCTTGCATCAATGGATGAAATGTCAAAGGGTCATATGCTTTCAGATGTAGTGACCATTATTGGTTCTCAAGATATTGTTTTTGGAGAGGTTGATAGATGATTTCTGATCAAGCAAAAAAAGAAATTGATTTTTGGGTAACAAAATATCCAGAGGGAAGGCAAAGTTCAGCCGTAATGCAGGCACTAACAATTGTTCAGAATGAAAATGGTGGAAGCTTGACAGGTGAGCTCATGCAAGAAGTTGCTGACCACCTTCAAATGCCTACAATTAGTGTACAAGAAGTTGCTACTTTTTATGAAAACTATAACCATAAACCAGTAGGCAAGCATATTATTCGTTTTTGCCACAACATTTCTTGCATGCTCAATGGCTCAGATGAGCTAATCTCATATCTTGAAGAAAAGTTAGAGGTAAAGACTGGTGAGGTAAGTAAGGATGGACTGGTAAGTGTTAAGAAAGTTGAATGTTTAGGTGCCTGTGTTGGTGGTCCTATGTGCCAGATTGGCGATCAATATCATGAACATTTAACGCCAAGTAAATTAGATAATATTTTGGATAATTTAAAATGAATGAAGTCTGCTTTAAAAACTTAGATAAAAAAAACCCAGCAAGTTTTGCAACCTATGAATCAACAGGTGGTTATAAAGTTTGGAGAAAAATTCTTAATGGTGAGTTAACTCCTGAGGATATTCTTGCTGAATTAAAAGCATCAGGATTGAGAGGGCGAGGTGGGGCAGGTTTTCCAACTGGCTTGAAGTGGAGTTTTATGCCTCGTAATCAAGAAGGACAAAAATATGTAGTTTGTAATTCTGATGAAGGTGAGCCTGGTACATGTCATGATCGGGATATCTTGAGATATAACCCTCATTCAGTCATAGAGGGTATGGCCATTGCTGGGTATGTTATGAATGCAACAGTAGGCTATAACTATATTCGTGGTGAGTTCATGGAGCCCTATTACCGTTTTGAAGAAGCTCTAAAAGATGCTTATGATGCAGGATTACTGGGTAAAGATATTCAGGGCAGTAAGGTTAGTTTTGATTTATATACTCATTTAGGCGCAGGAGCTTATATATGTGGAGAAGAAACTGCATTATTAGAGTCTCTTGAAGGAAAGAAGGGTCAGCCAAGGTTTAAGCCTCCTTTTCCTGCAAATGTTGGGTTATATGGTAAGCCAACAACCATTAATAATACTGAGACATTTGCTAATGTTCCAGAAATTTTGACTCGAGGCGGGAAGTGGTTTGCTGACTTAGGGGTTGAAAATTCGGGTGGTACAAAATGTTTTTCAGTTACAGGCAATGTAAAGAATCCTGCTAATTTTGAAGTTCCAATGGGTACACCTTTTAGTAAGTTGTTAGAGTTAGCTGGTGGCCTTAAAGAAGGTAGAACTCTCAAAGCAGTTATTCCAGGTGGCTCGTCGACTCCACTTTTGACAGCAGATACTGCAATGAATATGACAATGGATTATGACAGTATTGCAAATGCTGGCTCAATGCTTGGTGCAGGCTCAGTAATCATAATGGATGACACTACATGCATGGTTAAAACCCTAACACGATTAGCTCACTTTTATTATGATGAATCTTGTGGACAGTGCACTCCTTGTCGAGAAGGTACGGGTTGGCTCTATAGAGTATTGCAACGCATTTTAGACGGTAATGGAAAAAATGAAGATTTAGACTTGCTTGTTTCAGTTGGAGAGAAAATAAGTGGCAACACTATTTGCGCCCTTGGTGACGCAGCGGCAACCCCAGTTGAGAGCTTTATAAGACATTTTAGACATGAGTTTGAATACTATATTAAGCATGGTAGAAGTATTGTAGAAAGTGAGGGTCAATTGATTAAGGAAGAAGCAATTGTCTGAAATTGAATTTGAAATTGACGGCAAATTAGTTACCGCTAATCAAGGCGACTCTATTATTTCAATTGCGGATAGAGAGGGCATTGATGTTCCTCGTTTTTGTTACCACAAGAAACTATCAGTTGCTGCAAACTGCAGGATGTGTTTAGTTGATGTTGAGGGCGTTCCAAAAGCGCAACCAGCTTGCTCTACTCCTGTTGCAAATGGTATGAAAATTCATACTAGAAATGATAAAGCTAAGAGCGCACAAAAAGCGGTGATGGAGTTTTTACTAATTAATCATCCTCTTGATTGTCCAATTTGTGACCAGGGCGGTGAGTGTGAGCTGCAAGATGTAGCAATGGAGTATGGAACTGATGTTTCAAAGTTTAATTTAGGAAAACGCATAGTTGCAGACAAAGGCATTGGCGCACTAATTCAAACTGATATGACTCGATGTATTCACTGTACACGTTGCGTTCGTTTTGGCGCAGAAGTTGCAGGTATAGTTGAAATGGGTGGAACTGGAAGAGGCGAAGGCGTAAAAATCGAACCATTTTTAACAGAAGGCATTCAGTCAGAGCTTTCTGGAAATATGATTGATGTATGCCCTGTAGGCGCTCTAACCTCCAAGCCATTTAGGTATGAAGCCAGAACCTGGCAAATGAATGCAGTTGAAACTATTGCAAGGCATGATTTGGTAGGCTCAAATATTTATACTCAAACCTATAGAGGTAGGGTTAAAAGGGTTGTTGCAAGAGACAATGAATTAGTAAATGAAACCTGGATTTCTGATCGTGATCGTTTTTCCTATGAAGGACTCAATCATGAAAGTAGAGCATTGCATCCTAAAATTAAAAAGAACAATAAGTGGCAAGAAACCAGTTGGGAGGTTGCTCTTGATTTTGCGATTAGTGGCCTGAAAAAAAATACACAAAATGCAGATCAATTGGGCGTATTAGCTTCAAAAAATTCGACGCTAGAAGAATATTATTTGATGCAAAAATTAGCCCGTGGTTTTGGCTCTGAAAATATTGATTATCGTTTGGATAAAGCAGATCTTAGCATCGGAAACACCATGCTTTCAAATATTACATTAGCTGAAATGGAGTCAACAGATCACGCTTTAATTGTTAATTCATATCTTCGATTAGAGCAGCCAATGATCAATCACCGTATTAGAAAGGCGACTTTAAATGGCGCCTCTGTTAATACGATTAATAATAAAAAGTTTGACTTTAACTACCAAACTGATTTGGAGATTTTATCTTCCCCACAAAAAACTTTATTAATGCTTCAGTCTATCCTCAAGTCTCTTCATGAAAGAACTAAGACTACTGTTCCAAAGTACTTATCTAAGCTCACAGTTGATGATAGTCAAAATAAAATTGCTGATGATTTAATTGCCGCTGAAAGGCCAGTAATTATCTTAGGAGAGCACGTAAATAGTAATATATCTTCTTCAGATATTGCCAGTATTATTTCTGAAATTGCAGCCCTTGCTAATGCAAAAATTGCCAACTTAAGTTTGAATGGAAACTCACTATCAGCTGAAAAAGTTGGATTTAAACCGTCCAATAATGGAAAAAATGCAATCTCAATGTTTACTGAAAATACTAAAGCATTTTTGTTAATGGATGTTGATTTCAACTATGACTTTATTGATTCAAAGTTAGCGGCTGATACTTTTAATAACGATGATGTCTTTGTTATTTCACTTAATAGCTTTGAAGATGAAATAACTCTTATGAACTCTGATGTAATATTACCGCTAGCTGGCTTTTATGAAAGTTCAGGTACACATATAAATTTTGATGGGGTTGCTCAATCATTTAGTGCTTCAGTTAAAGGCCCAGGAGATTCAAAACCTGGCTGGAAAATTATTAAAGTACTCGCAGACATATTGGAGCTTAATGGTTTTGAATATACTGATTCAACACAAGTTGCTGATGATGCGCTTTCTATGTCTTCAGCTAATAATAATGATCTTGTTGAGAATAATATTAAGGAAACTGATGATTCTAAAGTTGCAGTTCATTGGCAGTATTCCCCTTATGCAATTGATGGAATAACTCGCAAAGCTAAAGCACTCCAAGAAACACCAATTGGAAAAATGAATGATGCATTTATTTCTCTAGCAACGGCTAAAGAATTAAAGCTCTCAGAGGGCGATTTGTATCATGGAGTTCCAGTTTCTATTAATGAAACTGTAGCTGAAGGATGCGTCTTTGTTCATACTTATCAATCGAGAAAAGGTTAGGTATATTGACTATGTGGCAATCATTAGTAGACAGTATTCATAATTTAATTCCTTGGTTTGATGGTGGACTAGCAGACGTGGTAATTATTTTAATCAAGGGCCTTGCCCTGATATTTCCATTAATAATTGCGATGGCTTATATGACTTATGCTGAGCGTAAAGTTATTGGCTTCATGCAGCTTAGAATTGGCCCAAATAGAGTGGGGCCTTTGGGATTATTACAACCGTTTGCCGATGTTTTTAAAATGATGTTTAAGGAAATAATTTTTCCTACTAAGTCAAACATTTATCTTTTTCTTTTAGCGCCAATATTGGCTTTTGTTCCGGCAGTTGCAGTTTGGGCAGTTGTTCCATTTGGAGAGGGTTTTTATATTGCTAATCTTGATGTGAGCTTACTTTATGTTATGGCGATTGGCTCAGTTGGTGTCTACGGAATAGTTCTTGCAGGCTGGGCATCTAATTCTAAGTACCCACTTCTTGGAGCATTACGAAGTACAGCTCTTCTGATTTCTTATGAACTTGTAATTGGATTTGTTATTGTTACTGTGGTAATGATTGCAAGCTCGGTTAATTTAAATACTGTTGTAGAAAAGCAAGCTGGAGGAATACTCAATTGGTATTGGATTCCACTATTTCCAATGATGATAGTTTTTTGGATTGGAGCCTTGGTAGAGACAAATAGAGCACCATTTGATGTTGTTGAAGGTGAGTCAGAAATTGTTGGTGGTACACATGTTGAGTATTCTGGAATGCCTTTTGCGTTGTTCTTTATGGCAGAATATTTCAATATGATTTTTATGGCAATGCTGGCGGTCTTATTATTTTTTGGTGGATGGCACTCACCATTTGAAGGCATTCCTCTTCTTGAAGGTTGGTTTGAATTTGTTCCTGATTTATTTTGGCTACTCTTTAAGATGAGCTTCTTTTTATTTTTATATTTTTGGATTCGCGCCTCTTTTCCAAGATTTAGGTATGACCAAATTATGCGTTTATGTTGGAAGATTTTCTTACCCTTAACAATTGTGTGGATCTTTGTGGTTGCATTGATGACACAGCTTCATATAGGACCTTGGTTTTAAGGAAAAATAATATGATAAAAAAAGTCAAAAAATTAGTAAAAGATTTTGGTTTAGGTGAGCTCCGAACTGGTCTTAAAGTGACTGGTAAAGAATTTTTAAATAAAAATATTACAGTTCAATTCCCTGAAGAACGAACGCCAATTTCACCAAGATTCAGAGGTCTTCATGCCCTTCGTCGTTATCCAAATGGTGAGGAAAGGTGTATCGCTTGTAAGCTTTGTGAGGCAGTTTGTCCTGCAAATGCGATAACTATTGATTCGGAAATGAGAGAAGATGGGACTCGCCGGACAACCCAATATGATATTGATCTTTTTAAATGTATTTTTTGCGGCTTTTGTGAAGAGGCATGCCCTGTTGATGCAATTGTAGAGACTCATATTTTTGACTATGCATTTGAGTCAAGAGAGGGCAGTATTATTGATAAAAAAGGGCTTTTGGCTATTGGTGATGAAAACGAAAAAGAGATTAGTAAAGCCAGGCTTGAAGACTCTAAATATAAATAATAGGTAGCTATGGAATTTTCATCAATTTTATTTTATGTTTTCTCTTTCTTCTTTATCGTTAGTTCGATAATGATGATTACATCAAGGAATACTGCAAAGGCTGCTTTATTCTTAATACTAACTTTTTTTAGTGCCGCTAGCTTATGGCTACTCCTTGAAGCAGAGTTTTTAGCGATTACACTGATTCTAATTTATGTTGGCGCTGTTATGGTGTTATTTATGTTTGTTATTAAGATGCTTGATACAGATAAATCAACGCTTCGAGCGCAGTTTACGCGCTACCTGCCATTGGGAATTTTTGTTTCTATAATTGTGATTGCGCAAATGGTACTCGTCCTTAATGCCGGTCAGTTTGATCTAGCAATGACAGGCGTTCCAGAAAAACATGATGCTTCATATAGTAATATTACTGCTATTGCAGAGCAGCTTTATACGCTTTATGTCTATCCTTTTGAATTAGCAGCAATACTTCTTTTAATAGCAATTATTGCAGCAATTACTCTTGTTCATCGAAATGAATCTAGAAGTAAAAAGCAAAATATCTCAGAGCAAATTAATGTTCAGGCAAAAGATAGAATGAGGATGGCTTCTATTAAGCCAAAGTCGGCTAAGGAGTCAAAATGATAGCACTATCTGATTACCTAATTCTGAGCTCGATAGTCTTTTGTATCGGTCTTGCTGGAATCTTTATTAACAGAACTAACATCATTATGCTTTTGATGTGTGTTGAGTTAATTTTGGCAGCTGTTAATACTAATTTTATTGCCTTTTCATATTATGGTGGTGACCTTGCTGGGCAAATATTTGTATTCTTTATTTTGACAGTTGCAGCTGCAGAAGTAGCTATAGGGCTTGCAATCTTGACGCTAATGTTTAGAAGTCGTGGCTCGATTGATATTGATGTAACTAACACGTTGAAGGGTTAGTTATGCTTAATATTTATTTTACAATTGTACTAGCACCCTTATTTGGATCAATCATAGTTGGCCTTGCCGGTAATAAACTCGGACGAAAAGCGTCACATTCAATTACGATATTAGGGGTAGCCATCTCTACCGCACTATCACTTTATGTTTTTAATCACCATGTTTTAAATGATGGTGAGATTTTTAATCAGAACATATACACATGGATGCAAATTGGAGGGCTCAATATTAGTGTTGGCTTTTTAGTTGATAACTTGACTGCTCTAATGTTGGTGGTTGTTTCATTTGTTTCACTAATGGTGCACATCTACACTATAGGTTATATGCATGAAGATAAGGGATACACTAAATTTTTTAGCTACATATCCCTATTTACTTTTGCAATGTTTACACTTGTAATCTCAAATAACTTTATGCAGCTATTCTTTGGCTGGGAAGCGGTTGGTCTGGTTTCATATCTTTTAATTGGATTTTGGCATCATAAGGAGTCAGCAGTTCAAGCTAACTTAAAAGCGTTTCTTGTAAACCGAGTTGGTGATTTTGGATTTCTTCTGGGAATTGCAATGGTTCTCATGTTTTTTGGCACTTTAGATTACGCTGAAACGTTCAGTCAAAAAGATCAAATTATTGGACAAACTTTATTTGGGGGTGTTTCTGCTATAACGGTGGTTTGCCTTCTACTTTTTGTTGGAGCAATGGGAAAATCAGCGCAAGTTCCTTTGCATGTTTGGCTGCCAGGTTCTATGGAGGGTCCTACTCCTATCTCCGCTTTGATTCATGCAGCAACAATGGTAACGGCTGGTATCTTTATGGTTTCAAGAATGTCACCCTTATTCGAGTTGAGTGATGTTGCACTAACAGTAGTCATGATAATAGGAGCAATAACAGCTCTATTTATGGGCTTACTGGGTATTGTTCAAAATGATATTAAGAAAGTTGTGGCATATTCCACGCTCTCACAGCTAGGTTATATGACTGTTGCTCTTGGAGTAAGTGCCTACTCGGTTGCAATTTTTCACCTAATGACGCATGCTTTCTTTAAAGCTTTGCTTTTTTTAGCTGCTGGATCAGTAATTGTTGCCCTTCATCACGAGCAAGATATTCGAAAAATGGGTGGCCTAAGAAAGAAAATGCCAATAACGTACGTTACTTCACTTTTAGGTACCTTAGCTTTGATTGGATTCCCAGGCTTTGCGGGATTTTATTCAAAAGATATGATAATTGAGGCAGTTCATTATTCAGATTTACCGTTTGCTGGGTGGGTTTATTTTGCAGTTGTTCTGGGCGTATTCATTACTGCTTTTTATAGTTTACGACTATTATTTTTAGTGTTTCATGGTAAGTCAAGGCTTGATAGCGATACCGAAGAGCATGTTCATGAGACAGCTCCATCAATTACGGTTCCTTTAATATTGCTTGCTATACCATCAGTATTAATTGGGTATTTTACAATTGAACCAATGCTTTTTGGCGGATGGCTAGAAAATGCAATATTTATTGATCCTTCTCATCATGCCGTTTCAAAACTTGAGGATCACTTTCATTCAGCGTTCTCTTTGATTACGCATTCTGTCATGACACTTCCATTCTGGATGATGGTTGGTGGTGGATTAACAGCGTGGGTTTTCTGCATATATCGAACCGATTGGGCAGACCTCATTCAGAGTAAATTCAAACGTATAAATTATGTGTTAAATTCCTTGTATGGTTTTGATCGATTTAACGAAATTATCTTTGTTCGCGGGTCGCTTAAAATTGGTAATCTGTTATGGAAAATTTCAGATATGGCAATCATTGATCAGCTTTTGGTTAATGGAAGTGCTAGATTTGCTCGTTATGTAGGCGCTTTTATTCGACCAGTTCAAACTGGTTATGTCTACCACTATGCTTTTTTTATGATTATTAGTTTGATGTTTGTTTTAGGCTGGGTTCTTGTTGCCTCAGATTATTCATTTTTTAGTTAGGGTAATAGTATGGATTCATTACTAAGTATTTTGATTTGGCTTCCTATTTTAGGGGCTGGTTCAGTTCTATTAATAGGAAACAATAGAGCTCAACTTGCTCGTTGGATAAGTGTTGGTATTTCTATACTAGTTTTCATTTTATCAATAAATTTATTTTTAGATTTTGACACTTCAACCTCTTCAATGCAGTTTGTAGAAAAGGCAAGTTGGATTGCTCAATTTAATATTTTTTACCATCTAGGTGTTGATGGAATATCAATGCCACTAATTATTCTCACTACTTTTTCAACCATATTAGTAATTGTTGCTGGGTGGGAAGTTATAAATAATAGAGTGGCAGATTATATGGCGGCTTTTTTAATTATGGAAGGCCTCATTATTGGTGTTTTTTCGTCAATGGATGCTATCTTATTCTATGTTTTTTGGGAGTCATCACTAGTACCAATGCTTTTAATTATTGGTGTCTGGGGTGGTCAAAATCGTGTCTATGCCTCGATTAAATTCTTCTTATACACTTTCCTAGGATCAGTATTTATGCTGGTTTCACTTATATATATGTACAATTTAAGTGGCTCATTCGCAATTTCTGAAATGTACACCTTGCCACTTACTATGGTTCAGCAGAGTTGGATTTTTTGGGCTTTCTTCCTTGCTTTTGCGGTAAAGGTGCCTATGTTTCCTGTCCATACATGGCTTCCAGATGCTCACGTCCAAGCGCCAACAGGTGGCTCGGTTATCTTGGCAGCTATAATGTTAAAGATGGGTGGTTACGGATTTTTCCGCTTCTCACTGCCTATCACGCCTGATGCGTCATCATCATTTGCAACTGTAGTAATTGTTCTTTCGTTGATTGCAATTGTTTATATTGGTTTTGTGGCGCTGGTTCAAAAAGATATGAAAAAGTTAATTGCTTACTCATCAATTTCCCATATGGGTTTTGTCACTTTAGGTGTTTTTGCGTTATTTTCTATTATGGAAATGGGAGTAAATGGTGAGCTAATTTCTATTAGTGGTGGAAGTATTGAAAGCGCTTATCTTGGGCTGGAAGGTGCAATGGTTCAAATGATTTCTCATGGTTTTATATCTGCAGCAATGTTCTTAGTTGTTGGCGTACTTTATGACAGACTTCATTCCAGAGAAATTTCTACCTATGGGGGAGTTGTAAATTCAATGCCCAAATTTACAGGCTTTGCTGTTCTGTTTGCAATGGCAAATGCTGGCCTTCCTGGAACGTCAGGTTTTGTTGGTGAATTTATGGTTATCCTTGGTGCTTTACAAGCTAATTTTTGGTTTGCATTTCTGGCTTCAATGACTTTGATTATTGGTGCAGCTTATACATTGTGGATGGTCAAGCGTGTTTTTTGGGGAGCAATTACTAACCCAGAAGTAAGCACTTTGAGCGATATCAATTCTAGAGAATTTGGAATTTTAGCTATTTTAGCTATTGCTGTATTATGGATGGGTTTATACCCTCAACCTGTAATTGAAGTAATGCATGCTTCAATCGTTAATCTACTTGAGCAAGCTCTTACAACTAAACTACCTGTTTTATTATGATGAACTTTAATTTTAATGTTGCAGAACTAATCTTTGCTTTGCCAGAGTTATTTCTATTATTTGCAATTTCACTTATTTTATTATTTGACCTTTTTGTAAGCCAACGTTTAAAGCAATTTACTTATTATTTGACACAGTTAGCACTTTTAATAACAGGCTTCTTAGCATTTAATTTAATTGGTGAGAATGCAACAATTTTTTCTGGCACTTTTGTCCTTGACTCTTTAGGCTCAACCTTTAAAGTTTTCATACTGGGCTTTGCAATTATTGCCCTTGTTTATACCCGTCATTATCTTAAGGCCCATGACCTCTTAAGAAATGAGTATTTTATTTTGGCGATGATGTCAATACTTGGAATGATGGTAATGGTTTCTGGACATAGTCTTCTTACTTTGTACTTGGGTTTGGAGATAATGTCGCTTTCATTGTATGCACTTATTGCTACAGCAAGAGACAGAGCCAGTGCTATTGAGGCTGCCCTTAAATATTTTGTTCTAGGCGCTATTGCTTCGGGATTATTGCTTTACGGAATGTCCATGATTTATGGAATAAGTGGGAGCCTTGATATTGCTCAGATCTCAAGTTTTGCAAGTGCCTCAACTTTAGGATCTCAGCAAACATTAATTCTTAATTTTGGTTTAGTTTTCTTAGTCATTGGCATTGCTTTCAAACTTGGAGCTGTACCTTTTCATATGTGGGTTCCAGATGTATATCAAGGCTCCCCAACTTCAGTTACCATGTTTTTATCAACCGTACCAAAAATTGCAGCTATCGCATTATTGATTCGATTACTAATTGATGGGTTAGGAGATCTTCAGCATTACTGGGCAGATTTATTTATGATTTTAGCTGTCCTCTCAATTGCAATAGGATCATTAGTTGCATTAACTCAAACCAATATCAAGCGAATGCTTGCATACTCAACAATATCCCATATTGGCTTTGTGTTGCTAGGTTTTGTTACAGGAGTGGTTGATGGTTATGGCGCTGCAGTCTTTTATGTGCTGGCTTATATCTTGATGAGTCTAGCCGCTTTTGGTTCAATTATTGTTCTAAATAGGAAGGGATTTGAGGCTGATCAAATTTCTGATTTCCAAGGTTTGAGCAAGCATTCTCCATGGTTTGCATTAATTATGTTGGTGGTTATGCTTTCAATGGCTGGAGTGCCTCCATTTATTGGCTTTTATTCTAAGTTATTTATTCTTCAGCAAGTGGTCGCACAGGGTTATGTAATTCTTGCTATAGCAGCGGTAATTTTTGCTGTGATAAGTGCTTACTATTATCTGCAAATTATTAAAACAATGTATTTTGATGATGTAGATAAAGAGATACTTGTATCTGCTCCGCTAGATATGAAGGTTGTACTTTCTATAAATGGCATTCTTATTTTAGTCGTTGGCTTGATGCCAAGTTTCTGGATGGAGCTATCTGTTTCACTATTCTAAGTTTTAAAAAAATGATTGCTAAACTTCTATGTAGAATATCTGAATGATTATTGCACATCGAGGTATTTCATTTGATTTACCAGAAAATTCTTTGCCAGCCTTCAATGCTTCATGGGATGTTGGAGTTGATGGGATAGAGGGTGATTTTCATCTTACCAAGGATGGTGCCATTGTTTGTATTCATGATGATGATACTCAAAGAGTCTGCAATAAAAAGTTAATTGTTAAAGACTCAACCCTTGAAGAGTTAAAGCAACTCAACTTATCTCATAAACTTTCTAATAATTCAAAAGTAAAAATTCCTACTCTAGCTGAAGTGCTTAACGTGTTGCCTTCTGGTAAGAAAATATTTATAGAGATAAAGTGTGGTATTGAGATTATAAAGCCCCTAATTAAAGAGCTTTCTCAATCTGAAATACATACCGAGCAAGCTGTGATTATTTCATTTGATGAGAGAGTTATTAAGACTTTTAAATCAGCAGCACCTAATTATAAGGCTTACTGGTTATATTCATATGAGCCGAACTATGACTTAAATAAAATATTAGATGTACTGAATGATATTAAGGCCGATGGCCTCAGTTCAGATAATGAAAACTCAAAAACTTTAATTGATCGAATTATGGATGCTGGTTTTGAATACCACTCATGGACAATTGATGATATTTATATTGCTAATAAATTGATTAGCTGGAGAGTACAATCTATCACATCAGATAATCCAGGCCAAATCCAAAATGAGTAATAAGATATTTTCAAGTGTTTCTACAGCAATTTTATCTGCCTTCTTTTTCTCTCTTGCAGCTACTACTGCTCCCTATTTCTATGGTGTTGGAGGAGGCGTATTTCTTCTTCTTTCTGTTCGCTATGTTAGTACTTTTATTTTTGCAAGTATTTTAAATAAATCACCTAAGAAAATTAAAAGCAAGGCAACACACATTAGATTAATACTAATTAGTATTTTTCAAGCGATTTTTATTGCATCGTATATGTATTCAATAAGCTTGATTCCATTAAGTTTAGCCGTAGTAGTGATTTATACTTTCCCAATTATTACCTTTTTTGTTAACTCAATACTTAAGAGCAGATCCATTGATTTTTTATCAGCTGCCGCACTTCTTGTGTCATTATTTGGCATTTGGATTTTAGTTCAAGGAGATTCAAGTAATTGGAATTTATGGGGCGTTTTTTGGGGCCTTATTGCTTCTCTTGCCCAGGTTACTGTAAATATTTTATCTCGTCATAAAAGTGTAGAATCAGGATGGGGCCTAATTCAATATATTATGGTATTGCCTTCAGTAGTTTTTGTGTTGATATATTTTATAGTCACTTTAGAGCCTATAGCTTCAGTATCTTCAGAGATGTTACTTTGGAGTATTCTTTCAGCAATGGGGATGACTGGAGGTATTTACTTTTTCTTTAGGTCAATATCGATTATTGGACCCGTGCGAACATCAAATGTGATGTACTTAGAGCCTATTTTTACTATTATTTTAGGTGTAATTCTTCTTCAAGATATGCTGGGTATGAATCAGTGGCTTGGTATGTTTATTATTTTTACTGCAACAATCTCACTTGAGAGGTGGGGCAAAAAATATAATTAAGTTAAAGAATTAAAATATGAAGATATTAATTGCACCTGATTCTTTTAAAGAAACCTTAACAGCTTCTGATGCAGCAAATGCAATTGAGGAAGGTTTTTTAGGTATTTTTCCAGATGCTAATATTTTAAAATTACCTATTGCTGATGGTGGAGAGGGAACAGTTGATGTCTTAGTTACTGCTACTCAAGGTAAGTATTTTTCAACGAAAGTGTCAGGCCCTCTAGGAGAATATATCAATGCCAAGTGGGGTATGCTCGGTAATTCAAAAACAGCAGTAATCGAAATCGCTGAAGCTTGTGGCTTGCACCTAGTTCCACTTAAAAAAAGAAATCCAATGAATACCTCTAGTTTTGGAGTTGGTGAGCTCATATTTGCTGCAATTGATGAAGGCGCTGAGCATATTATTATTGGTTTAGGAGGAAGTGCAACAAATGATGGAGGAATGGGTTTTTTACAGGCAATTGGAATCCAATTTTTAGACTCTTTTGGTAAGGAACTCACTGGAGGTGTAGAAAGTTTAAATACACTTTCAGATATTAATATTACTTCTATCGACTCACGCCTCAAAGGAGTCAGTTTTGAGATTGCATGCGATGTGGACAATCCTCTCATTGGACAGCAAGGTGCATCAGTTATTTTTGGATCTCAAAAAGGCGCTGATGAAAAGATGATTAATCAATTAGATAATCTATTGAGTCATTACTCTACAATCGCTTCCAGTAAATTAAATAATAACCTCTCAATGCAGCCAGGGGCAGGTGCAGCAGGTGGCATAGGTTATGGTTTTCTTGCTTTTTTAAAGGCGGATCAAAAAAGTGGAGTACAAATTATTCTTGAAAAACTTAATTTTGAGCAACATCTATCAACTACAGATCTTTTAATAACAGGCGAAGGTAGGTTTGATAGTCAAAGTCTTAGAGGTAAAGCTCCAATGGGAGTAATTGATTATGCAAGAAAGCATAAATGCAGTATCTTTG
>Ga0308018_10000158_pt1 | contig 36483 bp, 40 predicted proteins | sample Neamet282_FD_203130 | JGI IMG/M metagenome (GOLD analysis project Ga0308018, IMG submission 203130) | Marine microbial communities from water near the shore, Antarctic Ocean - #282 | ecosystem: Environmental > Aquatic > Marine > Unclassified | place: Southern Ocean | collected 2014-10-01
GCTCGAGCTCGACTTTCTGGTGACGCACCCGGGAAACGCGACCGACAAGGACTATCTCGCCGGATTAGAGCGAAACGCACGAGGTGTGGCGGAATCGCTTGAAGCTGTGGAGGGTCCGACCAGGGTGCTCCTTGAACTGACAGCGGGGAGCGGCACGAGCGTCGGCGCGACGTTCGAAAACCTGCAGGCCATCATCGAAGGAATCCCCGAGTCGCTGCGACACCGCGTTGGCGTGTGCTTCGACACCTGTCACGCATACAGCGCAGGATACGACCTAGTGAATGCTTATGATCAGGTCTGGGACGACTTCGACCGGATTATCGGCCTCGATCGCCTGGGGCTCATCCACCTGAACGACTCGAAGCACCCGTTCGCGTCCAAAAAGGATCGACACGAGACGATCGGGCAGGGCACCCTGGGCCTTGAGCCATTCCGCAGGATCGTCCTCGACGAACGACTCAATAGCGTGCCCAAGGTCCTCGAGACGCCCAAGGGTGACTACGGCGCGGAGGCCGACATCCGAAACCTGACGACGCTCCGGGAACTTCGCGCGGCCGGCTAACGAGCTGAGGTTGGGCTCTCTGGTGTGCGGCTCACTTGGAGCGCTACGAAACCTCGGCCGCGTCCTCGGCAAACATTCGAACGATCAACCCGCGATCGGATGGGTCTGTGACCACGACGCCGAATCGTTTCCTGAACATCATTGCGATCAACAGGATCACGCCGAAGCTCACGACGAGAACAGGGCCTGTGGTCAGGTCGAATGTGAAAGAGACCCCTAGGCCCGATACGATGGCGATCGTACCCGCACCCCAAGCGATCAGGAGCGCCTTGGTGAAGTCCCGCGTGTAGAAGAAGGCGATCACAGAAGGGATTACGAGAACACTGAAGACCATCAACACGCCGGCGATTTGAACAGAAGACGTGATCGCGACTCCGAACGTCGCATAGAAAATGAAGTCCCAGGTCTTGAGGCGGGTCACGCGTTCCGGCGCGAAGCTGATTGCCAGCATCGTGCGCCGCAGCAGGAAATGCAGAAGTCCGATGGCACCGTAGGAGATCCCTACCTTCAGGACTGTTGGCCAAGTCACCCAGATCAAGGCGCCGGTCATGGTCTCTCGAAGATGCTCTGTCCCCTCGGCAGAAAAGCTGGAGAGCAGGATCACTGCGGCGGACGCCACCACGAAGGTGATACCGATGAGAGCTTCCTGCGGGACTGGGGAATCTTTCATTCGCGTAAGGGAGAAGATCATCGCCCCCACCAGCGTGAAGCCGAAGGCGAACAGGTATCCTTCGACGGATCCGTGATCGGCTCCGGTCATGAAGGCGACCGTGCTTCCAAGTGCCGCGATCTGTGCTAGGGCGAGGTCGACGAAGATCACCTCACGCTGAATGATGTGCAGACCGAAGTAGGAATGCGTCAGCAGGATGATCATCGCGATCACGAATGGCGGAAAGAGCAGTTCTAGCACCGTCGGTGCCTCCCAGTTGTGGACTGCTTCTTCATCGTATTGCGGTCACGAGTTCGCTCACCCAGAGATCGACCAAGTCAAAATATGTGTCGATCCCTGGCCGGGACATGGGCTGCATCGGGACCACCACGCTCTGGACATCTCCTCGGGCTGCAACGGTCTCGACTCGCCCACGGTCGAAGTAGCTGGCTGCGACCACGAAGGGTACCTCGTTGTCTCGCATGACGTTGATGAGATGAGCGACATGCCGGGGCGTGGGAGGAATCCCAGGCTTCGTCTCCACGTACTCGATGCAGTTCACACCGAAGCGGTCCTCGAAATAGGACCAATTCACGTGATAGCAGACGATGTCGGTCCCCCGAAGTCCCTCCGCCTGCGATAACCATCCACCGAGGGCATCAGATAGCGGGGCACCCTCGAATTCATTGTTTTCAAGAAATCCGAAGAGGCCACCGTTCAGGGCGAGTCGCTCGAGGGTCTCGCCGCCCAGAAGCTCGACGAGACGAGAGCCAAAAACGCGCTCATATGTTTCCTCTTGGTAGGCGGCGAGGCCCGTATCAAAGTGGGTTGCGCGGTCGGACGCGACGCGCTTCAGGCCGACCGTGATGTTTCGCGCGATCTGCAGCGCCCGAAGTGGATCGGTGTGCAGGTGGGGGTTCCCAAAGATGTGCACGTCGCCCTGGCTGCGGTCGGCCGAGGCGGGGATGTCGAGTAGTTCGATTCCGGTGTATGCCGTGACGTATCCAGGGCGCCCTTCCATCACGGCAGAGTTCCCGGCTTTGTCCAGCAGGGCGGGGACCCACAGCTCGAGATCGAGGCCCGTTGTGATGAAGAGGTCGGCCCGACGGAGTTCAAGGGCGTAACTGGGCTTCGGTCGAACGAAGTGGGAGTCTTCGTTTGGGTCGGCGATCGAGCTCACTTCGACTTCAGCTCCGCCTATGGCGTGAGCGATCGCCGCGTAGACGGGCAGAGTCGCAACCACCTGAACCGGCGCCCGGGCGGCCTGATCGACCGGATTGCCGTCCCCTCGATCAGCGAGACCTGGCGACATTCCTGTGACCATTAGGATCGGGAGGATCCAGACGTTCTTTGCAGTCATCATCATTCTCTCCTCGCCCCTAGTAGGTAGCGTGCTTGTGTGGACCCATTGCAAACGTCACCTGCAGTAAGAACCTGCCGCTGCCATCTCCGCCTTCGATGCCGCTCAAGTGATCGTATTCCGCTCGTACTCTCACGAACTCGCTCTGCCACCACGTAAGCGTCGGCGATGCCAGCCACTGCGTGACTTCGGGCTCAGTCGGGTTTCGCACACGGTCGAATCGACCGCCGATCAGCCAGCTTGGTGAGAGACGGAACTCGGCTGTGGTCCAGAGGCCGCCAGCTGTCTCTGTTTCCTCGTGATCGTCTGGCTCCTCATGGATACCGGCCTCTTCGTGCCCCTCATGGGCCGCCAGCCCATCTAGGACCATATACCCTCCTCGCACGGTCAGGCCCGTCTGTCGGGACCTCGAGGGCGGAATCCAGTTGAACGCCATCTCTGCGTTGTACACATTCCTGCCGAATGAGGCGGCCTCGTCTTTGTAGTGCCCCTTGAGCCAAGACCCGCCTAACTCGAGGTCCGTGGAAGGACTGAGTTGCCAGAACGCGTTGATGTGGGATAGCACGGTGGCACTGGTGGCTTCACCAAAGAGCTGCTCGTTCCCGCTTCGGGTGACCTCTACGGTGGCTTCGTACGTGCCCGCGCCGCCACCGCCGAAGGGGGCGAGCCAGGTTGCGGATACACCAGTCTGAGCGAGGGCCTCCTCACCGACGATCGCCATGTGGGTGAGGGAGCGGCTCTGGAAGGGCAGGGCGTGAGCGTGCCAGCGGTTCACTGTACCTAGCCGCTGGAAGAACTTCCCGAACTTCAAGCCGAATCCGCCGGGGAGGGATACCCACTCCACGAATCCTTCCTCGATGTCGAACCCACCGCCGCCGTGGGGATCTTCGCCTTCCTCGCCTTCGTGTCCGTGAGCATCTTCACCGAACGGCACGATCTCAGGACCTGATCCGTGCCGGGAGATGAATACTGCCGCTCTCGAAAACGGATCGAGGGCTGACTGGAGTGAGATCTCAAATTCACGCCAGAAGAAGTTGTCTGCGTCGCGGTCGTTCGGATCTAGGTGAGCCATGACGTCGGCATTCAGGCTGATCTCGGGGTTCATTGCCTGCAGCGATCGTTGCAGGCCCATGAACGCTCCCTCGTCCTGGTCGGGCGTGGGGTCCCCGCCTGCCACCGCTGCTGCAGCTGCCGCGGCTCTCAGGTCGGCAAGCGAATTTTCCGCTCTATCGTCGTCACCCTCGGAGCGCAGGCGCTCGACCTCACCGGTAAGGCGTTCGACAAGGGCCGAGAGTCGCTCGAGCTCAATTCGGAGCGAGTCGCTCGGTTCCTGTGCGGAGATGGGGCATAGCCCCCCGACGGTGGTCAGCAAAAAAAGGATGACCAGGGTAGAGGGTGCGCGCCCTGAAGACGTGTAGGGGGACATAGTGCAGTACGTTGAGAAAGGCCTGGCAGACAGGCGCACCGCGTGCGCCGGAGACACCGCGGTTGTCGCGGTGGATCAGTACGTCACGCCAGGGGTGGGGCCCTTGCTGGGTGCCCTTCTTCGAAGACGGAGGATTCCGGATCTTCGAATTCGCCGAAGGCCCGTATCGCAACGAGTGACCCGGTCGTGGGCCAAGCCTCGTTTCCGACTAGAACCGAAAGATTGGCACCTACCTGCGTACACACCGTGTGGTCGTGCCCGGACGGACACTCGGCAGGGTTGTGCTCGCTCTCCACGACTGGGCTGTTGATCAGCTCGGACTGCTCCATAAGGGGCACCGCGATGCTCAGCGTAAGCATGAGCAGCGATATCCCCAGTGCGATGCCTCTGCGCACTCTGTCGCGTGAAGTGTCCATGAAGTTCAGGCTAATTCGGAATGGCCGATCGTGTCAATGGATTGTTGGCTCTCATCTGGTCGTGATCCTATATTTGTTCCGTGCATCGGAGGGCTCATTTATTGAGCCAATGAGAAGTCGCCGGGACTGACTCTCGGGAATGACGCTAAACCCCGGAGGAGGGGAAAGCGGTAAGTCCTGGGGAGGTCGCCAAGTATGAATCCCGGGCTTCAATAAAGCCCCTTCGGTGTACTGTGAGGGCCGGTGCCTTCCGCGGGTTCGCGGTTTTGGATGCCGGCCCTCACTTTTTTGGCTGACCCCTATGTTTTCCGAACTTCCTCCCACAGCCCCGACTTCCATGCCTGTAGTGCGAGCGACCCGGCGGGTTCACTTCTGTTCGGCGCACCGTCTTCATCGAGACGAGTGGTCGGAGGAAAGAAATCGCGAAGTGTTCGGCGATTGCACCAACCCGAATTGGCACGGCCACAACTATGTGCTCGACGTCACTGTCGAAGGAGTGGTCAATTCCGAAACCGGTTTCGTCATGGACCTCAAAGAATTGAAGGACGCGATGAACACCCAAGTGGTCGACGAGGTCGATCATCGGAATCTGAATCTCGAGGTTTCATGGCTCGAAGGGGTGATGCCGTCGACCGAGAATTTCGCTATCGCGATCTGGGACCAAATGGCTCCGGCACTTCCGGACGGTGTTCGGCTCCACCGGGTCTTCTTGCGGGAGACCGTGAACAACGCCGTCGAATACATGGGCCCCGGGGTGGGATAGACTGTGAGTGATACTACGAAGGGTCCGGATCTCTCTGCGGCAGGTTTTGAAGATCTCGTTGCTGAAATGATTCGCCGTCTTGGAGACGACCCCACCCGGGAGGGCATGACCCGAACGCCTGCGCGGTTTGAAAAGGCGATGTCATTTCTGACCAAAGGGTACGCCGAGACGCCCGTCGGTGTGTTGGCGGGCGGGCTGTTCGAAGAGAGACACGAGAGCATGGTTCTGGTCAAGGACATCGAGCTCTACTCGCTGTGCGAACACCACCTGCTCCCCTTTTTCGGAAAGGCGCACGTGGCTTACATCCCGAGTGGCAAGATCATCGGCCTCTCGAAGATTGCACGGATCGTCGAAGTGTATGCGCGTCGGTTCCAGGTTCAGGAACGCCTGACCGAGCAGGTCGCGCAGGCTATATGGGATACGACGGAGCCACAGGGCGTAGCAGTGGTCATCGAGGCTCGTCACTTGTGCATGATGATGCGAGGTGTGCAGAAGCAGAACTCGAAGACTGTGACGTCCGCCATGAGGGGAGTATTCCTTGAAGACCACCGCACGCGCGATGAATTCATGCGGCTGGTAACTAGCGGACACCAGCCGCTCTAGGCACAGGAGTCGAGATGAACGACGGACTGGGATTGGCCGGACGGACAGCCCTTGTGACTGGCGCGAGCAGCGGGATCGGCCGCGCGGCTGCGATCCGACTCGTGAACGAGGGCGCCCGAGTGTGGGGGCTCGCTCGGAGCAGCGAGGCACTGAACGAATTGTCGAAAGACTACGGGGTCAGTCCGATTGTGGCGGACCTCGCGGATGACACCGCGGTCTGGCTCGCGCTCGACGAGTTGTCAGATACTCTCGACGGGGCACCGGATATCGTGGTGAACTCGGCTGGCGTATTTGGCGTCGAGCCATGCGCGACCGAATCGATAAAGGCGTTTGATGTACATCTGCAGGTGAACCTGCGCGCGCCCTTTCTCGTCATCCGTGCGTTACTCCCTTCCATGCTGGCGCGGGGCTCCGGGCTCATCATCAACGTGGGATCCGTCGCAGGTCGAAAGGCGTTTCCGGGTAATGCGGCCTACTCGGCCTCGAAATTTGGGCTCAGGGGGCTCCATGAGGTCTTGGTCGAGGAAACGCGAGGCACCGGGGTTCGAGCCACCCTTGTCGAACCAACCGCCACGGACACCGCGCTTTGGGACTCGCTGGATCCGGACACCAACGACGGGCTACCCAATCGCGCGGACATGCTCGCTGCCGAGGATGTCGCGAACGTCATCGCTTTCGCGGCCACTCGGCCCGATGGTGTTGTCCTGCCCGTGCTTCAGGTCGAGCGGAACTAGTCCGACCGATGCACCTGCTGCTCACAGACCTGCTGACCTGTCCGCGGTGTGGACCCTCCTTCGGGCTCATTCTGCTCACGAATCAGATGTTGGACCGGCGGGTCCGGTCCGGGACGCTCGGGTGTCCGAATTGCCGTGATTCTTTCGAGATCCAAGACGGGTTCGCCGACCTGCGCCATCCACCACGTAGCGTGCTGCCTAAGGAATCGGGCCACACTTTGCCCGTAGCGCCTCACGGGAGGAGCGCGCCCGCAGAGGCAGACAAGATCGTGGCCTTGCTTGGGATAGAACGAGGACCCGGTTCGGTCGTGATGGCAGGAAGGTCGGCTGCCTATGCCTACCATCTCGCTGCCCGGGTCGAAGATCTCGCCGTGGTCGCGTTCGGGGAGGTGACGCGCTTCTGGACGGACGCTGGCACGGTGAGTCGAGTGGCGAGCGCCCCCGGGCTCCCCTTCTTTTCGAGAAAGATGAGAGGAATCGTGGTCGACGGGTCGTTGGGGTTGGCCGTGATCCACGAAGCAGCCCGGATCTGTGCGCCGTTCGGACGAGTCATCGTCCTTGCCAGTCCGCCGGAGGCCCGTGAGGTCCTAGAGGCCGATGGCTTGACTGTCTTGGCGGAGGAGGCCGAAACGGTGGTCGCCGCAAGGGGTTAAGCGTTGCGCGGGCCCCGTGGCCCCGGATATCTTCCGTGTCCCTGGGAAGGCCCGTCGGAGGTTCGCTTCGGCGGCGACCTGAGCCCTCAGACCCCCGAAGAATGGCGTTCTGGAAGAAGATTCTCGGCAGGGAGGATTCCCAACCTGTCGAATATTACACCGAAGGTCTCGAACTGCTCTCCGTGGGCAAGTTCCATGAGGCCCTGACCTCGTTTCGTCTGGCACTCAAACAGTCCCCGGGCGATGCGATCGTGCTGCAGCAGATTGCGATCTGCTATACTCGGATTGGAATGGTCGAAGAGGCTGCGAAGACGTATAGGCACGTGCTTCATAAAGACCCATCCGCCTCCGGCGCTCACTATGGATTGGCGTTCATCCTGTTGAGGGGCGAGGAGTCGCATCAGTCGATCGAGCACCTCGAAGCGTTTCTTTCGCACGCACCAAAGGATGACGACGCGGGTGCCCATGTGGAGCACGCCCGATGGACCCTGGCACAGCTCCGCGAGCAGGCTCGCGACACGCCTCCAGAAACAGGTACCGATGCCAACTTCTAATATCCGCCAGGTCCGTCTGACATGGACCGGCGAAGGACTCTCCTTCGAGGGGGGAGCAGACAACGGTGTCCAGATCGGGGTGGACGGCGACGGCGTCGCTGGCCAGACGCCGATGCAATTGTTGTTGTTGGCTTTGGCGTCCTGCATGGCGATCGACGTGCTGATGATTCTCGAGAAGTCGCGCGTGCCCGTCGAAGACCTAGCGGTCGAGGTCATCGGGGAGCGCGCGGAGACGGTTCCGAAGCGCTACGTCGCGATTCAGCTGAAGTACGAAATCAAGGGTCCCTCCGATGAGGATCAGGCGAAGCTTGATCGGGCGATCGAGTTGTCACGGGACAAATACTGCTCGGTCCTGCACACGCTCGATCCGGAGATCGACTGCGACATTGCTGTCGAGCGGCGCTGACACCGGCCCGTGCCTCAGCTTGCCTACGCAGTAAACGAGACTCCAGTCCCGGAGTCGACTCTGGTCGATCTCTTCTTCGAGGGGATCGATCATTGGGGTGACGAGACGGCGTTCCAGCGTTTCCGGACGCCGGACCATATTGTCGACATCACCTATAACGAGACACTCGAAGCTGTGAGGAAGGTGAGCGCATCCCTCGTCTCTGCGGGCCTGGCCCGCGGTGACCGAGCCGCCATTCTCTCTGAGAATCGAGTTGAGTGGGCACACTCAGATTACGCCTGCCTGTGTGCGGGAGTGATCACGGTACCGATCTATCCGACACTGATGGCTGACCAGGTCGCGTATATTCTGCAGGACTCGGGTGCCCGCCTGGTGTTCGTCGCCAACGAAGCCCAGGCGAAGAAGGTGAAGGAGGCAGCTGACGAGGCACGTGTGGAGGTTTCGATTGTCGGGTTCGATCTGGATTCATCCGACGGTGTGATCGGATGGGCGGATTTCCTGCGCTCTGGCGCAGAACAGGCTGAGTCGACAGGGGCAGCGGACTTTCGGACTGCGGCACTCGAGGCTCAGCCCCACGATCTGGCGACCGTACTCTACACGTCTGGGACGACCGGTCCGCCCAAAGGCGTCATGCTCACGCACAACAATATTGCGTCGAACGTCCGGGCCTCCGTCATGATCCTCGGCGTTCGACATTCCGACAACACGGTCAGCTTTCTGCCGTTGTGTCACATCCTCCAGCGGATGGTCGATTTTCTCTTCTTCTGGACTGGCTGCCGGATCGGCTACCCGCGGTCCCTCGATACGCTGATCGTCGATCTCGGCAAGCTTCAGCCGACCGTCGTGGTCTCGGTGCCGAGGATCTACGAGAAAATTTACAACGGGGTCATGAATGCGGATGGCTTCAAGAAGAAGCTGATCAACTGGGCCGTGGGCGTAGCCGACCGTGTCGCCGACCTGAGACTCGCAGGCAAGAACCCCGGAGGGCTGCTCGGTCTTCAGTACGCTGCTGCGGACAAGTTGGTGTTCTCGAAGGTGAGGGCGCGCGTCGGCGGGCGCCTTCGTTTTTTCGTGAGCGGCGGTGGTCCACTGGCGCCGGCGCTGAATCGGTTCTTCTACTCAATCGGGATGACGATTCTCGAAGGGTATGGCCTGACGGAGACGAGTCCGGTCCTGCATGTCACGATCGAAGACGGATTTCGAATCGGATGGGTGGGTCCCCCCGTTCCCGGTACTGAGACCCGGATCGCGGACGACGGCGAGATCCTTGTCCGTGGCCCGCAGATCATGAAGGGCTACTACAACAAACCTGAAGCCACTGCCGAAGCAATCGACGAGGATGGCTGGTTCGCCACCGGTGACATCGGCGAGTTGAGTGCAGACGGTTACCTGCGGATCACCGATAGGAAGAAGGATATTCTGGTCACGGCCGGCGGAAAAAACGTCGCTCCTCAGCCGATCGAGAATCATCTCAAGACGCACGTCTTGGTAGAGCAGGCAGTCCTCGTGGGCGACCGCAGGCGTTATTGCGCGTTGATCGTGGTGCCTGCGTTCGGCCCGCTCAAGTCCTGGGCGAACGAGGCCAGGATTTCGTGGAGTACAGAAGCCGACCTAGTCAAGAATCCGGATGTGATCGCTCACGTGGAGAAGGAGTTATTCGCGACTCTGAGCGGCTTCGCGTCGTTTGAGCGACCGAAGAAAGTCACACTGATCGAGGAAGAATTCAGCATTGAGAATGGCCTGCTGACGCCAACGCTCAAGGTGAAGCGAAACGTGCTGCGCGAGCAGTTGCAGGATGTGATCGACGCAATGTATTCGGACGAAGCAGCCGATCAGACCGCCAACTAACCGAATGACAGGGGACCCATCGAGGGCCGTAGTGGCCGTGCTGTGGACTGCCTCGGACCCTGGGCGTGCATCCGCGATTGCGACGCGCCTCGTAGAGGAACGTCGCATTGCCTGCGTGAACGTTCTCCCTGGTGCCACCTCGATCTTTCGGTGGGATGGCGCGGTGAGAGAAGAATCGGAAACGCTGCTTCTTTCCAAGGCGACGCAGGGGAACGTCGACCGGGTTCTGGAGAGGATTAGCGAGCTTCACTCGTATGACGTACCGGAAATTCTCGCCCTTCCCGCGGTAGCTGGGTCCGAGCGCTATCTGACCTGGGTCGCCGACGAAGTGACGCCGAGCGAATGACCGAGTCGCGTAAGACGGACAAGAAACGCAAGAAGCGAGCGTCTCGGACCAAGGACCAGCAGCAGGTCGAACTCCTTCCCCAGACGCCCCCGGTGCCTGGTGACGGCCAGCCTGCGGAATCGGATCCGGATACCACGAAGGCCAGCTCGCTAGAGGGTTCCGGCCCGGCTGTATCCCCTGTTGCCGAATCCGTTCCAGACTCTGATGCTGCTCAGGCACCTGATCTCAAGCCGGGTGATGCGGACACCCTAAGGCCAGAAGGGGCCGGTGACGCCGAGCTGATCGACGTCGGAGAGCCCGACCCCACCCCCATCCTTCGGTCGCAGATTTCTGCGAGTCGGGCACGAATCCCAACAGCCAGACCCGAATCTGATCCAGACTCGCCTCCCGGCCTGAATCCGGCGGGGAACCAGCTCGCCAGGGCTCGGGATCTGGTCGAGATTGGACGGATCCCGGAGGCTATCGAGCAGTACCAGGCGGTCTTGGCTGACGATTCAGATAACCTGAAAGCGCATAACAATCTCGGGGTGCTCTACGATGAGCTTGGTCGCCATGAACTCGCGGTCGAGCACTTCCAGTCGGCCCTCAGCACCGATCCGGAGAATGTCGAGGTCCTGACGAACCACGGTAGAGCTCTTACGGCGCTCGCTCGCTACGAGGACGCCGCCGAGCTCATTCGGCGCGCTCTTCGGAGCTCGCCTGATGATCCTGCGGCCCGATTCGCTGCAGCGATTCTGTCCTTCCGGCGGGGTCTGTACGCACAGGCTGAGCCTGAGTTCATGTGGATTTGCGAACAGGCCCCCGATGATGGCCTGGCGTTCTACTATCGAGGGGAGGCGCTGAACCGCGTCTCGCGGTATGACGAGGCCATCGAAGTCATGCTAAGGGCGGCAGAGTTACTTCCGAATGATTCACGACCCTACTACACGTTGGGTCACTTGTACGACCGCCGCAGCATGCGTGAGGAGGCTTCGGACATGTACCGCCGGGCTCGGGACGTGCAGGGCCGAGAGGCGGTCTCGGTATGATTCGGGTGACCCTCGGACTCTCTGCTTGAGGCCGAGATCGATGCGATCGTCCACCGATCCGTACCCACCACCCACCCACCAACGCGTTGTCACGCGACATGGATTCCGCTGCGGGCGGGTATCCGGCGCGTCCAGTCCATCGACTTCTGATCAGCATCGATTCCAGCGGAGATATTTGATGCTCAACTCAATAAAGAAATTCTTCTCTTCCTCCATGAGCCCTGCACCTGAAACGGACCAGAAAGAGGCCGCCAAGGACATTCGTCTGGCTGCTTGCGCCCTGCTGCTCGAGTTAGCGAACGCAGACGACGAGTTTACGGATGACGAGAGACAGCATCTGGAATCTGCCGTACGGCGTCAGTTCGGACTCGGGGCTACGGAAGCCGAGCAGCTGCTGGAGCTCGCGCAGCAGGCACGTGAGGAAGCCGTGGACTTATGGCAGTTCACGAACCTCATCGCGGAGAACTACTCGACCGGACAGAAGATGGTACTCGCTGAGATCATGTGGGGCCTCGTGTACTCGGATGGTGATCTGGCCAACAAGGAAGACTATCTGATGAGGAAGATCTGTAACCTCCTCCGTCTCGAACCTGGATACCTTGCCGAGGCTCGCGAGCGCTACATGCGAGGCGGGGAGGGGTGACACCGACGGCTACCCCCGGCATATTTCTTTGAACTACCGACCCACACCGAACTCCGAATCACGATGCGCGACCTGGTCCCCGGCGGATACGTCTTCACCCACGTCATTTTCTGGGCGGTTGTCGGCATGGTCGCCGTTGGCACCAATGCCGTCGGCATCATTCTTTCGATCGGTCTGGGACTTCTGGTCGTGGAGACTCTGACTCAGACGAAGTGAGTGTTTCCATCGTGTTTCTCGTCGTGACGGCTGTTGCAGGTATTGGAATCGGTATTTGGCTGGGCATGCCCGGTCGGTACTCGCAGACCGTGGACGAGCTTGAACAATCCATGGCGACGGGTGGAAAGCGGCGAGCGCTCAAAAAGCGAAATGTGAATCCGCTTGCGTGGATGCACCGCAACGCGAGTGCGAAAAACACGCCGTCGCGTGAACGGCGTGTCGCTCGAGGCCGCCGCTCTAGATTCAGTCTTGAGTCTCCGGAGAATCCCGACTCCTGACGTTGAAGAACGGGCCCTCTTCTCGGAGCCCGTGGCAATGTCCCCCGTTCTCTGTACGGTCTGCTCCCGTGACACGAGCCACCCTTCTGCAGTGTATTGTGGTCCTCGCATCGCTGCGATGTCGTCGGCCTCGGAGAGGGCGATCGTACCCCCATCGTCGGGGGGGAGGGGCGGGCCGTGCACGATTCCCGGGGATGCGAAGGCTTCCCTCGAGATCCTCTCGAACGGTTTCTGGCTCGTAGTCGATACTGCCCTGGGTGCCCAGGAGTGCGGTACGACTGGCGGGACGTGGCCCGAGGCTGATGGTGTCATTTCGGCCCCGACGATCCTGAGGTGTATCAAGCCGTCGCCGTGGATCGAGTCAGTCGAGGTGATACAGACAGATGGCCAGGTGACCGGTAGGGACCTTCAGCGCGACTATCGAAGGACGGCCTCCACTGCGACCAGTCCCAGGCCGATGATCGCACCGAGCACGTAGCCCAATCGAACGATCAGTTTCAGCTCACGGTCGGTGATCTTCCGCACGATCTCTTCCATGCGCGCCGTCGGGAAGTGGAGCACCTTGTCTTCCACTCTACGGGCGACGTCGATGCGCTCCACGATCTCGGGGACCTGCGTCTGGACCCAGTCCCAGATCGGGTCACTGAGCGCTGCTTCCAGGCGCTGGGGGCCGTTCTTGGGAAACCAGCGAACGGGTGTTCCAATCGGGCGCTCCATGGCCCGTGAAACGAGATGCTGAGCCCCGGCGTTGAAGGCCTGTCGAGTAGTATCCGTCCGTGCTGCCGTGACCATGATCTCGGCAATCTTCGAGATTGGAATACGGTCGAGAACGTCGCCCCATGTCCGGTCACCGGCTTTTTCGAGTCCTGAGTACAGCTTCTCGACGAGGAACTCCCGGGTCGCCGGATCTTGGGCCATCTCGACCACGTACCCTGCCAGAGTCGCGCGCACTTCCAAGACGTTGGGGTCATCCGGTTCACCGAGGACCTCGTTCACCGGCCGGCGCAGGAAGTCCACGATGGCCTGGTTCACCCCTCTGGCCATCGCTTCTTGAACCGCGGGATCACGAAGAATCTCGGAGAGCCTTTCCGCTCCCTCAGCTTCGATCGTGTCGAGCACCTTGTCGACCGTTGACTCGGTCATTACGACGCGAGCGACGATCCGCTGGTGGAACTTGAGGTCCCTCAGGAAACGCTTCAGGAGGTCATGAATCGTTGATTCGAATTTCGCCCGCGCTGCTGGATCTTCGAGCAGTCCACCGAGCCTCTCCGCCGCGAGTGGCAGATAGCTCGCGATGGCTTTCTCCACCGAGCCCACGAGTCCGAGCGGCAGGATCTGTTCGAATGTCCGGCCGGGCTCGAGGAGCTTTCCCGCCGCACGTCCGAGATAGTCTGAGACGGCTTCTGTGAAGTCTTCGCTCTCGACCGCATTTTGGAGCCAGTCCTCGATCGCTCCTTCGAGTGCTGCACCTCGAGCGGGGATGAGCGCGTCTCCGATCGGCTGATCAGCCACGGCGGCGATGATGTCACCCGCCCGGCGCTCCATCGCGTCTTCGAAGGACTCTGAGATGAGGTAGCTGTCGAGCTGCGCAAGTCCCTTTTGTAGGGCCTCGGAGATCAGAGAGTCGACATCGTCCCGCACCGCTGGAGGAATCAGGCCACCAAGAGACCCTCGCTCGGTGTGCAGTACCTCATTGAGGAACATACCGAGTCGCTGATCAAACGCCTCCCGGAACTCGACATTTGCAAAGGCCTTGGTCAGGTCGTCGGATGTAAGGAGTCGATCACCGACGGTGCGCCCGATCGCAGAGGCGATGCGCGGCTGGTTCTTCGGCACTGCGCCATGTAGGAATCGGACGGTCCAGCGGCCGAAGAGCTTCGGGGGCTCGTAGGGGTGGAAGAGCATCCAGACCGCGATGGTGTTCGTGAGCCCCCCGGCGATGGCCCCGAAGGCAATCTTCGCCCCTATGAGCACGATTTCCTGGTTCATCGGCTTACCGCCTCTCGTGCACAAGAATGCCGTGCACCGGATAGGTGCCTGCAGGCGTCCGAACCTCCCCGATCACTTCGTACAACGCGCGAACCGGGAGCAGTGGCCCTGGCCCTACGCCTGGCTGTATTTCTGCCGAGACGGCCTCCAGGTCTCCTTCCAAGGCCTCGTTTGATGTCCAGAATCGCCATTCCACCGGGATATCTCGGCGAGCAGGTGGAAATGCCTCGGTTTTGCGCCAGTCCACCCGAACCTCCGGCCATTGAAGTTCAGCGTCCCCCCGTCCCCAGCCCCGGTACAGTGGCTCGACCGTGCCGCCGTGCTCGCGATCGGCCGCGAAGACGAACTGCGCCGAGTCTCCGGACAGCAAGAATGCCCAGTCGCCTCCGGGAGCTTCAGAAGCAGCTGATGCGCGTGCCATGTCGAGCACCATACCGTCGATCCGCCGGTCCGAGAGGTAGGCTGATCCGGTCAGTACCTCGAACGATCCGCCGCGTGCTCCCGTCCAAGTGGTTCTGACTTCACCCAGGATGATTTCGAGATTGCGCACACCCTCTTCAAACACGATGCCGTCGATCGCGTCGTCATCTCGAACGAGTAATCTCAAGCCCTGGTGTGGAAGAATGCGGGAGGGAGTTCTGGTGGGAGGTGTTGTCCATCTCTCGGCGAGGAATCTATCCCAGACGCCACCCCGTGTGAGCCACCCACGGGCTTCCCGCCTCACTGAATCGGCTAGTTCCACGGCCTGTATCATCCACGGAACAATGAACACACTGTCGCCCTCCGTTGAGGCGAACACGATGTTCCGTTCATAGAAGCGTAACGAGGAATTTCCGGCGTCTGCGGGCTGACCGGCCTCCTCGGAGCCGTCAGGGATTGTCTCTTCTTGCAGCCCACAGGCTCCAGCAGTAGTGACGAGGAGGACCAGTACTGGGCCGTAGGGCCGGACCCATCGACTGCGGCTGACGGACCAGGGGTACCTCATGACGCTTCCTCGAAGAGTGTTGGGTCTCTGGGGTCCCAGATCTGGTCGGGGCGCGCCTGTAGCTTCTCGTCGAGCCGGCGCATGAAGCGGGCGATCAGTCGGCCGGATCTACCGAAGTCACCACGCTCGGTGCTAGAGGTCGCGGCGAGGTCTACACGTGTCTGTGCGTTCGCATCCAGCCCGATGTTGATTCTGACCGTGACCTCGGACGAGATCAGCCCTCCTGAAACGTGTGCCGAGATCACGCCTCGCTGGTCGTCCGAGCTCTCGATGCTCCATCCGCGGAGCCCGCCACCACCCAGACGACTCGATGCCTGCCACACGGCTTCGAACGGGATCGCGTAGGTACGACCTCTCAGGCGCGGATCTTCACCATGCAGATCGGTGGACGCCTGGTTTTCGGTGAACCCTTTCAAGACCCCCTTCAATCACCGAGCTCCTGTCCGAGGGCAACCCGAATGAAAACGTTGGCTGATATCGACTGATCTCTGGCCTCGATCGGGGTGGCCGCCGCACGGCTCATGGCCGGAACATCGGAATAGAACTGAGGTGCGATCCGATTCGCCCCGCCATTGATTTCGAGAGGGCGCCGAGCTCGTAACCCAGTGACGACGCGATGACCTCACCCTCTTCGCGAGCGCCCTGGACCGCCATGGCGAGAGCCTCACGACGTGCATCTTCTGTATCCGCGGCGAAGAATGAGATCTGAGCCACACGATTGGCTCCTGATTCGATCGCGGTATCCACGAGCCGACCGACTACGTCGACGTCCTCGATCGTCGTACGGACGTTGTTGTGCACCGTGTACGAGATGATTTCGCGGGTTCGCTGGTTGTTCGTGGTCGAGTACTCGGGATTCAGGGCGTACCCGAACGTCTCGATCTCGAGACTGTTGAAGCCAGCCGCGCGCATTGCGTCGAGGACGGCCGTCATGGCATCTGCGTTCTGGCCAGCCGCTTCACTCGCATCGCTCGCTCGCGTCTTCATGGTGAAACTGACCATCGCCCGATCCGCGGCCACGGTCACAGCAGCGGCACCGCTGATCTGGATCCAGCTCTCGCCGACAGCCTCCTGAGGTGGGGGTGGTGGACTACTGGTGGCAGGAGTGGCACAGGCGGCCAGTATCGTTGCGAGCGTAGTGATTGTCAGTGTTGTCTTCATGCTCTCAGCCCTGGGGTGCGTCGCTTCCCGTTTATCTGGCCGCACACTTAAAGTTATAGTTTGGCGCGCTCGACCCCCGCTCGCCACAACCATGTGATTACCGATGAAAGCCGTCATTCCTTTGGCTGGGAAGGGGACCCGTCTTCGTCCCCACACGCACAATACACCCAAGCCTCTGCTCAAGGTCGCCGGCAAGCCGGTGTTGGCCTATATCCTCGACGATCTGCTCGAGCTTGGCGTAGACGAGGTCGTCTTCATCCTCGGCCATCTACGCGACACGATGCAGACGTGGATCGAGACGGAGTATCCTCAGATCACCGGCCACTACGTGGTGCAGGAGGTCCAGGATGGCACCGCGGGGGCGATCGCATTGGCCGAACCGTTCGTTGATGAGGACGTCCTCATCATTTTTGCCGATGCAGTGCTCGAGGTCGACTACGGCCTCACTGAGACGCTGGGCGCTCAGTACGGAGCGATCATCTGGGCGAAGGAAGTCGAGGACTATCAGCGATACGGCGTCATCGTCACGAACGAGGACGGCACCATGAAGCAGATCGTCGAGAAACCGAGTGAGCCGGTGTCGAAGCTGGCGAATATCGGACTGTACTACATCCGTGATCACGAACTCCTCTTCGAAGGAGTACGTCACACGCTCTCCGTCGATCCAGGGCCATCCGGTGAGTTCTACCTGACCGACGCTTTCCAGTACATGGTCGACCAAGGCAGTGGGCTCATCACGGCCCCGGTCGAGGGTTGGTGGGACGCCGGGAAGCCCGAGACGTTGCTCGAAACGAATGAGCATTTGCTCAAGATCGGGCATGGTGGGGTCGACCAGAGAGCGTCCGTTGAGGGTGCAGAGATCGTCGAGCCGGTCCGCATCGAGGCTGGCGTCACCGTCCGCGGAGGCAAAATCGGACCGAACGTGACGCTGGAGACTGGGACGACGGTTACAGACTCGGAGCTTGAGCACACTGTTGTTGGCGCGAGCAGCGAGCTGACCCGGGTCCGTCTCCAGCACTCGCTGATCGGCGGTAACTCGTCGCTGTCCGATGTATCGGGAAGGCTTCTGGTGACTGATCACTCCGTGGTGACGGGAGCGAGCTGAAGCAAAGGGTCCGCTGGGCGGATCTTTCGCTGAAAGCCACGGCCGCCGCTGAGCGGCGTTGGCTTAGTTCGTGACCCCGGCAGCCGCGAGCACAGTGTAGAGTGCTCGGATGACGCCTTCGGGGCCGTGGACGTTCCGATACCACTCGTCCGTCGTGTGCGCGAGGCCAGCTTCTCCTCCGCAGCCAATCGTGATGGCGGGGACCCCGGCGGCCATCGGTACGTTGGCGTCCGTCGACGACAGGGCCAAGATGGGGTTGCGGTGAATCGCGCGCGTCGCGTCGATCGCTGCGCGAGCGAGGCGCGCCCGGGGGTCGGTGATCCCACCAGGCCGGTCGCCGATGACCGTCCGCGACACGGAAAGCGCGGGTTCGGCCGCAGCGACTTCGTTTGCGATGTGAGTGATGTGGTCACCAAGCCGTTCGAGCACATCGGCGTCGGTGCACCGAGTGTCGATCTCGAGCCAAGCCTCCTGAGGGATGGCGTTGATGCTCTTTCCGCCACCGATGCGCGCAATTGTGAGTGTGGATTGTGGCTCAACCTCGAGTCCGATCTCTGTGAGCCTCCTGCCCAGCTCGGTCAGGTGATGAATCGGGTTCGGCGCCCCCCAATCCAACCACGAGTGACCTCCGGCCCCCGAAATGGTGATCCGATACCGACGAGAGCCGAGGCCCCGGACCACGATTCGGTTGAGCCCCGCCCCATCCAGAGAGATGAACCCACCAGCTCCGACTGCAGCTCCGTCAGCGCTGAAGAGATGCTTTACCCCTCTCAGGTCGCCGCTCCCTTCTTCGCCGACGGTGGCCACGAAGAGAAGGGAGGCCTGCGTGGTGATACCGCAGCTCTCGAGCGCGCGTGCCACAGAGAGCAGGGCAGCAAGTCCCCGTGCGTTGTCGGATATCCCTGGCCCGCTCAAAGTATCTCTCTTCCGCGTGACCGAGACGTCCGTGCCCTCAGGAAAGACGGTGTCGAGGTGAGCAGTGAGGACCAGAGGGGCGTCGTCCGTCGAGCCATTACGCTCCGCCAGAACGTTTCCGACGGCATCCGACCGGATATTGGACAGCCCTGCCTTACCAAGGCGCTTGGCCATTGCCTGCGCCCGCATAGACTCGCCGAAGGGCGGAGCGGGAATCTCCGAGAGTTCGATCTGATCACACAGCGTTGCTTCGTCGGTGCTGCGAATCCGAGCGACAGCTTCCGACACTCGCCGATGGGCGGTGATCTCATCCATTCGTTGCATCACAGGGCACGATTCGGCTGGTTGCGGATTGTCTCCATTCCTCTCGAGGCCAAGGGAGCGAGAGGCTCTGCTCTGTGCCAGTGGGTGTAGGTTGGAGAGAAGCCCCTATGAAGGCTGTCCGACATGACCCCAGAGGGCCTGCGGAGTATGTTAAAAGCCACCCGTAACTCAGACTGTCGCAAAAGCGAGGAGCATGGACGAGCAAGCACTCATTCACGACTGGAACGAGACTGAATCCTCCTTCGATTGGTCGACCGTACGCGGGGTAGAACTCGACGACGAGACCTTGAGAGACGGCCTTCAAAACCCGTCAGTCGTGGACCCGTCGATCGAGGACAAAATCCGGTTGCTTCACTTGATGGAGAAGCTGGGGATCCACACGGCGAATATTGGCCTTCCGGGTGCCGGTCCACGCGCCGTCGAGGCGGTGACCGCGCTAGCCCAAGAGATCGTCGACGCGGGTCTGTCCATTCGGCCGAATTGCGCGGCAAGAACGGTGGTCGCGGACGTTGCGCCCATCGCTGCGATCAGCCAGAAGGTCGGGATACCGATCGAGGCCTGCACCTTCATCGGAAGTTCGCCCATCCGGCAGTATGCTGAGGATTGGACGCTCGCGAAGATGCTTCGGGTGACGGAACAGGCGGTGACGTTCGCGGTTGCCGAAGGGCTCCCTGTCATGATGGTCACCGAGGATACGACCCGAGCGCAGCCGGAAGTCCTCAAAGAATTATACGGGCACGCCATCGCGTGGGGCGCGCGACGGCTGTGTGTTGCGGACACGGTCGGGCACGCAACACCGGAAGGTACGAGAGATCTCATTCGATTTGTCATCGAGGAGATCGTTGAGCCTTCCGGAGAGAACGTGACGGTCGACTGGCACGGTCACCGGGATCGCGGCTTCGGGCTCGCGAACACGTTCGCCGCGATTCGAGCCGGTGCTAATCGCGTACACGGCACGGCTCTCGGGATCGGAGAGCGGTCGGGCAACACCGAGATGGATCTACTGCTCGTCAATCTGAAACTGATGGGGCTTCACGACGGTGACCTGACACCGCTGGCAGAGTACTGCGAATTGACCGCACGGGCGTGTCAGGTCCCGCTGGTGCATTCCTATCCGGTTTTCGGTTCTGATGCGTTTCGCACGGGAACCGGTGTGCACGCAGCTGCGATCGTGAAGGCCCATGCCAAGGGCGATAACTGGCTCGCCGACCGGATCTATTCGGCGATTCCCGCCTCGATGGTTGGGCGAAAGCAGATAATCGAGATCGGTCCGATGTCAGGACTCTCGAACGTGAAGTACTGGCTGCGTGAGCACGGACACGATCCGGAAGATGGGGAGCTTTGCGAGCGAATTTTCCGTGCGGCGAAGCAGACGGATCATACGCTCACGGTAAAAGAGATCGAGGCTCTCTGCCGAACTGACTGAGCTCGTTTGCGCCGGGCCTGACAAAAGGAGTAGCCTGTCGGCCATGGAATCAGATATGCATGGCGCAGTCGAGGCGCTACTCGACGAGGTGGGTGCCGAGACCCATTCGCAGGCGCTGTTCGAAGGCGCGAACCTCCGGGGCCAGGTCGCGATCGTAAGCGGCGGTTCGAGTGGGATTGGGCGTGCGGTAGCGCTGGAGTTAGCTCGCTGCGGGTGCCACGTCGCGTTCTGCTTCCTGGATACCGGTTCGGAAGCTCGGCTCGATGCGCAGGAGGTCGCCCGCAAGCTTCGCGAGATGGAGGTGCGGGTGTTGTTCCGTTCCTGCGACGTCCGAGACAGCCGGGACGTGAGCAGCTTCGTCGCCGAGGTCCAGGAAGAACTCGGTGGAATTCAGATTCTGGTGAACAATGCGGGGATCGGCCGTGACCGTGCGATATGGCATATGGAGGATCACGAGTGGGAGGCCGTCGTCCGGACGAACCTAGACGGGGTCTTCTTCTTCACTCGCGCGGTCGCCCCGTTCATGCGGGCGCAGGAGTATGGAAAGATCGTGAACGTCACGTCCGTGCACGGCATCCGTTCCGAATTCGGAATTTCGAACTACGCGTCGTCGAAGGCTGGACTCATTGGCCTCACACGAAGCTCGGCAGTTGAGTTGGGGTCCAGAAACATCAACGTGAACGCGGTTGCTCCCGGGTATATCCGGACGACCCGGCTCACAGATGGGGTGCCTTCCGAGGTTCTCGACAAGGCTCGTGAGCAGGCGGTTCTGGGCCGTCTCGGGGACCCTCAGGACGTAGCTGGCGTCGTGCTTTTTCTCTGTTCTGAGGTGGCTCGCCATATCACCGGCGCCGTGATTCCGGTAGATGGCGGCTACCTCTTGTAATGCCGATTAGGTCGTCATAGTCTGATCGCAACATGCGGTACAGCGATTTGGCCGGTTGAACTGTCATGTTTCGGAGCGCTCCGCCCCGTCCAAACCTTGCCCCTCTGACGCGAATCCACGTTTGCCCTGCGTGAGCCGCGCCCACAAAATCTGCGGATGCAAATACTTCGGAAATTTTCGAGCGCCATCGACGGACTGAACGACCGGATCGGTATGTTCATTCGTTGGCTCACACTTGTGATGGTGATGATCGGCGCGATCAACGCGGTCGTGCGGTATTTCGCGCGATCACAGCAGTGGACGCTGAATCTCACGCCAGCCACGGAGGCCCAGTGGTATTTGTTCAGCCTGATCTTCCTGCTCGGCGCGGCGTACGGCTTGAACCATGACGTGCATGTGCGAGTCGACGTGATGTACGAACGCATGAAGCCGAAAACGCAGGCGTGGATCGACCTGTGTGGGACGATCCTGTTCCTGATCCCTTTCTCGGTGATGATGCTCTATGTGTCATATCCGGCGGTGCGGACATCGTGGTCGATTCGAGAGATGTCGCCCGACCCTGGTGGCCTGCCCAGGTATCCGATTAAGGCGTTGATCATTTTCTCGTTTGTCATGCTCCTGCTCCAAGCGATGAGTCAGATGGTGAAGCAGGTCGACGTGATCCGGGGGACGACCGCCCCGCTCGATCACCATGAAGATGAACTGGAGGCCCACTCATGAATTTCTGGGGCCCCGCAATGTTCGTCACCGTTCTGGCGATGATCTTCACCGGCTATCCGGTCGCATTCGCGCTCGGTGGCACAGCTCTGATCTTTGCCCTCATCGGTGCCGCGTTCGACATATTTCCGTTGCCGCTCCTTTTTGCGATGCCGGAGCGAACGTTCGGGACGATGTCGAACTTCACGCTCCTGGCGGTGCCGTTCTTCATCTTCATGGGGACGATCCTCGAGAAGTCGAAGCTTGCCGAACAGCTCCTGGAGACGATTGGCCTCCTGTTTGGGCGTTTCCGGGGGGGGCTTGCGATTGGGGTGATCTTCGTCGGCGCGCTGCTCGCTGCCGCGACCGGCGTGGTGGGGGCGAGCGTTACCGCCATGGGGCTGATTTCGCTCCCCGTCATGCTGCGCAACGGATATAAGGACGAGCTCTCGCTCGGCACCATCGCCGCATCGGGTACTCTGGGGCAGATCATTCCGCCGTCGATCGTTCTGATCGTCCTCGGCGACCAGATGGGTGTGCCGGTTGGCAGTCTGTTCCGGGCGGCGATGCTTCCCGGCTTGGCGCTCACGATCTCGTATGCCCTGTACGTCGGTATCATTGCATACCTGAAGCCTGAGGTGGCCCCGGCCTTGCCGATGGAGATGCGGGTGTCGGGGGTCGAGCTGCTGAAGAGGGTCATCGTTTCCCTCATACCGCCGCTTGCTCTGATCTTGGTTGTTCTCGGGAGCATTTTCGCTGGCGTCGCAACGCCGACTGAGGCAGGTGCGCTCGGCTCTGTCGGCGCGATGGTACTGGCACTGATGAACCGATCGCTGACACTCGATGCGCTTCAGAGGGCGATGGAGGAAACCAGTCGACTGACGATCATGGTCGTCTTCCTCCTTATCGGGTCGACTGCCTTCGCGCTGGTCTTCCGAGGCTTCGACGGCGACATCTGGATCGAGGGCATGCTCACCGGGATTCCTGGTGGAGCGCTCGGCTTCCTGTTGGTCGTGAACCTTGTCGTGTTCATCCTTGGCTTCTTCATCGACTTCTTCGAGATCGCGTTCATCATCGTACCGCTCATCGTGCCGGCGGCGGCGATCCTCGGTGTCGACCTCACATGGCTGGGAATCGTGCTGGCGGTGAACCTCCAGACGTCGTTCCTGACGCCTCCATTCGGCTTCTCGCTCTTCTACTTGCGAGGAGTCACACCGGACGACATTCCCACGACCTCAATCTATAAAGGGGTTATGCCGTTCATTTGTATTCAGCTCGTCGTACTCGGTGTCCTCATCTGGATGGCTGTGCCGAAGTAATCACTTTCAAAACATGGTGTTTGGGATCAGCGCGGCGGACCTGGTGACCTTCGTGTGGGTGCCGCTGCTCCCTTGAACGGTGGCATTGATCGCCAATGTGATCCCGGCTCGTCAGGCTACGAGACTGGATCCGACTGCGACGCTTCGGGCGAGCTAGGGCGAACTGAACAGGGGATTGGACGAGGAGTGTTCGACCGGCCAGCTTGAGGGCCCCGTTACTCCAACTGAGCTGCGATGGCCACCTACACTCCACAGGATCCAGTCAGGAGTACAATCTGGACGGGGGGGCGGCGTGCACTCGGAAAACACCCAGTCATGGGTTCCTGGGTGAAGAAGATCGGTTCGGTGAGGGTCATCGAGATGACCGAGGAGCCGTTCTACTACCTGGCTCGAACCATCTGCTATCAGCAACTGGCGGGTGCGGCCGCCGCGACGATTCACGGTCGATTCTGCGAGGCACTCAAAGGAGACGTGACACCGGCTAAGGTGCTGAGGTTGCGGGAGACCACACTCCGAAAGGCCGGGCTGTCGGGTAACAAGCTGGCCGCCATTCGAGACCTAGCGACGAAGATTCGATCGGGCGAGGTGGAGGTTCATGATCTCGAAGAGCAGTCGGACGAAGAGGTCATTCGGCGGCTCGTCCAGGTCCGGGGGATCGGCGAGTGGACCGCGCAGATGTATCTGATGTTTCGGCTCTATCGCGCCGATATCTGGCCGACCGGGGACCTCGGGGTGCGGGCGGGCTACGGGAAAGCCCATGAGTTGGAGAAGCCGCCCACGGCCAAGGCAATGGAGCCGCTCGGCGAGCCGTTTCGCCCTTGGCGCAGCGCCGCTGCCTTCTATTGTTGGCGTATTCTGGAAACGGAGTTGCAATGAGTCGACAGACGACGACGCTGACCGAAGATCTCTACGCTTACTATCTCGACGTGGCGGTCCGTGAAACGGACATCCACAAGAGGTTACGTGAGGAAACTGGCAAGCTCGAAAACGCCCAAATGTAGATCAGTGCCGAGCAGGGTCAGTTCATGACGCTTCTCGTGGGTGCGATGGGCGTGAAGAAGGCTCTCGAAGTCGGCACGTTCACCGGATACAGCGCCCTCTGCATCGCGCTTGGACTGGCGGAAGACGGGGAGTTCATCGCCCTGGATATCGACGAGGAGTGGCCGTCCTTCGGCCGCCGCTACTGGGCTGAAGCGGGTGTCGGAGACAAGGTCATCTTTCGACCTGGGCCAGCCGCTCAGTCGCTCAATGCGCTCATCGACGAGGGGCACCAGGGGAGAGTTTCGACTTCGTCTTCATCGACGCCGACAAGCGAAATCTCGTCACCTACTAGGAGAATTCGCTGAAGCTGCTTCGGCAGGGTGGGGTGATCGCGGTCGATAACACACTGTGTGAGGGCAAGGTCTCCGACCCCTCCGTCACGGATGAGGTCACCAAGGCGATCCGTGGCTTCAACGCGACCGTGATCGACGACCACCGGGTTCAGCTCAGCCTGGTGCCGATCGGCGATGGAGTGACGCTGCTTCGCAAGAAGTAGAGAGCCGCCGGGGATGCCGTCTGTTGCCATTCGGAAGCCGTTCGGGCTCTTGTATGCGAAAAGGCCCGCCCTCCGCCGTGGAGGACGGGCCTTTCGGTTTTCATTCCGCTATTCGGCCACTTGTGCTTCGGCCCCAGCGGGTCGCTGCAGCCCTAGACCCTTCCGAACGCCGATACCTGGTACGCCAACTCATTGCCGTTGGCGTAGGACCACTGGGCGTCTCGGAACGTCCGGTAGGACTCCCATACCTCACGGAAGGTCGCATCCTTGGCCGACTCCTCCTCGAGGTATGCGTTGGACTCCCGCCAAGCCGCGTCCATGATGTCTTGGGGATATTCGCGGACCGTCACACCGTGGTCGTTGACGAGTCGCTGTAACGCCAGCGGGTTCGCATTGTCGTAGGCGGCCAGTCGGTCCGCGAAGGTCTCGCCGCACACTGACTTGAGTACTTCCTGATAGGAGACAGGAAGCTCATTGAACGCCTCCTGACTGATGAGCAGGCCCATCGTGACACCAGGCTCCCACCAGCCCGGGTAGTAGTAATTCTTCGCAACCTGATAGAAGCCGAGCTTCTCATCGTCGTAGGGTCCGACCCACTCCGTGGCGTCGATCGCCCCGCGCTCAAGCGCTGGATAGATCTCCGCCGCACCGAGGTTCTGAACCGTGACGCCGAGGCGCGACATGATTTCGCCCCCGATACCAGGGATCCGGAAGCGAAGGCCTGCCAGCTCCGAGAGACTGTTTACAGGCTCGCGGAACCACCCACCCATCTGGCCACCCGTCGAATTGCAGGGGAACGAAATGATGCCGAAGTCCGAGTAGATGTTGTTCAGCAGGTCGAGGCCGCCGCCGTGCATCATCCACGCATATTGCTGGCGTGTGCTGAGACCGAACGGAATGGCCGTATCGAATGCGAGCGCCGGATTTTTTCCGATGTAGTAGTAGCCCGGTGAGACACCGCACTGGACGGTGCCCTGCATGACCGCGTCCATGACCTGGAGCGCGGGAACGATTTCACCCGCCGCGTAGACGCGAATCGTGAAGTTGTTGTTCGTAAGCGCCGCGACGCGTTCTGCTACGCGCACACCGGCGCCGTGCAGGATGTCGAGCGACGGCGGGAAGCTCGTCGCGAGGCGCCACTCCACACGAGGACCGCTTACACCACCGGCCTGCACAGCATCTGCGCTGCCCTCACCACTGGAGCATGCCCCGAGTGCGGCCACCCCGGCGGCGCCGGTTCCAGCCTTCTTGATGAAATCACGTCTCTTGATCGTCATGTCGCGCTCAGATTCCTTGGTCTTCGTGTGCGTGTCGAACCGGGCTCGAATGTGCCCGAACCGCATACGTGTGAGGGCGAATGAAGTAACCCGAGCCGCGTGTTCCGGCAATCACGGCGGCGTCTGGCGCGGACTATGGCTGGGCCGGATCTTGTTCCACCCACTCGTCACGACTTCTGCACCGCAAAGGTTCTCCGATGCTCCCAGCCATCCTTCGCTCTACGATCGTCTCACGGGCTCTGGCCTGCGTGGCTTTCATCGGCCTCCTCTCCCCAGCGTTTGCGGAGGCCCAGTCGGCAGAGACTGCGCGATCGAACGGTGGGATGGTTTCTTCCCAGCAGTGGCTTGCGAGTCAGGTCGGGGCCGACGTCCTTGCTGCCGGCGGAAATGCCGTGGATGCAGCGATCGCGACGGGTTTTGCTCTCGCAGTGACGCATCCGTCGGCCGGGAATATCGGCGGCGGGGGCTTCATGGTCGTTCGATTCCCGAACGGCCAGACGACGGCGGTCGACTTCCGTGAGAAGGCCCCCTTGGCGGCGTTTCCGGAGATGTGGATCGATGAGAACGGTGAGTACTCGTCAATGATTCACCACCGTAGTCATATGGCGGTCGGTGTTCCGGGTACGGTCGCCGGATTCGACAAAGCGCATCGACTCTATGGGCGAGCGGACTGGAACGACCTCCTAGATCCGGCGGTCGATCTGGCCGAGGATGGATTCGAGTTGAGCGAGGCCCTCGCCGGCTCGATGGAGCGCTTCGTCGAGAGGAGCCAGTACGAGGCCACCGTTGCCACGTTCTCGAAGGACGGATCGGCCTACGCGGTCGGGGAGACCTGGAGGCAGGCTGATCTGGGCCGCACCTTGGCCCGTATCCGTGATGATCGCAGCGACGGATTCTACCGAGGTGAAACGGCCCGACTCATGGCGGCTGAGATGGTCCGGGGCGGTGGGATGATCACAGAGGAAGACCTCGACAGATACGAGGCACGTGAGCGGTCGACGATCACGAGCACGTACAGGGGACACGACATCATCGGCATGCCACCACCGAGCTCTGGCGGCGTGGCGGTGGCGACGATCCTGAACATCCTGGAGCCCTATGACCTCTCCGCGATGGGTCACAATTCCGCTCCCTACTTGCACCACGTAGCAGAAGCCATGCGCCGTGCGTTTCGGGAGCGGGCGACCTATCTGGCCGATGCGGACTTCGCCGATGTTCCTGTGCAGCGACTGACCAGTAAGGAGCACGCAGCATGGCTGGCTCGTGACCTGGACCCGGAGCGGGCCTCGATCTCGCACCCGTCCGACATCGAGCAGCCGTATGAGAGTCCCGAGACCACTCACTACTCCGTCGTGGATTCGGATGGAATGGCCGTCTCGGTCACCTACACGCTCGAGTCGGGCTACGGCTCAGGCATTGTGGTGCCTGGGGCTGGGTTTCTGCTTAACAACGAGATGGGTGACTTCAACGCAGGCCCCGGGATCACCAGTGCGAATGGGCTGATCGGGACAGAGCCAAATCTTGCCCGGCCTCAGCAGAGGATGCTGTCATCGATGTCTCCGGCGATCGTCGCCAAAGACGGCGATCTTGTAGCCGTGGTGGGTTCGCCCGGTGGCCGGACCATCATCAACACGACGCTTCAGCTGATTCTGAATCTCGTGGACTTCAACATGAGCATCGACGAAGCCGTCGCCGCACCGCGGATGCACCACCAATGGCTTCCGGATCGCATCCGGATCGAAGGTGAGGGAGTTTCACCTGAGGTCGTGGCGGAGCTCGAAGCCCTGGGCCATACGGTTCAAATGGGCGGGCGTCAGGGGTCTGCGAATTCCGTGGGCGTCGACCCGGTCACTGGTGAGCGCGTCGGTGCACCCGATCTACGAAGTCCCGACTCCGGCGCGCGTGGCCGCTGACGGACTTGGGATCGGAACGTGCTCGGTACGGGTTGGTAGTTCGAAGGGCGGGAACGTGACAACACAACGGAACGGGGACTGTGGTCCGGTGGGGCAATCGGCACGGCCCAGGAGATCAATGATGACCGTAGCAACGTGCTTTGGGGTGACCGCCGTGACGGCCGTGAGTCTTGCGCTCGCCGTCCCACTACAGGGTCAGTCCACCGGCCCGTCGCATGCCGGGTACGACCCGACGGCGACGATGCAGGGCCACTACCACGAAGGTGAGCTCGGCCAAAAATTCATGCTGCTTGAGACGGCCTTGAAGTGTCAGTGTGGATGCGGCCTCGATGTGCACTCGTGTCAGTTCCAGATGCAGTGTGCGGAATCACCGGCGTGGTCACGTCGGATCCGGGAATCACTCGAGGCCGGTGAGTCGGTCGAGGTGATCCAGGCGAGCTTCGTAGCGGATTTCGGCGGCCAGGTGCTCATGATGCCGCCGGCCGAGGGCTTCAACATCCTCGGATATTTGCTACCGGCGCTGGCGATCGTGTCGGCCGGCATGATGGCCGTACTCGTGGCGCGAGGCGGCCAGAATGAAAAGACACTCGCACCGGTCAATCAGGTGTCGGACGAAGACGCAGAGAAGCTTCGCGCTGCGATGAGGAAGCTGGACGAGGCCGAGAGCCCCGACTGGTAGGGCGGACCTAGTTCGCACCGCCGATCAGGACCAGTTCCTCCTGAGGGGCGATCAGCCACTCGGATCCACTCTCTGTTACGACGGCCATCTCTTCGACAGAAATCGTCTTGGTCGTGCCGTCTTCTTGCGGCCAGCCGAAGAAGCCATCGAAGGCGAAGGTGTGACCGGGCAGGAGCTCGCGTGCCGCATCTCCTGAAGGCGCCGCACCCCCTGCGGCACCACCGAGCCGGGGGCCGACGTCGTGCGCCCAATAGCCGACCGGGTGGCCGGTGCTCCAGATGATCGGAATCGAGCCGTGCTTCTCGAGCACCTCGCGCTGAGCCAGATCGACGGCCCATCCGGTCACGCCTGGGCGCATCGCACTCTGCGCCGCTCGACTGCCTTCCCGGGCGTACTCCCAGCGCGCCTGCATTTCTGGTGGTGCTTCCGTTTCCCCGGGCTGGAGCACGTATGCGAAGCGCTGGATGTCCGTCACCCACATGCCGTATACGCTGATGCCGAAGTCAGTCTGAATGATATCCCCAGGCTGAATGACCTTCTCTGTCGCGTGCGAGTGACCACGGTCCGGGCCTGAATTCACGTTCGGGTTCTGGTCGGGAGCCCAACCGTCGTCGACACCGAGTTCGGCCATGCGTCGTTTCAAAAAACGCCCCACATCGGCGTCGGTCGTCACTCCCGGGACGACCGTGGTATAGGCTTCGAGCTCGAGTTGTTCGGTCAGCGCTGCCGCGCGCCGCATGATATCGACCTCCTGCGGGAGCTTTACTGAGAGCCACTCGATTACCACTTCTTCCGAGGAAGCCAGCCTGCTGGAGAGTCGGGGGCCGAGGGCTTCGACCAGAGCGTTGCGCTGCGTCCAAGAGAGCCCGTCGGCAATATTTCGGGTGCTGCTGTTAATCGCGATTCGCTGTGAGTCCCGGGCGTTGAGTTCCTCGGCTATGGCGGCGTAGAGGCTTGATCCCCTTGGGATAGAGCGTACGGAATCGAGCGGTGTCACCTCGGCGAGTGCGGTCGCCTCCGTCTCGGGAGAAATTGCCAGGGATTCGATCCTCCCGGCTCCGTCCGAGAAGAAGAGGAAGCCAGCCAGTCCTCCTGCATTTTCCGCGCCGACATGGGCGGCGATCGGGTCGTTCGCATTCTCTCTGCCCAGTATGACCCAGGCATCAACGTTCGCGCGATCCATAGCCGGTCCTAGCAGGGTCGAGATTCGTTCGGCCCGAATGGCGGGCCAGATCGTCGGGTCCTCCGGGAACGGCAAGTCGGGGCCTGCGCTCGACGAGGTGGAGTCGGGTGCACCGCAGCCTGAGGCAGCGAGCAAGGTCGCCGCTAGGGCAACGGTGAGCAGGTGCGAGGAATGGCGCGGAAAGTCAGAGGGGAGAATCGGCATTGGTTCGCATAGGATGAGGATCGCTTGAGTGTGGACGATGCTGTGAGACACCGGTCCGGGGCAAGGAGTTGGGCGTGCGCCGCCGGCGCGGGCGCTGATACGGCACAGAGCGGGTCTTGGTCTTCATCCGTCTCGGCATCATCACTTTCGCCTCGTTCGCTCCTTCAGGAAGGTCCTTTCGAGAGTTAGTGCGTCATCGCTGGCAGAAGGGCGGCCTGCGAAGGATGTGGCCGTGCGGGGAGGGTCATCCCTTCAAGTCGTAAGAATGAGGGCGCCACGGAACGAGACTCGCTAACGTAGATATACAGAATGCGAGATGCAGCCTGGTCTACTTGAAGATCCTCATTGCCCCAAATCTGATGCCCTCGAAATCTCGTCCGGTTCGTGACCTTCTCCGCCTCGGCGCGCTTGTGCTGATCAGCGCCTGCCAGGCTGGAACGACAACGACGCCGGAAGGCCAGGTCGCGACTACGCTCACGATAACGTCTTCGTCGATCGACCTGACATTCCTGGGGCAGACAGCACCTGTGGGTATTACCGTGCGGGATCAGGCGGGCCAGACCATGGGGGGGCAGACGATCGAGTGGCTGTCGAGTGACCCTGCCGTTTTCACGATCACGGGAGCGCTGGTGGCCGCAGTCGCGAATGGGACGGCGACTCTGACCGCGTCCAGTGGCGGGCTCAACGCCACCGCGACTGTCACGGTTCAGCAGATCGCAACGGGTGTCGCGATTGTGAGCGGGCTGTCTCAGGACGCGATCAACGGCACAGCTCTCGCTGAGGCAATCGTCGCTCGAGCCCGTGACGCGGGTGGGGCTGCGGTGGCCGGTGCGACCGTCACGTTTACGCCCGCGCCGGACAACGGTTCGGTTAGTGTGGGCTCTGGCACCACGGATTCTATGGGCGAGTTGTCCACTACTTGGACTCTCGGGATGTCGTTTGGGCCGCAGACTCTTGTTGCGGCGAGCGGAAGTGGCACCGCGGAAGTGAAGGCGTTTTCTCGGAGCATCAATCCGCTTCCCGATCTGGTGATCAATGACGGGCTTCGGCTCTCGCGCTATGACCCGACGAACCTCGACGAGTTCACCGTCCGCGCCACGGTGAAGAACAACGGCGATGATACGACTGGCACGGGTTTCCGTGTTCAGGTTCTGGATGGCGCGAACAACCAGGTCGGGACGGCGGACGTGCCGGCGATGGAATCCTTCACGGAGATCGAGGTTGAGGTGACCGTCGGTCCGATGGTCGTGGGGGAGACGACGCTGACCGTAGTCGCAGACCCAGACGACGCGGTGACCGAACTTCTCGAGAACAACAACGAGGAGAGTCGAGGCGTAACGGTAAAAAACCAGTCGATCATCACGCTGGACGATTCAACCTCGTACTCCGCGTTGCTGGAGGAAGAAGTGTTGTTCCGTGTCGACATCGCTGGTCCCGCGACGTTGACTGTCGAGCTTATTGGGGGCACGGGCGACGCCGATCTGTTCGTAGAACACGGAGAGCGACCCTCAGGGCGAGCCGGGTACGACGACTGTCTGAGCTTCAGCCCCGGCTCCGATGAGAGTTGCCAGATCGGCTTCGCAGACGGTGAGTACAACATCCTTGTCCATGGGTGTTGTGAGGGCCAGGGTGCCGGCCCTGTGAATGGGGCAAAGCTCAACGTCACGGTCGGTGAGCCGCTGCAGCCCTTCAACATTGACATCGTCTTCGAGGCTAATGGAACGGAGAGTCAAGACAGCGCGATGATCGCGGCGGCGGCTCGGTGGGCTGAAATCATCGTTGCCGACGTGCATGACGTGAACTTCATTAATCAAACCGTGCCCGAGTGGTGCGTTTCCAGCAAGCCGGTGCTGAACCAAGTCGTGGACGATGTGCTTATCTATGTGAAAATTGTTGCGAAAGATGGTCCTGGTGGCACGCTCGCATCCGCAGGACCCTGCTTCACAAGGCAAATCGGAAGCATTCCGGTCATCGGCCGGATGGAATTTGACGAAGCCGACCTGCAGGTTCTGGAGAACAACAACCAGCTGTTCCCGGTCATCCTCCATGAGATGGGCCACGTCTTGGGGATTGGCACCTTATGGAACCGTAAGGATTTGCTCCGGAATCCGTCTCTCGACGGCGAAGACAACCTTGTTCCTAACCAGGACACCCATTTCTTCGGGGAACGAGCGATCGTCGCGTTCGACGCGAACGGCGGTGACGCATACGTCGGAGCGAAGGTCCCGGTTGAGAACGCGTCTGCAGCTGGCTCGGGGGATTCCCACTGGCGAGAGTCGGTGATGACCGTGGAACTCATGACACCACGTCTGAACTCGGCGCTCGCGAGCACACTTAGCTCGATTACGGTCGGGTCGTTGTTTGACCTCGGGTACAGCGTGGATATGAGTCAGGCCGATTCCTACCAGGGGATAACTCCGGCACCACCGAGGGCGCCTGGCATCGCCGGGGTGTCACCGTCGTTCATCGATTTGAGTGGCGACGTCTTTCGGGGACCCATTGCAGTAGTCGATGAAAACGGCCGTATCGTGCGGGTGCTCCGCTGAGGCTCGCACGGATTGTCCTCCTCGGATCGATCATGTTGGCGGCATGCCGGGGTGCGACAGGCGGTGCAGGCGGCGAGATGTTTTCTCTAGCCGCTTGTGTGCCGTCGACTGCGACTCTGTCTTCGGGCGAGTCGATGGTTTCCATGGCAGGGTCTTATAGGGTGGTGCTGGTAGGATCCGACATGCGGACCGTCCAGGGTGAGATGACCTTGTCTGAGCAGCCGGCGAACCTCCGGGTGCTGCAGGACGCTCGGACACCGCTCGGAGGGTTCACCAACTTGGATCTGACAGCTGTGGGAGCTCAGCCGGTTCAGGACCTGCGGAGTACTGATCCAGCGGGGCCAGGCGTACTCGTCATCGAGAGCGACGGGGCCGACGGGCGCGAGATTTTGTTACGCCTGGGTTCTCAGAACAACCGCCGAGACGTGTTCCAGTTCGACGGGGCGCACACGGTGTTGTCAGTGCAGAATATCGCGGGCGATGCGTTCGTGGGACGCTGGTGGAGTGGGGTGCGCAGTGTTCGCACCGAAGGGCATTTCTGCGCGGTGCAGGCTAGCTAGCCCAGATTCGACTGTTCGGCCGTCGCGTCGCGGAGATATTCACTATTACGCGCACAAGTCTCGTACGTGACTACTCTTCCACGACCGTCAGGAATCCATGCGGGTCGTCGGTCTCACCTCGAACGGTGTCGAGGAATCGCCTCTGGATGTCGAGCGTAATGGGCCCGGCCTTCCCCGATCCGATCTCGATTCTGTCAACGCTGGCTACCGGGGTCACTTCTGCGGCCGTGCCAGTGAAGAAGATCTCGTCCACCGTGTAGAGCTCTTCCCGCGGAACGGGCCGCTCGACGACTTCGTACCCTAGGTCCTCGGCCAACTTGATTACCGCGCCCCGGGTGAGGCCCACCAGTGAGGTGCCATCGAGGACCGGCGAAATGATCTTGCCCTCATCAACGAGGAAGATGTTCATGCCGCTGCCTTCGCTGACAAGTCCCCCTGTGCCGAGGGCGATCGCGTCGACGTACCCATTCTGGACAGCCTCCATCTTCATGAGCTGAGCGTTCACGTAGTGGCCGCCGGCCTTCGCGCGTGCAGGGAACGTGTTGGGCGCCATGCGCTGCCAGGAAGACACACAGACGTCGACCCCCTTCGTAAGCGCTTCCTCACCCAGGTAGGTGCCCCAGCCCCAGGCCGCGACATATGTCTCGAGTGGGCTCAGGGTCGGGTTCAACCCAGGGGTGCCATACCCGCGGAGTATCATGGGCCGGATATAGCAGTTTCGGAGGGCGTTCTTGCGGATGATGTCGACACAAACGTCACGAAGCTGCTCAGCGGAGTACTCTGGCAGCATCCGATAGATCTTTGCCGAATCCATGAGCCGATCGATGTGGGCGTCGAGCCGGAAAATCGCCGGACCCTTCGCCGTCTCGTAGGCTCGGATGCCCTCGAACACCGAGGTGCCGAACTGCACCGCCGTGGAGAGCAGGTGGATGTTGGCGTCATGCCAGCCAACGTACTTCCCGTCTTTCCAGATGTAGTCCGCTTCCTGGAAGCCTACTGCGCCCATCAGATGAGTCCTTTGATCCAGCCGCCGTCGACGGCAATTGATTGTCCGGTTACGTACGATGCCTGTTCGGAGCAGAGAAAAGCTGTGACGCCCCCGAACTCCGAAGGCTCCCCGACCCGTCCCATGGGAATTTCCGCGGCCCAGCCGTCGTAGACTTCCTCGACAGTCGTCCCATCCCGCTCAGATATCGCGTCTGCCAAATGTACGAGGCGCTCGGTCCGCGTATAGCCCGGAAGGATATTGTTCACGGTCACGTTGAAGGGGGCCACCTCATTGGAAACGGTCTTTGCGAAGCCCGTTACGCCAGCCCTGATCGCGTTCGAAAGGATCAGTCCCGCGACCGGCTGCTTCACCGAGATCGAAGTCACATTGACGATCCTCCCCCAGCGCCGCTCCTTCATCCCTGGCAGCGCAGCACGCACCAAGTTGATCACGCTCTCGAAGTTCTGCGCAATCGCATCACGCCATACTTCCGGTCCGTGGTCTTCGAACATTCCCGGAGGAGGCCCGCCCGTGTTGGTCACGAGAATGTCTACCTGTCCGAAGGCTGATTCAGCGGCTGAGATCAGGTCGCTCGCGCCGTCCGCAGTCGACAGGTCACACGGCACGGCTTCTACCCGGGCTCCCGTATGCTGGATGATCTGATTCTTGACGGCGAGCAATTTCTCAGGTGATCGCGAGTTGATCACAAGGTCGACCCCCTCCGCCGCCAAGGCGTCGGCGACAGCGCGGCCGAGTCCCTGACTGGAGCCGGCGACCACCGCGACCTTTCCCTTCAGTCCGAGATCCATTCAGGCGTTCCCCAGCGTCACGTCAGCGGTCTTGAAAATAGGAGTCTGTACCGTCGAGCCAGTCCTGGCGGGGCGGGCTGAACACGTCTACGTCGAGCGTGTCCTCGAGGGCCTCCGCTTTGTGCGGGACGTTTGACGGGATGTACATGACTTCTCCGGCGGAAACGATACGCTCCTCATAGCCGGGCTCACCTTCGTTTCCGATCCAGAAGCGGAGCGCTCCCTCCATGATCCACGTCAGCTGCTCGTTCTCGTGCGAGTGCTTCGGAACGACGGCTCCTTTCTCGAGAAAGACCTGGGCGAGCATCATGCGATCGCCGGTGAAGAGTCGGCGAGCGATGTCGCCGGTTACAGCTTCGCGCTCGATGTCATCCCACTTTTCGTGGCGGACGAGTGAGTCGCTCATGAGTGCTCCGTGGATCCATGGCTGGGCGCGGCTCCCCGTATTGGTGGACCGCTTATGACTGGCCAAATGGTGCTTCCGCTGACCCGATGTCAATACTCAATAGCGTTGTCCCTATTCATTGTCTTTCAAACCAGAGACGCTGGCTAGCCGCGCGGGTAGCCAAGCGCCGCAGAACACTGTCACGAGGCACCTGCGGTGCGCACGGAGCGGCCCGCAAGAGGCCATTTTTTTCAAGCTCTCGGGCGTCGGGTATACGGTGCCACGTGGCATCCCGGTCTGCGAAACAATGTCGAGGCGATGGACGATTCCGTCACGGATCGCGCCGAGGACCTGCAGGCAAGTGATGCCAGGCGCTCGAAGCATGTCAGGGAGGGCAAGAATGGCTGTGCTGGCGTCAGCCTGATCGCGAGTTCGAGCCAACTCCACCTGGGTTCAATCGGACAGCCGGCTTCTCTACCTTTGAGTGCTGCCACAGCCACGAGAGGCCGTACCGCGGTCGGGGGCGAATCATGAATGAAGTCGGTCAACGAGTAGGAAAGGGAGCGGGTCGCCGCTCGCTGTTCTCGGTGTGCTGAACGCTCCTTGCTATGGGCGCTGCCACGCTGCTCTCCAGCTGCAGCGGACGGTCGGCTCCGCCTCCTCCAGGGACGATGCGCGGCGTCTCCCCCGACCTTCGCGGAAGCCGGGGTCGAGGATACTGCTCCGCGGGTTCGTTTACAGGCCGTGCTCATCGTCCCCCGAACTGGAGATGTCGTCTGGTACTGCATTGAGGAGGGTGGCGAATTTGATCAGGATGATCCCCGCGGCCTGGTCTCGGGGGTGGAGGAACTCACCCGGACGTTGTTCTGGTACATCCCGGGTTGATTAGAACCAAAGGACAATCGGAGCAGTTTGATGAAGATGGGGTGGGGAGGAGCGGTCGCATGCGTCGTCACGCTTGGACTCGCAGGATGCGAGCCCAGAATGGACGGTACTCTGCCGAGCGCTGAGCAGGTCGGAGCAGCGTATCAATATGAGGGCGGGGTCTATGCCGAGATCGTCGGAAACGTCGTGGTCGTGATGGTCCCGCAGTCGGCGCAGCAACTCCGGC